>Ga0180007_10000553_pt1 | contig 60683 bp, 50 predicted proteins | sample MM_PC_MetaG_FD_121122 | JGI IMG/M metagenome (GOLD analysis project Ga0180007, IMG submission 121122) | Groundwater microbial communities from the Aspo Hard Rock Laboratory (HRL) deep subsurface site, Sweden - MM_PC_MetaG | ecosystem: Environmental > Aquatic > Deep subsurface > Groundwater...
CAAGCGTCCATTCTTTCGTGACGAAGAAGCCTTCGGATTTCTGGACCGATTTCGATTTCGATTTCGATTTCGGGGGGAGTGGACCCTTCAGCTATAAATTGAGTTAGAACTCGACTGCCCTGCGGGATTGTTGCGCCGATCCCGCGACTCTGGTACACCTAACACCTGTAAGGAGCACCCTATGGAACTCTCCGCCGATTTCTACTCGAATCTGACGCGCCTGGCCCAGGACGGCCGCCATGATCTCGCCTGCGGAACCTGCGGCGAAGGCCGCAGGAAGCTCCCGTCGGGACAGTGGCTGTACCCGGCCGTGATGCCCGACGGACGCACCCAGTGGATGCTCAAGGTGCTCATGAGCAACGCCTGCGTGAACCGCTGTGGCTACTGCGCCTTCGGGGCCCACGGGACCACCGAGCCAGCGCGGCTGGCGCCCGACGATCTGGCGCTGTTCTTTTCGCTGTTGATGAAGGAGCGCAAGGTGGGGGCGCTGTTTTTGAGCTCGGCGATCTGCGACCGTCCGATCCGGGTGATGGACGACATGCTCAAGACCGCCCTGCTGGTGCGTCGGAAGTACCGCTTCCGTGGTTATCTTCACCTGAAGTTGCTGCCCGGGATCGGTTCGGACCAGATCCTGGCGGCCATGCAGTTGGCCGACCGCGTTTCAGTGAATCTCGAGGCGGTCAGCCCCGAGCGGCTGCAGGTGATCGCCCCGGAGAAGTCCTTTGACGACGACCTGCTGTCGCTGCTGCGGCAGGTGAAAACCATCGGTGAAAAGCAGGACGTGGCCTGCCGCGGCGCCACCACCCAGATCGTGGTGGGGCCCTCGGGAGAGAGCGACCGCGAGATCGTGGGTTTCATGAACCGCTGCTACTCCGAGCTCGACCTCAAGCGCGTGTACTACTCCGCGCACACCCCGATCCCGGGCACGCCGATGGCGGACCTCACCCCCACGCCGCTGTGGCGCGAGCACCGGTTGTACCAGTCCGACTGGCTGCTTCGGCAGTACGGTTTCTCCGCCGACGAGATCCCCACCGACGAGCATGGCTCCCTCTCGCGCGACGCCGACCCCAAGTTGATGTGGGCCCGCCTGCATCCGGAGTACTTTCCGCTGGAGATCAACGACGCCCCCCTGGAATCGCTCATGCGCGTCCCGGGCATCGGACCGCGCGCAGCCCTGCGCATCGTGAACACCCGCCGCAGCCAGCCGTTGCGCGAGCCGCGGGATCTGTCGGCGTTCCACATCCCGGTGCGCCGCGCCGGCCCATGGCTGCTGTTCTCGGGTCAGCGCCGCATGCGGACCCAGTCCCAGTTGCAGTTCGAGTTCTCCCCCGGCGCCTGACGCCGAGCCCCCTGTCCCTCATTCGAGAATTGACTTTGTCGGGGTTCGGCATACAGTGTGCCCCACGCCGGTCCCGGCCGTCCCGGGGGCGCTGCTTCCGATCGATTCGCCATGCATCAATCCTCCATCCTATCCTCCGTTGCCCGTGGCGCCGCCGTCAACCTCGTGGGACTCGTCCTCAAGGCCATCGAGACGCCGCTCCTCTATGTTGTGCTGACCCGTCTCTACGGCAAGGCGCCCGTGGGACTGTTCTTCATCGCCTATGGCATCATCGAGATCCTCGGCGGCCTGACGATCTCGGGGTTCATCGACGGCGTCGTGCTGTACGCCTCGCGCTACATCCACAAGGAAGAGGACCGGGAGACCCTGATCCACACCCTGCGGGCGGTGCTGTTCTTCTCGGTGCTCCTCGGCGTGGGGATCGTCGTGGTGCTGATGCTGGGGGCGCCCTGGTTCGTGAGTTGGTATTACCCGGATCACCCCGCCCTCGGGCCCATTCTCCAGATCCTGGCGCTGACGCTGCCGTTCGAGGCGGTGTCGCGCATCCTGGTCAACGTGTCCAAGGCGAAGATGGTCATGTTCCACGATGTCCTGCTCATGGGCGTGATGTCGCCGCTGTTCACCATCGCGCTGGCGTTTCTGTTTCACTATTTGGACATTGGCTCCATCGGGATATCATTGTCTTTTGCTATGACCTACGTCCTGACCCTGGGTGGTGCTGTATATTTACTCTCCACCCTGATGGACGTGCGTCCCATCTTCCAGGGGATGGCGATCAACCTCCGCCCACCGAAGATGGCAAGCTATATATTTGCACAAAATTTAAACGTTGCTGTGGTGAAATTTAATTATTCACTGGATGTCCTAATGCTCGCCGGCTTTGGGGTGCAGCCGGGGAAGATCGCATTTTACAGTCTCGGCTCCCAGGTGATTCGCAACATCCGGCAGATCCGACAGGTGTTCTCGGGCAGTTTTTCCCCCGTGATCGCCCGCTTCCACCATGAGAAGCGCGTCGACGAGCTGGACGGCGCCCTGGGCCGGGTCTCCGCCTGGACGACCGCGCTGGCCCTGCCTGTTATATTTGTTATGTGCTATTTCCGCCGGGATCTGATGCAGGTCTTCGATTCCACCTTCACCGAAGACCCCACCTTCATGCTGGTGCTGGCGATCAATCCATTTTTGTCCTGCACCATTGGATTGTTCGGAAATGTCATTACGATGACCGGGCACTCCACGATCAACATCATCAACGGCATCGGCGCCTTCTCGATCAACGCCCTGGTAAACTGGCTGCTGGTGCCCCACCTCGGGTTGCTGGGCGCCGCCATCGCCTCGGTCACCGCGGGCACGGCCATCTCCGTGGCCCAGGTGTTCGAGGCCCGGGTGCTCGTGGGCGTGCACTTCCCGATCCGCGCGCTGCTGCCGCCCCTGTTCGCGGGCATGGCGCTGTTCCTCTGGCCGTTCTTCCTGCTGGTGCCGGCCGTGTGGCTGAAGATCGCCCTTTCGGCATTGCTGCTCGGAGGCTATTCGGCGTTCATATATTACTGGAGCAGGATTCAGAAGACAAAGATTACAGGAAACGCATAGCCAGGTGTGAGAACATCTGGCGGGGGGCGTGGGCACGGATCCATTCCGGGGTCGCGGCGGCCACGACGTGGTCGGTCTTCACTGAGGCGTACCAGTGAATGATGACGGTCCGGTCGGTCACCACGCGGGGCAGGTCCGAGACACCGTGATCGGCGAACCAGTGCCGCGACAGTTCAGGCCCCAGCGGATAGAAGACCTCGGGAGGATGCACTACTGCGCGTCCTGGGTGGAGGTGCAGCGTCTCCTGCAGCAGGTGCGTGCCCAGCCGGTACCGGACCAGGAGCTGGTCCTCGGGCACCTCGAGGATGGCCTCGAGGAGGCCGCGCACCAGGGGGGCCTTGGGACGGGCGCCCAGGACCGCGTTGTTGACGCCGCGCAGGTACAGTCCCGCCAGCGGTGAGAACGCGCGGTAGCCGCGCGGCAGGATCGTGCAGACCTTGCGCGCGAGGCTGCGCAGGTGCTTTTTCCCCAGCTCCAGCTTCGAGGCGGAGCGGGCGACCCGGTAGGGGCGCACCAGGATCTCATCGCCCACGAAGGCGTCGGCGTCGAGGAGCGGCGTCACGGGCCTGAGCGTGAGGGTGTCCGTGTCGAGGTACACGCCGCCCTCGGTGTCGAGCAGCGCCAGCCGGATCACGTTGGCCTTGCCCGCGGGCAACTTCAGGCGCTCGTAACGTTCCTGCAGGCCCGGCAGCGCGCAGGCCTCGAGGACCTCGCCGGGCACCAGGGGCATGAACGAAAACGCCTCGAGCCCACGCAGGGCTGCCACATGGGGGTCCGCCAGCAGGGACGGATCCGCGTGCAGCAGGACGCGCGAGAACCCCCCCGCGACGCAGGCGGAACGCACGGCCAGGGTATAAATATAGGGAAACTTCGTTCCGAACCAGATGAAGTGTGCGGTGGCCGGAATCATGGTGCGGCCGGACTACGGTTTGCGGATCAGGCAGATCTGGCCGCGGGAGAAGACGGGCAGCATGCGGTGGGGATAGTTCTTCAGCGCCGTTTGGTACTCAGGTCGCTGCGCGTCATGCAGGATGATCACGCCGCCGGAGCGGACCAGATCCCAGGCCACCGGCAGACAGAAGTTGCGGCCGCGGCCGTCCACCAGCGCGAAGTCGAAGGACACGCCAAAGTCCCGCGGACGGTTCACATAACTCTTGGTGTGCTCGGGGTTCTCCTCGGTGACCCGGCGGAACTCGTCGAACATCTTCTTGTGCTTCTTCTTCTCGAACACGCCCGGCGGGAACCGGGTGGCCTCGAAGTGATCCAGGGCGCCGTCAAGCTGGACCAGGTACAGTTCCAGCCGCGGGTCGGTGATGTGCTTCTTGACCAACTCGAACCAGGTGTCGTCGTGTTCGATGCTGATGTAGCGCTCGATGCACGGGAACTGATCCAGCACGTGGCGGGTGCCTCCGCCGGAGCCCCATTCGAGGACAAAGCGCGGCGCGAGCGTTTCGAGGGTGGTTTCGAGAAGGGCCAGATCAATGGGGCCCATGGCGGGTTCGAACGGAAATGGTTTGGACATCGGTTCCTCGCGGCGCGGGGCCAGTACCCCGCGAAAACGGTTCTGCCTATCATAACTGTGGAAAATAATCAACCAATGCGGAATATCCTTACTGGCCAAGCGTCCAGCCCGCCATGCGCTTCCTGCTTTTCTCCCTTATATTATTTCTCCCTGGCTGTTATACACCGCTGCAGCATCCGCTGCGGGTGACCCCGGGGGCCTACGCCGAGATCTCCTACAACGTGCAGCCCATGGCGGGCCGCACCGGCGCCTGCGACAACTTCTCCGGCTGCCAGGACACCGCCAACGCCGGCGCGCTGGCCAATCCCCTGCAGTTGTCCGGCGGCTACGGATGGCTGCTGGGGGGGAAGTTCGGCGTGCTCGCGGGGGCGACCTTTCCCACCGTGGAGAATCAGAAGGCCGGCGCCTGGGGATTGGTGACCGGTGTCAGTTACTTCACCTGGCAGAATCCGAACTTCGCCGTCGGTGCAGGGCCCGAGTTGGGCGCCGGGGGAATCGCCGGCCTGGCGGGTGCGGAGTGGCAGCCGTGGCCCAGGGGCCATTTCGCCCCGCGGCTGGGGGGCTGGGCCCGCTGGTTTCAGCCGTGGAAAATGGAGCACCGCGAATTCAATCCTCGGGTGCCTGCGTGGGATCTGGGCGTCCGGCTGCGGTTTGGGGCGCTATATTTGCAATATGCTTATTACCGGCAGACCGAGGGCGTGATGTACTGGCCGATCTACGAGACGGCCGTGTACTCCTCGGCGGTGCACTCGATCACCGTGGGACTGCAGATCGACAGGCGCACCATCGCCGGCCTGGACAGGATCTTCTCGAGGCTGGGCCGCAGCGGCGGCGGCGGTGGCCTGGGTCTGGGGCTGGGGCTGATTCGATTGCGGTAGTTGGGGTTGAGTTTCTTTAGATATTGAACTAGGGTGGACCCCGAATGAAACCCGCGCCACTCTTCTTCTTTTCCCTGTTTCTCTTGCTTCTTCCGTGGTGGATCGGTTGCGAGCAGCGCACGTCCGTGACCGTGCCGCGGCCGGTGTACGCGATCTGCGCCGAGACGCCGTGCCGGATCCGCATCGAGGCGATCCGTGGTTCGGTCCTGCGCGGGGAGAAGCGCCCCCACAACGTGCTCCTCGACGTATGGAACTTTGCGGCCCGGCACCCTTCGAAGAGTCCTTTCCGGTTCCCGCGCGGCGAGCACCCGAAGGCCTCGTCCGGCAGGCTGGACCTGTGGGTCCAGACGGGTCCGACGTCGGAGCGCTTCGATCTGAACCCCTCGGCCGAGGTCACGCTGAAGCAACTACCGCCGCCCTCTGCGCCGCCGCCGGAAGTGACGGCCGTGTTCCGTCCGCGGCGCGAGGCGCCCGGTGCGTTTCGCTGCGGCGCGCGGGCCGACGCGGGGACCTGGTTCCCGGTGTCGTGGATCCCGGCCGTATACCCTGCCCCGCAGATCCGCAAGCCGTCGATCGTGATGCACACCGCCGCCCGATGGGCGCCTCTGCAGGTGTTCGTCCCCGAAGGCCGCCACTTCGTGTTCTCGCGGTTTCCGGCGGGAAACCATGATCAGTGGATGGCGCTGTTCTCCTGCCTGGGACCGGTCTCGCTGGTCGATGCGGAGCCGGGGCTGATCACCACCGCCCAGGCCTCCGGCGTGAGCCTGTGGCAGTGGGCGGTCCCCGAAAACCCACACTGGCTTCCGCTCTTCCAGGCCCTGGCCATCGGGCGTGGCGCCGCCCTGGGCGCTCCCATGGTCGTGGCGGCGGTGGAGGGTCGCCGCTACCACGCCGACGTGGTCGAATCCCCGGTGGACTTCCTGGTCAAGATGCTGGCCGCCGGTCAATTGACCCGCGAGGAGGCCTGGGCCGCCTGGACCCGCCTGCTGCTGGCGGGCGTGCCGTCGGTCGAGTTTTCACGGCTCCGGGAGACGTTGACCTCGCTCCCCGAGTGATTACCCTCAAGCTTCCCGTTCCCGTCCGGACGGTGGAAGGAAGAGAAATACAATGCCGACCGATCTGGAAATCGCACGTCAAGTTGAACTAAAACCCATCGGGGAGATCGCCGCCAAGCTCGGCTTCCTCGAGGAGGATCTGGAACTGTACGGAAGATACAAGGCCAAGATCAGCGCCCGCACCTGCCGGCAGGCCAGCGGCTGCCGCGACAAGGGGAACCTGATCCTGGTTTCGGCGATCACGCCCACCCCCGCGGGCGAGGGCAAGACCACCGTGTCGATCGGTCTGGCACAGGGGCTGCAGCGCCTGGGGCACAAGACGGCGCTGGCGCTGCGCGAGCCTTCCCTGGGGCCGGTCATGGGCATCAAGGGCGGGGCCACCGGCGGCGGCTGGTCGCAGGTGCTGCCCATGGAGGACATCAACCTGCACTTCACCGGCGACATCCACGCGGTGACCGCGGCCAACAACCTGCTCTCGGCGGTGCTGGACAACCACCTGCACCACGACAATCCGCTGCGCATCGATCCCCGGATGATCTACTGGCGGCGCGTCATGGACATGAACGACCGCAGCCTGCGCAAGATCGTCGTGGGCCTGGGCGGCCGCACCATGGGCACGCCGCGTGAAGGCGGCTTCGACATCTCGGCGGCCTCCGAGGTCATGGCGATCCTGTGCCTGACGGAGAGCTTCACCGACCTAAAGAGGCGCCTGGACAACATCCTGGTGGGCTTCAACTACCAGCAGGAGCCCGTGACCGCCAAGGGGCTGCGGGCGTCTGGCGCGATGTCGGTGCTGCTCAAGGAGGCGTTCAAGCCCAACCTCGTGCAGAGCATCGAGGGCGTCCCGGCCTTCATCCACGGCGGCCCCTTCGCCAACATCGCGCAGGGCACCAACTCGGTCATGGCCACGCGGCTGGCTTTGCGCTCGGCGGACTGGGTCGTGACCGAGGCGGGCTTCGGCTTCGATCTGGGTGCGGAGAAGTACTTCGACATCGTGTCGCGCTCGGCCGGCTTCTCGCCGCGCGCGGTGGTGCTCGTGGCGACGGTGCGCGCGCTCAAGATGCACGGCGGGGTGAAGAAGAGCGAGCTCAAGAAGGTCGATCCCGGGGCCGTGGAGCGCGGACTCCCCAATCTCGCAAAACATATAGAAAATATTAAGAAATTCCAGGTTCCATGCGTCGTCGCGATCAACGTCTTCACCCAGGACTCCGAGGAGGAGCTGGCCGCCGTGGAGGCGTTCTGCCGCGCCGAAAAGGTGGCCTGCGCGCGGGCCGACGTGTGGGGCAAGGGCGGCGAGGGCGCCCTGGAGCTGGGCGCGCTGGTTGCCCAGACTGCGACCGACTTCAAGGGTTCCTACAAACCCCTGTACGAACTGGACTGGTCCATCGAGGAGAAGATAGCCACCGTCTCACGCGAGATCTACGGCGCCCAGGCCGTGGATTACACGCCCCAGGCCAAGGCCGATCTCAAGCGCATCGTCAAGATCGGCTACGACAAGCTGCCGATCTGCATCGCCAAGACCCAGAACTCGCTCTCGGACAACCCGGCTTTGCTGGGCCGTCCCAAGGACTTCGTGGCCACCGTGCGCGAGGTGATCGTGGCCGCGGGTGCGGGCTTCGTGGTCCCGGTCACCGGCGAGATCATGCGCATGCCCGGCCTGCCGAAGGTCCCCGCCGCCGAGGGCATGGACATCGACGAAAACGGCGAGGTCACGGGGCTGTTTTAATCATCCCAGGGGAACTCGTAGCCGATCAGTTTGCATTCCGTGCGCATCTGATCGATCTCCTTGCGCAGGTTGGCGTTGACGGGGACGCCGCGCTCGGCGACCTCGAGACCGGCGAGGTACTCCTTCTCTCCGGCGGTGTAGATGCGGTCGCAGCCCGGGGCGGGCCGGGAGGCGCGCAGCTTGCGGCAGATGTCGCCCGCGACGGCCTTGAAGCTCGGAAGTGGCACGAAGTGCTCGACGTTGATGGCCAGGAAAAAGTGGCCCAGGTGGTAGGGCACGGGCTTGCCGTCGGAGAAGCCCAGCAGGCCTTTCATGTACGATCCATCACACAAAGCCGCCGAGGCGATCTCGACGAAGGTGGCCAGTCCGTAGCCCTTGTGGCCGCCGGTGACCTCCCCCTGGCCGCCCAGGGGCACCAGGGCGCAGGTGCCCTTCACGAGATCCTTCAGGATCTGCGAGGTGTCGGTGCGGTAATTCCCGGTCTGGTCGATGACCCAGCCCTCGGGGATGTCCTTCCCGGCGCGGTCGTAGACCTCGATCTTGCCGCGCTGGGTGACCGAGGTGGCCGCGTCGATGACGAACGGGAACGCCTCGTCGGTGGGCAGGCCAAACGTCAGCGGGTTGGTGCCCAGCAGGTTCTCCACGCCGAAGGTGGGCGCGATGGACGGCCGCGCGTTGGTGCCGGTGACGCCGACCATGCCCGCCTGCGCGGCCATCAGCAGGTAGTACCCGCAGATGCCGTAGTGGGTGGAGTTGCGCACGGTGACCATGCCCAGGCCGTGCTCCCGGGCCTTGTCGATGGCCATCTGCATGCTGCGTTTGGCGATGACGTGCCCCATGCCGTCGTGGCCGTCGACGACCGCGGTGGTGGGCGTCTCCTTGACGATCTCGAACTGCGTGAGCGGACTCTGGATGCCCAGGCGGATGCGGTCGTAGTAGATGGACTTCATGCGGCCGATGCCGTGGCTCTCGATGCCGCGCCGGTCCGAGGTGATCAGCACGTCGGCGCTGATGGCGGCCTCCTCGCGGGGCACGCCCACGGCGGTGAAGACGTCCTGCATGAAGCGTTCGAGCAGCTCCGGACGAACAAGCCAGTTTGTTTCTTCGGTCATGATTCCCTCCAACTCCGGGGCATTGTAGGAGAACTGGCCCGCCGAACACAACGGGGAAGTGGATCGGGTCAGGATGGTCCCATCTCCCGTCTTGCCATTTCATCGGTTCGCGGTACCATGTGTGCACCAGAACGAGGTGCGCATGAACCGGGTTGTTTGGATCTTTTCTCTGTTTGGACTGCTGCTGCTTTCCCCGATCGCCGGTGCCCAGGTGCGGCAGCCGAAGGCGCCTGGTGCGTTGATCATCGCGGATCAGTACTTCCGCGAGGGCGCGTTTGACAAAGCCCTGATCGAATATCAGAAGGCCTTCGAGGCTGACTACAATCCCGCGATTTATTATAATATAGCCCAATGCCTGCACCGCATGGAGCATTATCAAAAGGCTATATTGTATTATGAATTGTTCATTTCAAAGAATCTTTCCAGTCCCCTGATTCCCCACGTGCAGAAACACATCGCTCAGTGCGAGAAGAACCTGCAGGAAGCGCAGAAGATCCAGGAGGCCCACACCCGGACCGCCCCGGGCCTGCGCAAGGTGGCGGTGGTGTCCGAGCCCGTGGGGGCCGAGGTCTACGTCGACTCCTTCACCGGAACGCCGGTGGGAATGACCCCGCTGATGCTCGAGCTGGACACCACGCCGCACCTGATCGTGCTCAAGAAGGCGGGCTACAAGGACATCTCCCAACTCGTGGACGTGGGCGTGCCGGGCATGACGCTGTTGCGCTTCGTCCTCGAGGACGTGAACCGGAAGGCACCGGTCGTGTCGTCGTCGGTCGAGGCGCCCCTGACGCCGGGCGTGACTCCGGACGGTGGGCAGCCGCCAGCCGCCCCGTCCCACGACATCACGAAGCAGTGGTGGTTCTGGACGGGCCTTGCCGTGACCTCGGTGTTCACGATCTCGGGCGTCATGACCGGGCTGCGTACCCTGGACCTGCAGTCGCAGTTCGAGGATACGGGGTCTGTCTCGGTGAAGGATCGCGGAGAGCGGTACCGCACCTGGACCGACGTGCTGATCGGCGGCGCGCTGATCACCGGCGTGGCCACCGGCGTGGCGATCCTGCTGTTCCCGGGGCCGGGGACGTCCCCGAAGACGTCCCTGTCCGTCCGTCCGGAGACGTCGGCGCCGCCGAAGTTCTCCCTGCTCCCCTCCTGCGGCCCCTCGGCCTGCGGGTTCTCGTTCGGCTTCACGTTCTGACTGAACGCAACCCGAATTTTCAAACGCCAGGGGGCTGAAATTCCCCAAAGTAGAATGCCTTCTTGTCCTGATACAAACTTTATTTTAATCAAAGACCACTACACAAAGTTGGACCGTGTTGCGCCAAACCTCTTTGTTCTTTCCAGGCGCATCCTCCATCGCACTTTCTCCTCACTTTCCAGTTGCAACCGTACAGGTCCATCCCCATTTCTCACATTACGCCATCAGTCCGCCCAGATCTCACCGGTGCTCCGGCTGCGCAGCACGCATCTGTTCCGCAGGCAGACGGGGACGACATCGGACTTGCACCGGGGCACGTTGGAATGGTGTGCAAGACATCGACCTGCTGAGTACCCAGTTTCCTTCTTTAATTTAGCCCATTGATACTCTTTCCATTGTTTTTCCAAGCGACCGTTGATCGCATAATCGGCACCTGCTTCCCTGCAACTGCAGGGTACGCCTCCGATAATGACGCAACTCCGTTCCTCCCAGCACATCTGAAACCACCCGAGCCGGGCGATGGTCTCATAGGGCAGCGGTTCCGGCGGGGAGGAAGATGAGGTGTACCGCCAAAGTAGGCCGGCACTTCCCAGCAGGATGATCCCGAGGCTACCCAGTATCCTCAATTTTTTTCTCAAATTCATGAGGCTCCCCCTTTTATTTTATGGATTAGGACCGCCAATGCATTGGGATTCCAGCACACGCCATAATGGGTCTGATTCAGAGACGCCCTGGATCGTCGCGGTCATGATGAATGTGGAATCAAAGGAAACCGCCATTGGATCGGAAAACATTTCGGTTACTTCCAGGGTTCCCGACATCTCGCCTTCGATCTCCACGGACAAGGGACGGTACTGTTGATCCCGCTGGGTGATCAGGCAGCTCTTGAAGGTGATGCTCCCTTCGGTGCAAGAACCAGTGGTCACCGTTTGATCCGTCGGAGAATAGGAAAAATTGACGGCTCCTGCCGGAAGGCCGAAGGAGTAATCCAGTTGAAAGGACTCTGAAAGATTCAGCAGGAAACTCATCTGTCCGGCTGGCGGTTTTGCATCATCCTTGATGAGCATCAGGGATAGACCGGAGGCACCCGAAATCGTTGCGGCCACTTGCTCGGTGCTGCCAGTATCGAGGAGGAAAGAACCGATGGTTTCGACGTACAGCGTGAACGACCCGCAGATGCGATTGAGTACATGAGCCATCGGATCGACTGATTCAATGGGTTCCACGTCACGATTCAGCAGGTTTTGGAGGCCCGCATTGTTCCCATGAACTGCCTGTGCGAGTGCCAAAATAGGTTGTGTAAAGTTGACATATACCCCAAGCCCCTGAGCAGTAGACTCTCCGTGATTGATAATATATTCTTTAATTTCAGACGGTGACAACCCTGGATGAATCGCTTTCAGAATTGCGGCTAAGCCGGCAACCATCGGGGCCGAATAAGACGTTCCCCCACTGTCAATGATCCATACCTGAGAAGGAGTCTGTGCAGATAGAATCGGAACTTGATAAGGAGCTGCTACATCAACAGAACCTTCGCCATAATTAGATTCTGGATGCTTGGTGAGCGGATCGCAAGAGATGGTTCCTGCCACAACAATGAGGTTATTGACACCAAATCCACTCACAGGGGAGCGATTAGATAAAGTAATTTCCTTTCCTTCTTTTCCAGTTGGGCTATTCCCCGCGGAAAAAACGAATAAAGTATCAGGAAATCTATTTATTATCGACAAATCTGTCCTGATAAGTTGAATGCAATTAAAAATATCATTAACACCACAGTTAGTTCCTGAACTAATATTTACTACGTCCACTTTCGCATCACGGGCTGCTCTGACTAGCAAATCCCAACTCCCTGCAAAGTCTAATCCCCATTTGGTACCGATAAACTCAGCTTTGACATCACCAATAAACAGTTCGAAGCCATCAGAGCCCAATGCAGAAGGCAGAATCCCTGCAAGGCTCTGGCCGTCGTCATCTGCGGCAAGGATTCCTGTCACCCAGAAGCCATGCGGATACGCATTCTCGTAGAAGCTCCCTGGAAGAAATCCGAGGCGGGTGATCCTGGCTTGGTCGAACTGCTCATTCAACCCCTGAAAGTGCATGTCTATCACGGCGACTTTCACCGGAGACAGCAACTCCATCGAATGGAGTTCCCTCATCACGGGCAATAGATTAAAAAAATCCGGGTATTTATAGGCACAACGCTCTGGCGCCTCAGCGTCTGCAGGAAGATTCAAAGCGAGATCGCCCGAACTTCGACAGGAGTCGTCAGCATCCACCTGCCTCATCAGGTTAGGAAAGGCCGCGCTGACACCTGTGATGCCCTCGAGTGATTCAAGGGTCAACGCCATCTCATCCACCGAAAGCGACGCTGTCTCAACCTGGATCATGCCAATATCGGGAATGCGGCCGACCACAGTGCCGTCGGCGGTGGTGGCGACCGTGGCGACCAGATCCTCACTCATCGGGATTTCTTCGAGAAAAACCAGAATCTGATTGTCGACGAAGTGATAGGTCACGTCGTTTTCGGTGTAGGTCACCATCCGCGCCGCATCAATGGGTTTGGTGTAAATGTCCGTCGCCGGAGTGTAGGATGCCCCCTTTGGCTCAGAAGATGAGGACGAGCAACCCGCCAATACAAGTGGAAGAAAAACCAGAAATATCCTTAAAAAAAAAGAGAAAGTATCTTTTGTTTTCATCTGGTTTCTCCGATCCGGTGTTTAGTATCAACACATTGCCCCTACTGTCAACAGAACTGTGTGTTGTTCAAGGGCTGGAGCGGCCGTCCTAGGCGGGGAGTGGTCGGTGGCTCCGACCGTGATTCATACATTCAGTAGTGCCGGGGGCGACTGCGGGGGGGCTCGTACGGGCGCGGGAGCGGTCCCTGCAGCTCGTGGTCGCGTCGGGCGTCGGGCTTCATGTCCGGCGTGGCAGGGGCCTTGTCGGGCGCCTCCAGGGACTTCACGTCGTACTTGACCGCGAGCTTGTGGCTGCGTGACGGGGAGTCGATGTGGAAGTGATCGCGGTGGGCCGCGTTGTAGGCGGGGGTGAGCACTGAGGAGAAGAGCCCTGAGTCACGCAGCGCCGCGGTGACACCGTGCAGGGCGCGGGCCTTGGGAGAACGGCTGCCGCTTTCCCAGTGGTTCACCAGAGAGGCGTAGCCGAAGGAGCCGTCGATGGCCGTGACGTCGATGGCCTCGCCGAAGGAGTGCCGCGAGAGCTGGTTCTTGCCCTCGACGTACGACACGCGCCAGGCCGAGTTCCAGTACATCGAGGCGATGCCCCACTTCTGCAGCTTGGGCCCGGCCAGGATCAGGTTCTCCACGGTCTTGCACTCCAGGATCCAGGGAGCGTCGGGGTTATTCCAGGCGCGGCGGTAGACCACGCCCCCGAGCTTGGTCGTCAGCGGCTTGATCGGGGTGGTCACGTGGGCGACGTTGTCGAACAACTGGTAGGGGACCCCCGCGGCCTTGAGGCGCGCCAGGCAGTCCCGGTCCATGCCCTTGGTGGGGACCGAGATGCGCTTGATGTCCTTGATGAGCATCGGCGTCTTGTTCCACGGCTCCTTGGGCTTGGCACGCGTCTTTCCCTTGGTCGGGGTCTTTCCCTTGGCCGGGGACATCTGGGCGGACGCGGACAGGGAAAACGAGAGGATCAGAAAGGTGGTGAAAAGAAATCGCATCGGATCACTGAAGGAAAAACCGGTAGATGAGATAGGTGGCCAACCCGACGGTGACCGCCGTGAGAAGCCAGTCCAGCGCTTTGTTCTTGCTCTTGCTCTTGCTCTGCTTCTGGCCCGTGACCGAACGCGCGGCGTTCTTGAAACCGCGGCGCATTCCCATCATCATGCCTCCACCAGAACCTTCGGAACGGCCTTTTCTATTCCTCTTCTTCATGATCCACTCCATGGGACAGGGCACCCAGGTGCCGTTCGACGGCGCCCAGGCATTGCCTGTGCCAGCTCAGGTCGCGCTCGAGATCATCGAACTCGTCCTCGGGAAAGGGCTGCCGGGCCTCGAGGGCGACGACGTGTTTGCGCACGTCCTCGACGTCGATGTGATCGGCGTCGAAGATGTCCTGCACCATGCAGGACAGCCTTCCGTCGGCCATCACGCGGATCAGGCCGCCCCGGACCAGCAGCTCGTGGACGCGCCGTCCCGTGTGCACGCGCAGGGGACCCGGCTCCAGCACGCTCATCCAGGGGACGTGCATGGCCATGATGCCGACCTGTCCGCCGGCCACGCGGCACTCCACGAGGCTGACGTCATTGAGGCGCATCATGACGCCCTGGTTCTGGTGTATCACACGGACGGAAAAAGTCTTCTTCATCGTTTCACGACCATCAGAACAGTTTGCGTTGCGTGAGCGTCTCGGCCTTCTCGCGCACGGAGTCGATGGTGCCCGACAGCAGGAACGCCTGGTCGGGCAGCGTGTCACAGAGCCCATCGACGATCTCGCGGGCGCCGCGGACCGTCTCGGTCACGGGGATGAACACCCCCGGGATGCCGGTGAAGTTCTCGGCCACATGGAACGGCTGCGAAAAGAAGCGCTGCAGTTTGCGGGCCCGCGACACCACGAGTCTATCCTCTTCGTTCAATTCATCAATACCCAAAATTGCGATGATGTCCTGCAGCTCCTGGTTGCGCTGCAGCATCTCCTGGACGCGCCGGGCCAGCTTGTAATGCTCGTCGCCGACGACGTCCGGCGAGAGGATCGTGGAGTTGCTCTCCAGCGGGTCCACGGCGGGATAGATGCCCATGTCGACGATGCGGCGCGAGAGCACCGTGGTGGCGTCGAGGTGAGAGAAGGTGGTGGCCGGCGCGGGATCGGTCAGGTCGTCGGCGGGAACGTAGATCGCCTGGATCGAGGTGATCGAGCCGCGCAGGGTCGACACGATGCGCTCCTGCATCTCGCCCATCTCCTGGGCCAGCGTCGGTTGGTAGCCCACCGCCGACGGGATGCGTCCGAGCAGGGCCGAGACCTCGCTGCCGGCCTGCGTGAAGCGGAACACGTTGTCCACAAAGAACAGCACGTCCTGCCCCTCGACGTCCCGGAAGTACTCCGCCACCGTCAGGCCCGACAGGGCGACCCGGGCGCGCGCGCCGGGCGGCTCGTTCATCTGGCCGTAGATCAGCGCGACCTTGTCCAGGACGCCGGAGTGCTTCATCTCCATCCACAGGTCGTTGCCCTCGCGGGTGCGCTCGCCCACGCCGCAGAAGACCGAGGTGCCGCCGTGGTGGAGCGCGACGTTGTGGATCAACTCCTGGATGATGACGGTCTTGCCCACGCCGGCGCCGCCGAACAGGCCGATCTTGCCGCCCTTGCGGAACGGCGCCAGGAAGTCGATGACCTTGATGCCGGTCTCGAGGTAGGAGACCTTGGTGTCCAGCTCAACAAAGCTCGGGGGGGCGCGGTGGATCGGGAACAACTGCGAGGATCCGATGGGACCGAGCTGGTCCACCGGCTGCCCGATGACGTTCATGATGCGTCCGAGCACCTGCGGTCCGACGGGCACCTGCACCGGCGACTGCGTGTCCATCACGGGCTGGCCGCGGCGCAGGCCGTCGGTGGTGTCCAGCGCGATGCAGCGCATGGTGCGCTCGCCGATGTGCTGGGCGACCTCGACGACGAGGTTCCACTCCTGGTCGTCGATGACCGGATTGGTGATGCGCAGCGCCGTCTCGATGGACGGCAGCTCGCCGTTCTCCCATGAGACGTCGACCACGGGACCGATGATCTGGAGGATGACACCCTTGTTCTCGTTCATTGCATGGCCTCGGAACCACTGATGATTTCCATCAGTTCCAGTGTGATTTTCGATTGACGGATCTTGTTGTATTCGAGCCGGAAGTTCTCGAGCAGCTCCTGGGCGTTCTTGGATGCGTTGTCCATGGCGGTCATGCGCGCGGCATGTTCGGAGACCATGCACTCATACACCACCCGGCGGAGCTGGCACTCCAGGTACAGCGGCAGGAACAACTGGTGCAGGGTCGCAGGGTCGGGCTCGAGGTCCACCTCGATGTCCTGCTCGGTGTCGGGCTCGGGCAGCGGCACCAGCGGCACACGCTCGGGTTTCTGGCGCAGCATGTTGTGGAACTCAGCGAACACGGCCTCGACGCGATCGAAGCGTCCGGAGCTCACGCCGTGGGCGACGAAGCGGGCCAGGGCGATCACGGCCTCGTGGTCCAGGCTCTCGGTGGAGAGCACCGGCCCCTGTTCGACGCGCAGATACTGCTCGGCCGGCATCGCGGAGATCCCCTTCTTCCCGAACACGGCAAAGCGCAGGTGCTCCGCCTCGGGATACCACTGCGCGATGGCCTGTGTGAGGTTCTGGGTGAGGGAACCGCACATGCCGCGGTGCGGAAAGAATACGAGCACCAGCGTGAGCTTCTCGTCCGTTTTCGACGGGGTGGGCGGGAGCAGGTTGGGCGGGATGAAGGTCTTCATCTCCTCGCCTATTGTTCTTGATTTACGCAACTGTTCAAGCAGGCGCCAGTATTTGACGGTCGAGACCATCTTCATCGCGTCGGCGATCTTCCGGATGTTCCGGATCGAACCCATGCGCTGCTTGATCGTTCGCAGATCCTGCATGGCCTGCCTATGCCTCCTGCACGACGAAGTTGGCTTTGAACTGCTCCATCAGGTCGGACAACTCCTGTTCGAGCTCCGGCGTCATCTCGCTGAGGTCCTCGAGCCGCTGCACCACGCTCTGGCCGTGGGCGGTGATGTGGGTGCTCAACTCTTCCAGCAACCGGGGCATCTGGGAGACAGGGCAGTGATCAAAATATCCATGGGTCCCCGCGGACAGCATGATCACCTGGCGCGCCATCGACAACGGCATGCCCAGCGGCTGGCGCATCAGCATCATCATGCGTTCGCCCCGCGCCAGTTGGTTGCGCGAGACCGGATCCAGATCCGAGCCGAACTGCGCGAAGGCCTGCAGTTCGCGGTACTGGGCCAGTTGCAGCCGCAGGGGGCCGGCCACGCGCTTCATCGCCTTGGTCTGGGCGGCGCCGCCCACGCGGGAGACCGACAGCGCGACGTTGATCGCCGGCCGCTGACCCGAGTGGAACAGTTCGCCCTCGAGAAAGATCTGACCGTCGGTGATGGAGATGACGTTGGTCGGGATGTAGGCCGAGATGTCGCCCGACTGCGTCTCGACCACGGGGATGGCGGTCAGGGAGCCGCCGCCGCGCGCCTCGGAGAGCTTGGCGCCGCGCTCGAGCAGGCGGGAGTGCAGATAGAACACATCGCCGGGGTAGGCCTCGCGACCCGGCGGACGTCGCAGCAGCAGGGAGATCTGGCGGTAGGCCACCGCGTGCTTGCTCAGGTCGTCGATGAGCACCAGGGCGTGCTCGCCCCGGTCACGGAAGTACTCGCCCATGGTCATGCCCGCGTACGGCGCCAGGAACTGCTGCGGCGCGCCGTCGGCGGCCGAGGCGCACACGACGGTGGTGTAGTCCATGGCGTGGTAGAACCGCAGGCGGTCCACCAGGGTGGCGACCGTGCTCTGCTTCTGGCCCACGGCGACGTAGATGCACTTCACGCCCTTGCCCTTCTGGTTGATGATCATGTCCATCAGAAGGCTGGTCTTGCCGGTCTGCCGGTCGCCGATGATCAGTTCGCGCTGGCCGCGGCCGATGGGCACCAGGGCGTCGATGGCGCGGATGCCGGTCTCCAGGGGCTCGCACACGCTCTGGCGGTCGACGATGCCGGGCGCCTTGGTCTCGATGGGGTGGTGGGCCGCGGCGTTCACGTCGCCCTGACCGTCGATGGGCTCGCCCAGGGCGTTGACCACGCGGCCGAGCATGGCCTCACCCACCGGGACCTTCACGATGTCGCCGGTGCGCCGGACCAGGTCGCCCTCCTTCAGGTGGGAGGAGTTGCCCAGCAGCGCACAGCCCACGGAGCCCTCCTCCAGGTTGAGGGCCATGCCGAACAGGTCGTGGCCGAAGTCCACGAGCTCGCCGGACATGACGTTCTCGAGCCCGTACACCCGCGCGATGCCGTCACCCACGGAGAGCACGGTGCCGACCTCGCTGACCTCCACGCGGTGTTCGAAGCGGGAGATTTCCTGAAGAATGATCGAACTGATTTCATCGGGTCGAAGTTGCATCGGTTTGGTTCCTGAAAATCACAGGCTCAGGTTCAGGCGGTCGCAGAACCGCCGAATGGAGCCTTCCATGGAGCCGTCGACGAGCTTGTTGCCCACGCGAATGAGCACGCCGCCGATCAGATCGGGGTTGACTTCCTGCCGGATCAGGGCGCTGTGCCCGTAGTGTTCCTGGATCTTGGCGCGGTACTCGGCGACCAGATCGGCGGGCAGCGGATGCGACGAGATCACGGAGACCATGATGCGGCCCATGAGCCGGTCCAGCTCCACACGGAACAGGCGGAAGATGTCGGGAAAGAGCTGCATCCGCCCGCGCTCGGTCAGGAGCACCAGGAGGTTGCGCGTCACGTCGAGAAACTTGTTGTCGTCACACAGCCGCGCGATGACCGCGCGGCGCTCGGTGTGGGAGAAAATCGGGTTGGCCATCACGTCGGAGAGCCCGTGGAGGAACTGGTCGTTCACCAGCGCGCTCTCGCGGGCGATGCGCTGGGCCATGCGGACGTCGCCCGCGGCGGCCTTCATCATGGCCCTTGCATAGCGTGAGCTGATCAGATCATGATTCATGGTGCGTCGTCGCCTGGAAGGTGGAATCCAGCCCCTTCTGGAAGAGGTAGGGCGAGGCCGCGGGATCAATCTTGCCGGCGACGTCGGCCTTCAGGTGCGTCAGGCTCTCGATGAGCAGCTCGTCGCGGATCTGGCGGATCATCATGTCCCGCTTGATCAGGACCTGCTTGAGGGTCTCGTTCTTGCGCATGCCCTGGTAGGTGCGGGCCTTGCCCAGGATCTGCTCGCGCTCGATGCCGCTCTCGTGCCGGACCTGGTCGGCGATGGCCTGCCGGCGCTGGTCCATGGTGGTCTCGAGCTCCCGGGCGGCCGTCTCGATCCGGTCGGCCTCGGTCTCCTTGGCGATGGCCTCGGCGACCTCCTCCTGGAACTTGCGGTTCTCCTCCCGGGCCATCTTCACGAGCGCGCGGCCGATGAAGCGGTGGCACAGGTAGAGGAACAGGGCAAAGTCCAGCAGCACGAACACCAGGGGAGGTCCGGCGAACTGTCCCGGGGCCGGCTTCCCGAAGTGGGGGTAGTTGAACAGGTCCAGCCAGTTGATGTTGGAGGCGAGGGCGAGCATCCAGTTCATGCTTCGTTCCTGAAGAGTTTTTCCTCGAACTTCGAGGTGTAGTCGGGAAGCTGGGCGGCCAACTGACTCTTGACCTTCTCGGCCTCGAACTGCAACTGTTTTTCAGACTCTGCAAGGTCCTGTTCGGCCTCGAGATCGGCGTCGCGGCGCATGCCGTCGGCCTCCTGCATGTAATGGGCGCGCTCTTCCTGTCGGACGACGGCCTGGGCCTGCCGGTATTCGTGCAGCTCCTGCTGGAGCACGCTCTCGCGGTCCCGGGCCAGGTCGAGCCGCTCCCGGGACGTCTCGACGCGTCCGCGGGTGGCGGCGTTGCGGCGGTCGATCAACGCCAGAAACGGCTGGAACAACAGGTGGTTCAGCACGATCATCAAGGTCAGGAAAAATACCAGATGGATATAAAAGGTGCCGTCAATGTCGAAGAGCACGGGCCAACCTCGGGAGCTGTGGTTTCCGCCCGTCGCGTCTGTGGAACCGAGCGGTTCACGCGGGCGTCGGCGGAAGGCGAAACCGGAGGCAACACCTCCGGCCGGCGCCCGTTGTATCACCCGACCCGATTTCCTGCAAGAGTGATCTAATAGGAGTGGGGCGACCGCCGGGGACCCGCGCCGCTGTTCTTCCTCTTCGCTTCACACGCAACGGTCCGGACGTGACCGTTCGAGTTCCGTGCGCTCCAATCCCCACATCCGGCACCGCATCTTCCCCCTCCCCAATATGGACTGCGGCCACTCGCCTTGGAGTGCGGCGACCTGGCGCCGCGAATTCCCCCGCGCTGCGGCGAAGCCGCCGTCGCGGCTCCCCCTCCCCAGACCCTTCGGGTACAGAGAAGTCTTTCTCCTTCCCCAGGATTGAAGCGACCCTGCCCGGGTCTCCGCAATCCTTCGCTGGTCTGTTCGCCTGTGTTGCAGGCGTGATTCTTTTCTCCAGCGCACGTCTCACCCCGACCCCGGGACCCATTCCGGCGAATTTGCAGGACTCCATCCTCGCCTCCCAAAACTCCAATGGTTTAGAAATAAACTACCGAAGTGGATTTATAGACTCCACAGGCAAACCCATAAACCCCAAAGGTTAAGAAATAAACTGATACAACGGTTTCATAAACTCCGCAGGCCAACCTATAAACCCCAAAGGTTAAGAAATAAACTGATTCAGCGGTTTATAAACTCCGCAGGCCAACCTATAAACCCCAAAGGTTAAGAAATAAACTGATTCAGCGGCTCATAAACTTTGCAGTCCAACCCATTAACTCCAACGGTTAAGAAATAAACTACCGAAGTGGTTTCATAAACTCCACGGATCAACCCATAAACTCCGGGAGAGAGTCTATCAACTCCACGAGGAGAATAATCCCCACCAATTATCGAAATTTCCATTTGCTTGGATTGGCTATTATAAAAGTACGGTCCTCAAAGTTGCCAACGCCGTCTCCACTTCATCCTCGGTCGTGAACCGCCCGATGCTGAAGCGAATGCAACTTTGGGCATCTTCAGACGAATACCCCATGGCCGTAAGAACGTGCGATGGCTCCGGCATTGCTTCGTCTTCTCAATTATTGTCTTTTTATTTCCTTCATACAGCAGTAATTTCATGCGTATGAATGAGTTTCCTCACGATGTAAATAACTTGTTGAAAGAGATTGAAACGACCCGATTCAGTCCAATTCGCAATACGGGATGCAAGAAAATTTACAAAATGGTCCTTCTGCTGGCGATGCTTGAATGCAAGGGCCGAAATGCTTCCAACTGGTGGAAGCCAATCAAGCCAGAAGAAGCCGCGCCATTTTTTCACTTCATTTTGACCCACTGGGATGTAATCCGTGAGGTCCAGTTTTTGGATCAGGACAAAAGAGATTTTAAAATTCAGTTTGACGAGCCTTCCCGCAGGTACACCGAACGACTGATCGCTGAAATGCCTATGGGTCATTGGGGAAAGAATCATCAGTTTGGCCACTATGACAGAGAATCAAACCAGTTTTTCTTCCGCATCGATATTGACCCTGCCTTCCAGTTGGAGGTCTTCAAGAAAGTCAAAGAGATAGCCATCCGTCGCATTCAGGAAGCCATGCCCATTCTCGATTTGCCAGTTGATTTCTATGATTTCAACCTGGATCGTGAAATCACGAAGGTCGAGGAAATCATGGTTCCTGTCAAAGCGACCGAACGTGAAATGCTGGTAAAGGGGCGAATTGGACAGGGCAAGTTTCGCACACATTTGTTGCGAGATTATGACCACTGCGTCTTGTGCCGGATCAGTTCCAAAAAGTTGCTGGTCGCTTCCCATATCAAGCGCTGGGCTGACTCGAACCATGATGAGCGAATGGATCTCAACAACGCTCTGCTGCTTTGCCCCCTGCACGATAAACTATTTGATTCCTGGACCATCACCTTCGACGAAAAAGGTCAGTGTCTCGTCAACCGGAATTTCCAACAACACGCGGATTACCAGTTGTTTCTGCGTCCGATGCATTCCCTGATCAGTCTGGATTTTCATCAAAATTTCCTTGAGGAACATCGAAGAAAATTCAGCGAAGCGGAGAAATCCCTTCCGGGGAAAACAGCGTCCATCATCGTTTCCGCCCAGGAACCCTCCGTCTCCTATTGCCCCTTCTGCGAGACCAGCCATCGGGAAATTGTCTTTCAAAACGCCCATGCGAAGGCGTTCTTCGATCAGTTCCCCGTTTCACCTGGGCACCTGCTGATCGTGCCGAAGCGGCATTTTGATTCGTGGTTCGACGCGAACCCTGAGGAACGGGCGTCCTTTGATGCCCTGCTTGTTGAAGGAAAATTGCTTCTGGAGCGGGAATATCACCCGAATGGATTCAATATCGGCGTGAACGTGGGTACTGCTGCCGGCCAGTCGGTGGGTCACATGCACATTCACCTGATCCCACGATACCAGGGCGACATGCAGGATCCAAAGGGCGGCGTGCGCGGGGTGATTCCGGAGAAGCAGAAATATGACGTGCTTCCGGGGGCGTGAAGTAAACCCAAGTTTCCCGTCCCTCCGGTCCTTACCCAGCGCCCATGAGCGAGGCCACAGGCAGGAGGCGGACGCCGTCGAGGGTGGAGGTGTCCTCTCCGCGGTGAAAAAGGACGCAGCGGACGGGGCGGCCGGCGAGCTCCAACGCGGCGGCGAAGTCGCGTAGGGCGGCGCAGTCGGCGCGGCCGGGGGCGCGGGTGCACTTGATCTCGATGGCATGGACCACGCCGTCGGCCTCGAAGACCACGTCGATCTCGCGGCCGGCGGCGGTCTTGTAATAAAAAAGTTGGTCGGCGCGGATCCGGCCCATGCGGCGGCGCTTCTCGAGCTCGGAGATGACGAAGTTCTCCAGGATCTGGCCCTCGGAGAGGGGGACGCGGAAGGACGCGGGGATGCCGTTGTCGGCGAAATAGGTCTTGGCGGCCTTGATGATCCGCTTGGCCGGGCCGAAGTGGTAGCCCGTGAGCCGGAAGGCGAGCTGGGACTGGACCAGCATGTTCAGGTATTTCTTGGCGGTGGGGAAGGAGAGCCCCGCCTCCCGCGCGAAGTGACTGACCTCGATGTGGGAGCCCAGGGAGCGGCAGGCGTTCACATAGATCGCCATCAGGCCCTCGAGGTTGTCCAGGTTCGCCATCTGCAGGAGATCCTTCATGAAGTACGTGTTGCGGTAGTCGTTGAGGAGGGCCAGGCGGGCCTCGCGGCCTTCGGTGGTGAGCACCTCGGGGAACAGGCCGCAGGCGAGGACCTCGTCGAGCTCGCGGGCGGCCGCCTTCAGCGCCGGCGGATCCGGAAGCGCGCCGAAGATCCCATGGGTCGGGGCCCCGCGGTCCTCGCCCCAGCAGGCGGGCGTCATCTCGTACAGGCGCACGCGGCCCGCCAGCGAGTCGGCGGCCGCGTCGAGCAGGCCCAGGGAGCTCGAGCCCGTCATCAGCACGTGCGCCCCCTCGTTGTCGATGGCGTACTTGACCGCGATGGTCAGTTTCGGGGACCGCTGGATCTCGTCGATGATGCAGCGCGGACCCAGGTGGGAGACGAACCCCTTGGGATCCCGGACGGCCCAGTCCAGGAAGTCCAGGTCGTCGAGGGTGGCGTAGCGATGTTCGGGGAAGCGCTGGCGCAGGAGGGTGGTCTTGCCGCAGCGCCGAGGGCCGATCAGGAGGGCGCTCTTGGCGGGGTCGATGGACAGCCAGCGGTTGAACAGAAGGGTGGACGCTTCCATGATTTGCAATCTAGCATGGATAAACTGTAAGTCAACTTTCAATCCATCATGGATAAACTGTAAATCAGGAGTTCAAGCGCGGGGGGCGTGGACGCTTACTCGACGATGACGGGGTCGGTGCAGGTCTGGATCTCCATGATCAGGTACATCATGATCTTCTCCTGCAGGATCAGGGCGTAGTCCCAACCAGGAGTGCCACCACCCGAGTGGGTGTGGTAGACGGTGTAGAGGACCTTGCCGCAGTAGTAGTTCCAGGAGACGGTGACTGGGTTATTGGTGTAGCCGGACCAGTCGCCGTACATCCAAACCTTGGGCGGGCCGATGTAGTTGCCGTCGACGCAGTTGGGATCCATGTCGTCCTCGCACTCGCCCTGGAGGCCGGGGTTCATGCTGTGGATGATGTCCCAGGCGCCCAGCAGCTCGATGGTGCCACCGGGGTTGACGATGCCCAGCCAGGCGTCGAGGTACGGGTCGCCGGGGGTGCCCATGGGGCTGTAGGAGGACCAGTTGTTGCACTGGCCGACTGAAGAAGGCGAAGACGCGCCGAGGCCACAGGTGCCAGTGGGAAAACTTGAGCTCTGGTCGACCTGGAAGTTGAGGAACTCGGGGAAGGGCTGCTCGGCGAAGTCGTAGGAGAAGTCGTCGACGTAGAGCTTGCCACCCTCGTAGACGTACTGGCGCAGGTTGGCGCGGGCTGTGGCGCTGGTGAGGAACGCCGCGTCGTCACCGCAGGTGGTGACGATCAGGTTGTACTGGCGCAGTTGGTTCATGTCGTTGAAAATGGAGGCAGCCTCGGTATCCTCCACGATAACCACCTCAACACCGTAGTCGAAGCCCATTGCGGTAAATAGGGCCTCCATGTCCTCGTACAAACCCTCGATGATGAGGATCTTGGGGATCCACTGCTTCAGGTTCGGGTTGAAGCGGTTGGGCAGGGTGGTGATGGGGTTGCGCGGCTGGCCGACGGCCGGCTCGAGGTCCTCGACCTCGTCGAGGCCTCCGGCGGTGTACTGGGTGACGCGGCGGAACTCGCCCTTCTGGACGACCAGCCAGTAGTTGGTGTTGGGATACAGGAACAACTCGAAGGAGCCGTCGGTGTCGGAGAAGGCATGGGTCACGCCGTTGGGCACGTCCACGCACTGGTTGCACAGGCCGCCGGGCAGGGGCGTGGGATCGGGCGGCTCGTAGGAGTACGCGGCGACCAGCGCCTGGGGCACGGGGATGCGGTTGGCGTCGAGCATCGCGGAGTTGTCCGCGCCGGGGCCCCAGACCTTGCCGCGCAGGGTGAACATGTGCTGCGTGTTGTTGTTGGTGTTGTTGTTGACGTTGTTGTTGTTCTGGCTGCCGCAGTTGCCCACGCCCAGACAGTCGAGATCGGCGCAGTCGATGGTGCCGTCGCCGTCGTCGTCGATGAGGTTGTCGCACACCTCGGGGTTCTGGTTGTTGAAGACGTTGTTGCTGGCCTTCTTCTTGGGGTCGTTGCAGCCCACGAGGGCCAGCGCGAAAATTCCGCAGAAAAGCCAAAGATTTTTCATAAGTGTGCCTGTTTCTCTCCGGTTCAAGGACGAGCAGCCGCCGGAGATCTGAAGTGCCAACCGCCCCCCGTTTTTATATCCTGAAAAGGCGATTTCGCCACCTTTTTTCAGAGTATTTCGGTAGGTTTTTCCATTTTTTCATGGGACTGAACTGGATTGATGGGGGTTTTTCGGTTATTAAATGGATGACTACGCGACGGAGGTTTCCATGCGCAGACTGTTTGTCCCCGTGTTGCTGGCCGCCCTGATGCTGCCGGCGTGCATCGAAGAGAAGGTGGAAGAGCGCGAGAAGGCCGACGCCTATTGCTACATGCTCGAACAATGCGGGCAGGGCGACTACGACACCTGCTATGCCGCCGCGACGGCGAACCTGGAGTCCACCCTGTACGACCAGTGCCGCGGCGCGCGCGAGCTGCTGCTGGACTGCCTCGGGCACCTCGACTGTGACGAGTACCTGCTGTGGAGCGAGAGTGATCCCGAGACGGACCTGGTCTATCCGTGCCGTGACCAGGATCAACTTGAGGCCGTGGCCTGCCAGAACGAGTGAGCGTCGACGCCGTGCGGCCCTCGATGCTGTTCCGCTTCTCGCTGTACGGGTTCCTGAAGAACCAGCTCTACTTCGAGCCTTTTTTTGCCATCATCCTGCTGGGGCGTGGCCTGGATTTCTTTGAAATCGGGGTGGTGTTTGCCGTGGCCGACGTGGTGACCAATGTGCTCGAGGTGCCCTCGGGCTGGGTGGCCGACCACTGGGGTCGGCGGCGCTCGATGATCCTGAGCTTTTCGGCCTATCTGGCCAGCTTCGTGGGCTACGCCTTCGCCGACGGCCTGTGGTGGTGCGTGCCCGCGGCCGTGTGCTTTGGCGTGGGCGAGGCCTTCCGGTCGGGGACGCACAAGTCGATGATCTTCGAGTGGCTGCGCAAGAACGGACGCCTGGCGGAGCGGACCCGCGTGTACGGGTTCACGCGGTCCTGGTCGCAGATCGGCTCGGCCGTGGCGGTGGTGATCTCGGCCGGGCTCGCCCTCAACCTGACCCAACTGCGTTGGCTGTTCCTGATCGCCTGCGTGCCGTACGTGCTGGGGCTGTTGAACCTGTGGAGCTATCCCGACGAGGTCGAGCACCGTGCCACAGTTCCTTCGGGCGATGCGGCCGGTCACGAGGGCTTCTTGGCCACGCTGGGGCTGGTGTTTTCGCGGCCCGGGCTGCGCCGGCTGGTCCTCGAGAGCTGCGCCGTGCAGGGCGTCGAAAAGCTGCTCAAACCGTACATCCCCGTGTTCCTGGCGCTGGCGGGGCTGCCCGTGGTCATGGAATTGTCCCAGGCCGGCGGCGGACTGCACGACGCGGCTTCCCGGCTGCCGGTGCAGTCCGTGTTGTGGATCGCGGTCGTGGTGGTCTGCCTGCACCTGTTCTCGGCGCTGGGGTCGCGGCAGGCGCACCGCATCGCCGCCCTGGAAGCCCCCGGTGCACGGGTGCCGCGACGTCTGTGGATCGGCGTGTTCGTGATGATCTCCCTGCAGGTCGTCGGCGTGGGACTGGAATCATTTCTGCCCGCGGCCATCGGGTTCGTGGGGTTCGCGTTTCTGTTCAACGCATGGCGCCCGGCGTTTTTGACCCGCTTCGACGTGGACACGCCGCCGGACCGGCAGGCCACGATCCTGTCCATCGAGAGCCAGGCCAACACGGCGTTCTCCGCGATCCTGGCGCCCCTGGGCGGGGCCATGGTGGATCGCTGGGGATTGCCAACAATATTTATTTTATGCCTTACCATCGTCGCAACGCTGTTCGGGCTCCGCGGTGACGCGCCTGCAGTTGGCAGGGATCCAGAAAACGCTTGACTTGAACCCACCTGTCCACTATAAACCCGCAGTTCCCGGTCCATGTAATTGGATGATTTCCGGGGAGCTCTTATCGACGGAGGTACTGTTATGGGCGTTTCCAAGAACAACCCGAATGCGCGTGACAATCAGCGTCTGGCCGTGTCCTGCCCCGAGTGCGGCACCGAACTGAACCTGATCAAGAAGGTCCCCGGCGGCATGGTCTATATCTGCCCCAAGGACAACAACACCTATCCGATCTTCCGCAAGTCCTACCTGGATCTGCCCCATCAGTGGGTTCGCAAGTAGTTGATTTTTTTCGGAAATAAATAATCAAGAAGCCAATTGCATAGGAACCTTTGGGGAAGCTCCGATCGAGGTTCCTTGGCGACAGGCTCCTAAGGCGTCAGCCCGGGGACGATCACAGGGACGAGGCTTTCGGTGAGGTTCCCCTGACCGAGCTGGCCCAGGCTGTTGTTGCCCCAGCAGCCGACCACGCCCGAGAGGGAGGAGTGCGCGCAGGTGAAGTACCAGCCGCCGGCGCCGACGGAACCATCCTCGAGGGGCAGGGAGATCTGCACGGGAACCGGCGAGGAGACGGTGTTGCCGGTGCCGAGCTGGCCCGCCGAGTTGCCGCCCCAGCACCAGGTCGCCAGATCGGCCCTGCGGGCGCAGACGTGGTTGCTGCCGCAGGAGACGGAGGTGGCCGACAGCGTTCCCACCTGCACCGGAGTGTGGCGATCGGTGGTGGAGCCGTCGCCGAGCTGGCCGTCGGTGTTGGCGCCCCAGCACCACACCGAGTAGTCGTCGCGCACCGCGCAGACAAAGTTGTTTCCGCCCGCGGAGATCTGCGAGACGCCGGTCAGGACCGAGACCTGCACGGGCACGTTGCTGGCCACGGTGGTGCCGTTGCCGAGCTGGCCGTTGTCGTTGGCGCCCCAGCACCACACCGTGCCGTTGGCGCGCAGGGCGCAGGTGAACTGGCCCGAGGCGGTGATCTGCTGCACATTGGACAGGATCGCGACGGCCACCGGCGTGCGGCTGCAGTCCATGCTCTCGCAGGTCTCGTGGGCGGCGACGCCGTCGCCGAGCTGGCCGTACTGGTTTGAGCCCCAGCAGGCGACCTCGCCGAGCAGGCCCAGGGCGCAGGAGTGGTAGTGCCCCGATGCGACGGTGGAGGCCATCATGGGCAAGGGCAGGTCCACGGAGGTGGGGGCCAGGCTGCAGTCGGACGTTCCGCAGAGGATCCCGTGATCGGCCTCGCCGTCGCCGAGCTGGCCATACTGGTTGGAGCCCCAGCAGGACAGCCCGCCGGTCTCCTTGATCGCGCAGGTGGTCGACAGGCCGGCGTGGATGAACATCAGGTCCTCGGCGCCCAGCACCTCCTGCGGGGAAGAGTCGCACGGGATGTCAAAGAAGCAGGCCTCGGCCCCCACCCGCCCGTTGCCGAGCTGGCCTGCGTGGTTGTAGCCCCAGCACCAGGCCTTGCCGCCGGTCATCAGCACGCAGGCGTGCGCGAAGCCGACGCTGAGCCAGGTGGCGCCGCAGTCCTGGGCACAGATCTCGCCCTCGTCGCAGGTGCCGTCACCGCAGAGCTGGCAGTCCGACGTGTCGAAGGTGCAGTCCGAGGCGCACAGCAGCGTGCCCGAGTCGAAGCCCTGGGATTGGCAGTCCTGACCGGGCATGTCCCAGCCGTCGCAGGCCTCGAGGCCCGCGGCGATTCCGTCGCCGCACTCGGCGGCCCCGCAGGACGAGGGGGTGTCGCCTTCGCAGGTCCATCCGGTCTCCATGGTGCAGTCCGTTCCGCAGCCGTCACCGGGCGAGGTGTTGCCATCATCACAGGCCTCGACGCCGTCGGCGCGCAGGCCGTCGCCGCAGGTCGTGATGCACACGCTGGGCATGGCCTCGCAGGTCCATCCGGTCTCCACGACACAAGTGGCGTCACAGCCGTCACCGGCTTCAAGAGCGCCGTCATCGCAGGGCTCCAGGCCCACCACGCGGCCGTCGCCGCAGATCGGGGTACAGGTCGTCGGCAGGGTGTCGCTGCAGTCCCAGCCCTCCTCGAAGACGCAGGAGAGGCTGCATCCATCGTCGGAAAAACGGTTGAAGTCGTCGCACTCCTCGTTCGGATCGAGGACACCGTTGCCGCATGGCGGAACTTTCTTGGATTTTCCGTCGGCGCAGCCGTACAGGCTTGCGGCCAGCATGAGCAGGAGGATGTTTCGGAAGGAGATGATGGTCATGGTGCGATCTCTTTCTTTCTTGAAAGAGTGTAACAAGTTGGCACCCGTTAACGTACAGGTTTTTTTTGCTTCTTCAAGACAGGATGTTGCGGGAGATCACAAAAAATAAACCGGAAGGTCACGCCTGTCGAAGGATGATGTCGGGTTTGGCGCCGTCTTCGACGACCGAGGCGGTGACGACGACCTTCTCGATGTCCGTGCGGGAAGGGATCTCGAACATGACGTCCATCATGAGCCGTTCGGTCACCGAGCGCAGGCCGCGCGCGCCCGAGCCCAGCGACAACGCGTGCTTGGCGATGGCGATCAGCGCGTCGGAGGTGAACTCAAGGTGGACACCGTCGAGCTCGAAGAGCCAACGGTACTGCTGCACCAGCGCGTTGCGCGGCTGGGTCAGGATGGTCACCAGGATTTCCTCGTCGAGGTCGTGCAGCGGCGACATCACCGGGATGCGCCCGACGAACTCCGGAATCATGCCGTAGCGGTGCAGATCCTCGGCCTGGACCTCCTTGAGGTACTCCCAGGTCTTCAACTTCGAGCTCTTCTTGCGGGTCTTGGCGCCGAAACCGATGGAGTGGTCGCCGAGCCGGTTGAGGATGATCTCGTCGAGGCCCGAGAACGCGCCGCCGCAGATGAACAGGATATTGGTGGTGTCGATGGGGATGAAGTCCTGCTGAGGGTGCTTGCGGCCTCCCTTGGGCGGGATCTGCGCCACCGTGCCCTCCAGGATCTTCAGCAGGCCCTGCTGCACGCCCTCGCCGGCCACATCCCGCGTGATCGACGGGTTCTCGCTCTTGCGCGCGAGTTTGTCGATCTCGTCGATGTAGACGATGCCCTTCTGGGTGCGCTCGATGTCGTAGTCGGCGTTCTGCAGGAGGCTCAAAATGATGTTCTCGACGTCGTCGCCGACGTAGCCCGCCTCGGTCAGGGTGGTGGCATCGGCGATGGCGAACGGCACGTCCAGGATCTTCGCGAGCGTCTGGGCAAGGAGGGTCTTGCCGCTGCCGGTGGGGCCCAGCAGCAGGATGTTCGACTTCTGCAGGATCACGTCGTCGAACTCCTGGGCCTTCTTGTCCTCCCCGGCCTGCTGTTCCTGCACCTCGATGCGCTTGTAGTGGTTGTAGACGGCCACAGAAAGGATCTTCTTGGCGCGCTCCTGACCCACGACGTACTCATCGAGTTGTTTGCGGATATCCCTTGGGGTGGGAAGGCTCTTCTTCTCGGGCGTGGCCGTCTCGGTCTCCATCGACGTGTCGTCGTGGATGATGTCCAGGCACAGGCGCACGCAGTCGTTGCAGATGTAGACGTCGGGTCCGGCCACCATCCGCTTGACCTCTCGCTGCGTCTTGCCGCAGAAGGAGCAGCTCACGTTGGACGCGGGCGGTTGCAGGGAATGATCCACTTTATTTTGCCTCGACGGCGGTCGGCGCGGAGCCCGATGGCAGCATCAGGGAGTCGACAAGTCCATAGATGACGGCTTCCTCGGACGACATGTAATAGTCGCGCTCGGTGTCGTGCTGGACCTTCTCGACGGTCTGGCCGGTGTGCTGGGAAAGAATCTGGTTGAGGCGCTCGCGCAGCTTGAGGATTTCCCGCGCTTGGATATCAATATCAGTAGCTTGCCCAGAGAATCCACCCATCGGCTGATGAATCAGAATCCGTGAATTCGGGAGCGCAAAGCGCTTTCCAGGAGCTCCGGCGGCCAGCAGGATGGCGGCCATGGAGGCGGCCTGACCAATGCAGAAGGTATTCACCTGACAGGGAATATGCTGCATGGTATCGTAGATTGCCAGACCGGCTGTGACCACTCCACCCGGGGAATTGATATACATCATGATATCTTTTTCCGGATCTTCGGAGAGCAGGTACAAGAGCTGGGCAATAATAAGATTTGCAACATCATCATTGATACTGGTACCCAGAAAGATGATGCGATCCTTCAGGAGCCTTGAATAAATATCCCATCCACGTTCGCCGCGATGGGTCTGTTCAATGACGGTTGGGATGATCATGATGGATTCCTTTAGTGATGGTCGTGATCGCAGTCGGGGCCGCACTCGTGATCATGCGTCTCCTCGGGTTGCGGTTCCTCTTCCTGGAGGGCCGGCAGTTCGTCGACCTTCTCTTCGGTGATGGTGGCCTTGCCCTTGATCAGGTCAATGGTCTTTTCCATGCGAAGCATGTAGCGGATTCCCTCGAGCTTGCCGTCGCGGGTGTAGTCGGCCTTGATGCGCTCCACGCTCTTGTTGCTCCGGTCGGCCAGCTCCTTGAGCTTGTTCTCGAGGGCTTCGTCGGAGATCTCCACGTTTTCCCTCTTGGCGATGCCTTCGAGCAGCAGGTTCTCGCGGATCTCCTTCTCGGCCTTGGCGAAGTAGTTCTTGGCCAGCGTCTTCTTGGTCTCGAGGAACGCCTCATTCTCGGGATCCACGCCCAACTGCATGAGGATCTGGTCGACCTTCATCTCGGCCTGGCGCCGGATCAGTCCCTGGCCCAGATCGAACGGATTGGCCTCGACGATCTGCTTGAGCAGCTCGCGCTCGAGCAGCGTCTCGGAGCGGTTCTTCAGTTCCTCGGCGATGTCCTTGCCGACGGACTCGCGCAGCTGGGCCAGGGTGTCACCCCGACCGGTCTCCTTGGCGAAATCATCGTCGAGCTCGGGCTTTTCGTGGGTGAAGGCCTTGGTGATCTCGACGAGCACGCGGCCCTCCGGATGGTCCTCGAAGGCGGGGATGGAGATCTCGTTCTCGTAGGGCACTTCCGGCAGGTGGAAGCCGAAGAGGACGGCGGCCACACGCGCCAGGTGGCTGTCATCGGCGGGCACGGCCGATGCAGGGACGGTCACGTTCTGGTTCTCGAGGGAAACGGGCTCGTCGCCGAGCTTGCCCATGACGTTCAACTGCACGTGCGTGCCGGCTGCCAGGGTCGTGTTCTCGATGGAGTTGACGCGGGTGTTGCGCTGAACGAGGCGTTCAAGCTCCTCGTCGATGGACTGTTCCTTCACCGGCGCGGTCAGGCGCGTGGCCTTGAGGCCCTCGTAGCCCTGGGGCTCGACCTCAGGGATCAACTCGAGCTCGGAGGAGAACGGCAGGTCCTGTCCCTTCACAAATTCGCCCGGGGTGACCTTCCACTCACGGGGATTGTCGGCCGGACGGATCGACTCCTTCAGACGCAGGAACTCCACGAGGGCCTCGCGGGTGAGCTCCTGAAGCAGGTCGGTCTCGACGTGCTTGGAGAACATTTTTTCGAGCATCTGACGGGGCACCTTCCCCTTGCGGAAGCCGCGGAAACGCATGTTCTTGGAGATTTCGCGGTAGGTTTCGTCGAACTTCTTTTCGACTTCCTTCCAGGGCACGAGACCCTGGATGCGGATCTGGATCGGGTTGATGTTCTCTATGGTGAAACCTTCAACGTTGAATTGCATGTTGTATATCCTCAGTTGATCGCCGAAGGGAACGGGATCAATGAAAGGGTTAAAAAAAACGGAACATCAGGCGGTTCTGCCGGCGGGACAATCAGGCCCGGCAGGCCCGTAAAAGCGCGTAGAATATTCTCTCACTTTCCATGTGTGTCAAGAGAATTCGGGTTTTTTCGGCTTTTTTTCCTTCGGAGGACGCCGTGGAAAAACCTCGCACGAAAATGATAGAACATGGTCCTGTGTGCACTTTTCGAGACACCCCTGTGGATGTGCAGAATCATTGACATCGAATCGTTTCCCTGTCAGAACGTGCCGAAGGGAGAAACCGGGCTGTTTGAACCCGGTTAATGAGTCTCCCTAACAAGGAGAGAAAACAATGCAGGTATGTGTAATTGGTACTGGCTATGTCGGTCTGGTGGCGGGCGCGGCGTTCGCGGATTTCGGGAACACAGTGCATTGCGTGGACATCGACGAGAAGAAAATCCAGATGCTCTGGAAGGGTGAGATTCCTATTTATGAACCAGGTCTCGATGTGATGGTCGCGCGGAACGTGGAGAAGAAGCGCCTGATCTTCTCGACGAACCTGTCCGAGGCGGTCCAGAACGTCCAGGTCGTCTTCCTGGCCGTCGGTACCCCCCAGGGTGATGACGGAAACGCAGACCTCTCCGCTCTGAAGGCGGCCGCCGAGGTCGTGGCGAAAAACATCAACGGTTTTACGGTGATCGTGGACAAAAGCACCGTTCCAGTGGGCACCGCCGATATCATCCAGGACATCTTCAACCGCAACTCCCAGCATGAGGCTGTGGTCGTCTCCAATCCCGAGTTCCTGAAGGAAGGCGACGCGATCAACGACTTCATGCGCCCCGAGCGCGTGGTCATCGGCACCGACGACGAAAGGGCGCGCCGCGTCATGCACGAACTCTACCAGCCGTTCGTGCGCTCCCGCGAGCGCATCATCGACATGGACACCCGCAGCGCGGAGTTGACCAAGTACGCCTCCAACGCGTTCCTGGCCACGCGCATCTCGTTCATGAACAACGTCGCCCGCCTCTGCGAGATCGTGGGCGCGGACGTGGAGCTGGTGCGCAAGGGCATGGGCTCGGATTCACGCATCGGACCGAAGTTCCTGTATGCAGGCACCGGTTATGGCGGCTCGTGTTTTCCCAAGGATATCAGCGCTTTGCTGTATCTGTCGCACCAGGTGGACCAGTTCCTCGACGTCGTCGAGGCCACCTCCTCGAGCAACGAGCGGCAGAAGCGCATCCTGGTGGAAAAGATGGAGCGCCGCCTCGGCGATCTGAAGGGCAAGGTCGTGGCCGTGCTCGGACTCGCGTTCAAACCCAACACTGATGACATCCGCGAGGCCCCCGCGAAGGTGATCGTGGAGCTGCTCGAGCAGAAGGGCGCGATTGTGCGCGCCTATGATCCGGTCGCGATGGACAACTTCAAGGCAAGTTTCCCCGCCTCCGCAAACCGCACCTACTTCGACAACCTGTATGACACCGTGGAGGGCGCCGACGCAACGTGCCTGGTCACCGAGTGGCACGAGTTCCAGCGTCCCGATTTCGCGCGCATCCGCAAGGCCATGCGCGGCAACAGCCTGTTCGATGGCCGCAACGTGTGGAACACGCAGGAAATCCGCGCCAACGGCTTCTACTACGAAGGCATCGGCCGTCCGGTCATCCGCCCGGAATGAGCAGGAGAATCCCATGACCAACCGACCCGTCCGCACCCGCATCGCCCCGAGCCCCACCGGGGATCCGCACGTCGGCACCGCGTACATCGCGCTGTTCAACTACGTCTTCGCCAAGCAGCATGGGGGCCAGTTCCTCCTGCGCATCGAGGACACCGACCAGGCCCGCGCCCGCCGGGACTCCGAGAAGGCGATCATGGACAGCCTTCACTGGCTGGGCCTGTCCTGGGACGAGGGACCCGACGTGGGAGGTCCCTGCGGCCCCTACCGCCAGAGTGAGCGCCGGGACATCTACGAGAAGCACGCATTGGAGCTGCTGGAGAAGGGCGAGGCCTACCGCTGCTTCTGCACCAACGAGCGGCTCAACCAGCTGCGCGTCTACCAGAAGGCCGCCAACACCCCGCCGGGCTACGATCGCCTGTGCCGCAACCTCGATCGTGAGGAGAGCGACCGCAGGGCGGCCGCCGGAGAGCCCTTCGTGATCCGCCTGAAGATGCCGCTGGAGGGTGACTCCGTGATGGTCGACCAACTGCGCGGCCAGATCGTGCGCTCGTACCGCGAGCTCGACGATCAGGTGCTGCTCAAGAGCGACAGTTTTCCGACCTACCACCTGGCCAACGTCGTCGACGATCATCTGATGGGCATCACCCATGTGATCCGGGCCGAGGAGTGGATCCCTTCCACGCCCAAGCATATCCGTCTGTACGAGGCCTTCGGCTGGGAGGCACCGCAGTGGATCCACATGCCGCTGCTGCGCAATCCCGACAAGACGCGCTCGAAGATCTCCAAGCGCAAGAACCCCGTGTCCCTGCTGTTCTACAAGGAGTACGGCGTCCTTCCGGAGGCCCTGGTCAACTTCCTCGCGCTGATGGGCTTCTCCTTCGGAAACGACGTGGAGAAGTTCACGCTGCCCGAGATGATCCAGGCTTTCTCGTTCGAGAAGGTCAGCCTCGGCGGCCCCGTGTTCGACCTCGAGAAACTGGTGTGGCTCAACGGCCTGTACCTGCGGGAGATGACGCCCCAGAGCCTGCTCGACGCCGTGCAGGGCCTGTGGCTCAACCGCGACTACTTCGAGAAGATCATGCCGCTGGTCCACGAGCGGATGCGCACGCTCACCGACTTCGTGGACCTGTCGACGTTCTTCTTCAACTGCCAGCTCGACTACGCCACCGAGGACGGAAAACAGTTGGTTCCCAAGGGCCGCACGCCCGCGGAGATGGTCGCGTTGTTCGAGGAGCTCGTCGAGGCCATCGACGGCATGGAGGACTACACCGTCGAGAACCTCGAGGCGCTGCTGCGCCGGGTCACCGAGAGCCGCGGCTGGAAGACCAAGGACGTCTTCATGCCCGTGCGCGTGGGCGTGACTGGCCGGAAGGCCACCCCGCCGCTGTTCGAGAGCATGTTCATCGTCGGTCGCGAACGGACCCGCGTCCGCCTGCGCCAGGCCATGAACCACCTCAAGACGCTGCCCGCTCCTCCCGCTGCCGGCTGACCCGGTCCGTGTCACTTTTCGCCCATCCCCTGACAGAAATGTCAGACCCACGTCGCCTCTATTGTAAATAAGTGAAAAAGCGACTGGAAAAAACCGATGAAAATGCTATGAAATACTTGGATTTTCCAATCTGGTGCCAAGAAAGTGGCATGAATTCTGCCATGGTCCGGATCGGATCGGAGGTTGTGGTTATGAAAAACTACCTTATTATTTTGCTTATGGTTCTTTCGGCGGTGACGATTTTCAACGGTTGTGCCGCCGACGACGGGGCCAAATCCACTTCCGTGAACAATGGCAACAACACCAACAACGGGAACGTCAACATCGGCGGCGTCCAGGACATCGGCGTGTTCCGCGACATCGTGAACGCCGGCGGCATCCCCGGTCCAGACACCCTCGACGCCAACGGTTTCTTTTCCGAGCACTACATCGAGTATCAGACTGAAGACTGCGGTGAGGACATCTGCCTGTTCGGCCAGCTCGGCCGTGGTGTTTCCGTGCTCAGTTCGGACTACATGAACGTGCTGCAGGTCGGCATGAAGTCGCAGGTCAACCCGCAGGACTACGAGCGTCCCCCCACCGATTTCATCGCCGTAATCGACGTGTCGGGCTCGATGTACTCGGACAACAAGTTGGAATATGTCCGGCAGGGACTGCACATGATGATCGACTCCCTCGAGGCGACCGACCGGCTGGCCCTGGTGGCCTATTCCGACCTGGCCCGTGAGGCCCAGGAGTTGATGTACGTCGACTCCGCCGAGAACCGCCAGATCATGCACGCCAACGTCAACCGCCTCGTGGCCGGCGGCAGCACCAACATCTATGACGCCCTCTGGCTGGGCTTCGACATCGCAGCGATGTCAGCGGCCGAGGGACGCTATGCCCGCGTGGTCTTCCTGTCCGACGGACAGCCCACCGCCGGCATCACGGACCCGAACTCGATCATCGCCTTCGCCCGTGAGAAGGCGACGAAGACCTCCCAGTTGACCAGCATCGGCGTGGGCACCGACGTCAACTACGACCTGATGAAGGAGCTGGCCATGGCCGGCGGCAACTTCTACTTCATCGAGAACAGCATGGCCCTTCCGGACATCTTCGTCGAGGAGGTGGACTTCTTCTCCTTCCCGATCGCCGAGAACGTGCACTTCACCCTGTCCTCGGGTCCTGATTTCTACATCGGCGACACCGTCGGTTTCGAGAACTTCACGTCCTCGTCCGCCGGCGGCGAGGCGACCTTCCCTGCGATCTACCTGGCCTCGCGCACCTCCGAGAACATCGAGGATCCGAACTCGCGGCGCGGCGGCGGCTCGGCGATGTTCGTGCGCATCGTGCCGCAGGCCAACACCATGTCGCTGTCCGGGATCCTTTTGACCATGAGCTACACCGATCCCCAGACCGGCGAGACCGTGGGACCCCAGCGCGTGGTGGTCTCCGACCTGTCCGATGGAGGGATGATGCCCGAGGGAGATTTCTACTCCGCGGCTTCGATGCGCAAGAGCTATGCGATGCTCAACATCTTCCTGGGCCTCAAGGAAGTCTGCCAGCGCTCGTCCTACTACGACTTCACCCTGGCCCGCGAGCTGCTGATCTCCACCATCGATTATGCCTATGCCGTGAACGCCGAGCTCGCCGATGACGACCTGACCGCCGACATCCAACTGATGGAGACGCTCCTGGTCAACATCGAGGCCAATGGCTACTACGATTATTGCGGCAACGGCGAGTGTTATTACTACGGAGATGACGTCGTGATGTCCCCCCTGGGCTGCACCACCTCTGGCAGCGCCCCCGGGACCGCCGCCCTCTGGTTCCTGGCCACGCTGGCCGGCTTCCTCTTCATCCGCCGCCGTCGCTGAACAACCCGGTGATCAATCCTTGAAAATGCGGCCCGAGACGGCCGAAATAAGGGAACGCGGCGAGAACCGCGCCAGGAAGGTCTCCAGCACGAAGAGCTTCTGGGGGATGTGCACGGCCTGTCCGGCCAGGGTCGCGGAGATGGCTTCGCGGGCGGCCCGGTCGGGGGAGATCCACAGCACCGAGGGTCCATGCCAGCGGGTCTTGCCGGCGATGTCAAAGAACTCCGTGGGCATGGGTCCCGGACAGAACGCCGTGATGGTGACGCCGGTTCCGGCGAGCTCGTGGGCCAGCGCCTCGGAGAACGAGAGCACGAAGGCCTTGGAGGCCGCGTACACGGCGAACCACGGAATCGGAGAGAAGGCGGCGACGGAACTGATGTTCAGGATCCGGCCGTCGCGCCGGGCGATCATCGAGGGCAGGATCCTTCGGGTGCACTGCATCAGGGCGCGCACGTCCACGTCGATCATGCGGTCGAGGTCGGCGGGCTCCTGCTCGATGAACGGGCCACGAAAGCCGAAGCCTGCGTTGTTGATCCACATTCCGACCGTGGGCAGCAGGGCTCCGATGCCCTCGAACAAGGTGGACACGCCATCATCCGCCGACAGATCCGCGCACACGATGTGGATCCCGAGGCCGGGCTTGCGCTCGCGCAGCCTCAGGGCCAGCTCCTCCATGCGCTCGCGGCGGCGCGCCGTCAGCACCAGGTCTGTGAAGTCCAGGGTGCCGGCGACCTCGAGGGCCAGCTCCACGCCCAGTCCGCTGGAGGCTCCGGTGATGACACAGGTCTTGGTGGGGGTGTCGGTCATAGTCCCATCTCCTCGCGAATCGCGGCCAGGTACTGGTCCAGGATGCGCCGTGCCTCGGTCAACTGGGTTTCCTTGCTCAGGATGAACACCAGATAGTATTCCTTGAAAAGCGTGGTCAGCAGGATCTTCTGGCGGTCAGTCTCGATGAGGATCTCGGTGGTGCCGGTGAGCCTTCGTGGCTCGGGAGGGAACTGCAGCTCGCGCCAGAGCAGTCCCCATTGGGCCGATTGCACCATGAGGTCGAAGGCCGACATGTGTCCGAAGGAGTCCACGGTCTCGCCGTCGGAGTCCTGGATGACCGCGCCGATGGCCATCGGTACCGTGCCGACGAGCTCTGCGAGAAATTCCGTAAAAGCGGTGGGCACGGCTATTTTCGTCCTCCCGGGGCGGTCACGTGGTGTTCCCGCCGGAGCCGGAAGAGCCATTCCTCGAAGCGCTGGGCCCGGTGACTGTCGCCGATGCTGTTGCGCAGTTCCTCCCTGACCTCTTCAAAGGACTCGTGCCGTTCGGGAATGATGCTGGTCAGGTAGGCCCAGTGCAGCCCGAACCTAGTCGAAAACACCTCGGTGAAGGATCCGACCCCCGCCAGGGCGAAGATCTTGTCGAGGAAGGACACGTCGAATTCGCCGCCCAGGCGGTACAGGTTCTCATCGGAGTCCAGCGAGAGCGGCGGCAGTTGCTCGAACCGCACCGGGATGAAGGAATGGTGGGGATTCCATGCGCTGTCGCGGAACTCGGCTTGTCCGGTCTGGGACTGCAACTGGAAGTGGTCGCGGGTGAGCCGCAGCATGCTTTCCACCGTGGAGACCGCCTCGGCGTCGGGCATGTCGCTGGCCTGGACGACGAACTGTACGACTGAACGCCACTGGCCGTGTGAGAAGAAGAACTTCTTGTCGCCGAACTGCGAAGGGGAGTGATCGCGCCTCTGGATTTCGTCGTAGATGGATCGAAGCGTGTCGTCGGGAATGTTCTCGGGGGTGTTCGCCGGCTCGAATTGCTTCGAGATCAGGTGCTGCACGGCGGCGGCCTTGAACGAGTCGGAGAGGACCTGTGGATCCTGGTTCGCCAGCGCGTGGGTCAGAACCAGTTGATCGGTGATGGCCTGCTCCAGGGCCTGCTCGGGAGTCAGGCTGCCGGCCCTGGCCCGGGAGGTCACCTCCGCCACCGTGATCGGTGCACCGTCGACGGTGGCGACGACTTCGGAACCAACGGAGGGTGGCGGCAGGGTCCAATCCTCGATAGGAACAACAGGTTGGGGCGCCTCTTTCGAGGAGCACGCCATCAGCAGGAGGGTGGTACAGCAGAATAGTAGTTTTCGTCCCATGGCTCGACCCCGGATCGGGCCGTCACTGTATCATACTTTCGGTTGTTTCTCATGTGAAAGATGCAGGTTCAGACCCTGCCGTCGGATGGGCACAACTCCGACAGGGGGCAGCGGTCGCAGGCGGGCTTCCGGGCGGTGCACACGGCACGGCCGTGGGCGATCAGCCGGTGAGAGACGACGATCCAGTGCTCGCGGGGGACCAGCGCCATCAGATCACGCTCGATGATCTCGGCACGGCCCTTGTCGGCCACGGTGAAGCCCAGCCGCAGCGCGAGCCGGGCCACGTGCGTGTCCACGACGATGCCCGAGGCGACACCGAAGCAGTCGTTGAGCACGCAGTTGGCGGTCTTGCGCGCGACACCGGGCAGCGCCAGGAGGGCGTCAAGGTCGGCAGGGACCTCGCCGTCGTGCCGCTCCACGAGCTGGAGGGAGGCCCCGAGCAGGTGCCTGGCCTTGGCGTGGTAGAAGCCCGTCGAGTGGATCAGGCCTTCGAGCTCGGCCACCTCGGCCCGAGCCAGGGCGCGGGCGTCGGGATAACGCACGAAGAGCGCGGGCGTGACCAGGTTCACGCGGGCGTCGGTACACTGTGCCGACAGGATGGTGGCCACCAGTTTCTGGTACGGATTTCCCGTGACGAGGGCGGACTCCACCTCGGGATAAAGCTCCTCGAGCCTGGACAGCACCAGGGTCATGCGTCTTTTCGGATTTTTTTCCATGCGCGGATCAGAACGCCTTTTCGACGAGCTTCAGGTAGTCGGCCTTGGAGCGCGCACCCACGAGCGTCCCCGCTGGGGCGCCCTTGTGAAACAGCGTGACCGTCGGGATCGAGCGGATGCCGTAGCGGTTGGCGACGCCCGGATTTTCCTGCACGTCGAGCTTGACCACCTTCACGCGGCCTTCGGTCTCCTTGCTCAACTCCTCCATCACGGGACCCACCATGCGGCAGGGTCCACACCACGGGGCCCAGAAATCCACGAGCACCGGAAGAGGGGACTGGAGCACTTCCGCGTCAAACGTCTTGTCGGTCACTTGAATCGCCATGATGCATTTCTCCTTACAAAAAGTGTGGTTCGCCGCGCCGGATGGGATCATCTGTCAGACGCGTCTAATGACGACGACACTGTAAGACCGTCCCGGGCGGTGTCAAGTCCTCCATCCAATCCCTTTCGCGGATTTTTTTCAAGTATTTATTCACACGCGTCCGCATTGACATCCCCGGGAAACCCACGCATGATTTTTCGGGTTGTTCCGGGATCAAAGAGGTGATGCCCATGAAAAACTTGTTCTTTTACTGCTGTCTGGGAGTGCTCGTCGCCTGTGGCGGGGAAAAGAAGGACACGCCGGCGACGGCGCCGACGGTGGACATGAAAAGTCCGGCGGACATGGGCATGGCTGCGGAGCCCGGACCACCCCCCGGAGGTAGGGACCAGCCGGGCGCGTGCCGCAACGTCGGCGTGCCGCCCAAGAGTACCTGCAAATTGTCCAGCCTGCGGTTGCAGCACTGTCCGTCCTGCGCCCCGAACCAGAAGCGCTACCGCAGCGGACATCTGGTCCAGGTCGACGGCACCGATCATGGCTTCGAGTCGGGCGGGTATATGATCCCGGCCGACCGGGAAGAGGAGTTCAAGCAGTTCATGCAGAAAAATTCGCCGGTGTCCTGCGGTGGAATCATCGTACACCCACCATGCAATCCGGCCGCCACGCACATGGAACTGGAACTTTTCTTCCCGGACTGGATCCAGCGCGAGCGGTAGTTGAACAAAGACGCCACATGAGCGGATGGACTTGTCCATTTTTCAGTCTAAAATTAAAAATTGACATCAATTAAACCTTGTTTTATTTCATGATCATACGGGATGATTACATCCTCTTCCCGGGCCAAGGAGAAACCATGATCAACCGATGGATCCGCGCCGTTGCCACGCTCACGGTACTGGTGATGGGGGGAGCTTCAGCCTGTGTCCCGCCCAAACCGGAGAAGGCCACGCAGTGCAAGGTCCCGAAGGTGCCCACCGACGAAGGGCCCGTGGTGAACCTCACCAACGTGGCCCCCGAGGCCCTCGAGTCCGAGGCGAAGGCCGCCTGCGGCATGCACTGGAAGGCCGAGTTCCGGCGCTTCGTCGACCGGGAGAAGCAGGTCTGGGCCGGGGACCACGAGGTGCAGACCGAGGCCGAGGATGCGTGGTTCGGGCCGCTCCTGGGCGACTTGTCGGCGCGCACGTTCCCGACCTGCGAGAAGAACGCCTACCAGGTCGTGTGCGGTGAGCCTGAAGGGCTCGGGAAGTTCCACCAACTGTGGGGGATGATCTTCCCGGCCAGCCTGGATGATCACTACCGCGTGGCCGTCCTCCCCGCCGTGGACGCCCGGGGCGCCACCACGACCTACCACGAGTTCCTGGCCCAGTGGCTGCGCTTCGAGCTCTCCTTCCATCCCTCTGGCCGCTTCCTGTCCGTGCGGTACCGGAACCTTTCCGAGCTGGCCGCCGACCTCGCGCGCGGAGGATACCGACTGCGCCGCTTCCGCAAGGCCGACGTGCTGGTGCGGATGCAGACCGGCCGCAACGACGCAGGCCGCTTCCGCCTGACCATCGCGGTGAGCCTGATCCGGATGCACGCGGCGATGAAGGCCGCTGCGGTTCACATGGAGTGGCCGGCCGAGCCGAAGGCCGCGCCGGCGAAGGCGCCCGGACTGCCGATCATGCTGCCGGCGTCGCGCTTTGAGGACCTGCTCCCGTCGGTGGCGGCGGATCCGGCCAGGCTGTGGTTGTTGACGGTGGTGAACTGGCTCGACCGCAGCCAGATCCAGGGCAAGCAAGGCAAGGAGCTCCGCCCGGACCGCGATCGCGTGCAGAAGCTCTGCGAAGCCGGCTTCGGGGAGGCCTGCGCGCTGTGGGCCCTGATGGTGGAGGACGGCCTGGGCGACGAGCCGGACCCCGCAGGTTCTGCCGCGATCCTGGCCAGCTCCTGCGAGAAGAACCACGCGGCGGCGTGCCATGTGGAGGGGATGAAGCAGCGCAGCGCGTGCGGCGCCACCGCCTGTCCTTCGGCCCGGCTCAGCCTGGAGAGGTCCTGCACGCACGGCGATGGCGAAGGCTGCTTCCTGTACTCGCACCTCTACCTCGAAAAACACTCCGCGCCGTGGCTCGAGGCCGTGAGGCGATCGTGCGCGGCCGGACATCCGTTGTCCTGCGTGGAGTTGATCATCGACGAGCAGCTGCTGACGAGCGTGTCCTCCGGGGAGATGACCCGTTTCGACGGAGCCAACGGCGCGCGCCTGGGCATGATCCGTGAGAAGTTGGAGCAGTGGTGCCGGCGCGGCAACCCGTTCGCCTGCTACCTGGTGTTGCAGACCTGGCCGCCGCTGGAGAGCCGGCCCGAGAAGGACCGTCCGGCGATCCGCCGTTCCCTGTTTGACAAGGTGGAGCGGGCCTGCCTGTGGGGCTTCGCCGATACCTGCTCCCAGGTGATGCAGCTCGCCTCCGAGATCGAGGAGGACGCCGGGGAGGAGAACCCGCCGTTTCGGAACCTCCGCAAGATGGCCTGGGGCATGGCGGGCTGCCGCGAGGGGAGTCCGGTCAGTTGCGGCATGGCATCGATGCTGATGGGGCTGAACCTTGGACGCTGGACCAGCGCCCTCACGATGGCCACCGCCGGGTGCGGGCAGAACGATGCCCTGTCCTGCTTCATGATCGGCCGGCTGATCCGGGAGAGGCGCGTGCATCCGGACCCGGAAGTCACGGCTGAGGCGGCGCTGAAGAAAGCCTGCGGCGGCAATGAGGACGCGGTGCTGACGACCGGGATGCGTCAGGTCTCCTGCACCTGGTGGGTCCGGGAGTTGATGGAGGCCGGGCGCTGGGACGTCGTGGTCCAGCAGCAGGGTAGCCTCGAGGTCGCTTGCAAGGATGGCAGCGGAATGGCGTGCAGGCTCCTGGCCCAGGGGGTGCATTCCGGCCACCTCAAGGCGCCGCCGACCTATTCCTGGCCGGACCTGATGGAGAAGGGATGCGCCGATGGCGACGCAGATGCCTGCCTGGACCTGGCCGGCCGGCTCGAGAGTCAGGGCACGCCCGACGCTGCCCTGGCCGAGCGCATCGTGAACATGTACGACAAGGCCTGCGGCGGGGGCCTCCTCGCGGGCTGCCTCGCCCTGGGACGGATGTACGCGACCTCCAGCCGGTTGGTGCCGCTGCGCACGGCCCTGCTGGGGACGGCCGCGGCCTGCTGGAAGCACCAGTGGATCGAGAGCTGCGGGCAGTTGGCGGACTGGTTTGATCGCAAGGTGATCACGGAGGAAGCGGGGCGCGATTACGTGTGGTGGAACCTGGGGGAATGTTCGTCTGGGACGCAACTGTCCTGCCAGGTGGCGCTGGAATTCTTCAAGGAAAAGAAGTTTGTCTACGAACAACTCGAGAAGGCCTGCCTGAAGACACAGGACCTGCGGGCCTGCATGATGGTGGGGGCCGTGAAGATGCTGATAGCCGCCGAGGAGGGGACCGCGCAGGAGAAGGCAACCTTCATGGCCTTCCGCCCGGTGTTCGAGGAGGGCTGCGCGGAGAACCAGCCGTGGGCCTGTCACACCCTCGCGGTCTGGCAGGAGAAGTCCGACGGTCTCGACCCGGAGAAGGCCGAGGCCTTCGTCAACATGAAGAAGGCCTGCGAGCTGGAGGACATCGACAGTTGCGCCGAGCTGGGCACCTACTACTGGGAGGGCACGCCGGGTCCCCAGTCCGCAGAGCTCGCCGAAAAGCACTACCGCTGGGCCTGTGGGCGCACCAGCGGAAAGGCCTGCACGAACCTGGCCACGGTGCTCCTCGAGAAGTTCAGCGTGAACGGGGACCGGGCGCTGGTGAGCGAGGCCTCCGGAATCCTGAAGAACGCCTGTGCAAAGTACCTGTCCGGCGCCGCCTGCATGTCCTTCGGGCACATGCTCATGCAGGGCTTCCCCGGCCTCGACAAGGATGAGAAGAGCGGCATGCAGTACCTGCTCAAGGCCTGCTCGATGTCCTACAAGCCGGCCTGCGAGGAAGTGTCGCGCCGGATGCAGAAATAATCCAGACAGTTCAAATTTTTCTTGCAAAATAGTGGCTTTGGGAAAAAGATCGCACCGATCGTTCACGTTTTCGAGGTTCGCGACCGCACAACAGGTGACGGGATGGGATTCACATGGAACAGCAAATCTTGTCGATGATGAGGGAAGGACACCGGGAGAGGGCGCTGGAGCTCATGGCCCGGGCCTGGGCGCAGCCCATCGGCCGCTTCTGCTGCGCGCTCGCCGGATCCGCGGCCGAGGGCGAGGACCTGCTGCAGGAGACGTTCATCGAGGCCTGGCGCGCCATGGAGACCTTCCGCGCCGAGTCGTCGCCGCGGGCGTGGCTCTATGGCATCGCCCGCAACCTGTGCGCCTCGCACCTGCGCCGCCGGGACCGCCGCCGGAGCCTGTTCGGTCGCTTTTTCGCGGATTCCAGCGCGGAGAACGCGCACTGCCGGTCCTCGGAGGACAACGCCGTGCGCAGCGAGGAGCAGGTGCTGCTCGACGCGGCGCTGGCCGACCTGAAGCCGGCCCTGCGCGAGGCGGTGCTGCTGCACTACCAGGGTCATTTTTCGATGCAGGAGATCGCGGACATGCTGGAGATCAGTCCGGCCAACGCACGCAAGCGGGTCAGTCTCGGGGTCGGGGCGCTGCGGGAAGCGTTGCGGCCCGTGTTGATGAAGCCTGAGAACCCCCGTGGAGGTCAAGATGAAAACGAACAATCAGAATCTGTGTCAGGAAATCAGGGACCTCGCGTCGTCCGATCCTGAGGTCGTCAAGGAACTGTCGTCCGAGCTGGAGCGCCATGTACGCGAGTGCGTGGCCTGCCAGGTCGAGGTACGTGCGTCGGAGCGCCTGGTGCGGTTGCTGGATCGTGCCGGCTCCGCGTTCTCCCTGTCGGTCTCCCCGGAACAACTGGCAAAAACAGCCCGCGCGGCCGGGAAACTGCGACAGCCTGAGCGCCGCTCCGGATGGCTCCTGCGTCCTGCGCTTGGTCTGGCGGCGGTGATCGCGTTGGTGGTCGTCGTCGGTGGCGGAATCTGGTGGTTGCGCGGCGACGAAGGTGGCGGCGGCGGCCCAGGATATCCAGTAAAGAATGATGCCGCTGGCGGGGCACGCCTGCAGGTGGTGTCTGCCGAGAAGCTCGACCGTGCGGGGACGCGCACGGCGCTGCCGGAGAAGATCGCGAAGGTGGAGACGGTTGCCGGCGAGCGCGCACTGCTGACGCTGTCGGAGGGCACCCGCGTATGGCTCAACGAGAACACGCAGGTCGCGTTCACGGATGCGACGGACCGTTCCATGAAGCTCGAAGCCGGCGAGGTGCTGCTCGACGTGGTACGCCAGAAGGGTCTGCCTCCGCTGCTGGTGCGCACGTCCTCAGGGCAGGTCGACGTGGTCGGCACCCGGCTGCTGGTCAGCCAGTTGGCCGGCATGGCCGTGGTCAACGTGCTGCGTGGACATGTCATCGCGAAGTCCGGCGATCGTTCGGTGGACGTGCGGGCCGGCGGCGAGGCCATCCTGCGCGGGGACGAGGTCCCGATCACCCAGGTTGCAGCCAACCTCGGTTACGCGGCCGAGTGGGCCTCCGACAAGCCCGAGACCCCCGACCAGACCAGCGGTTTCGGCCGCCTCAAGGCGCGCCGTCCGGGCGCCGGGGCCGACACGGAGCTGGCACTGCGCCTGATCGATCATGCCGTGGATGTGAAGATCCAGGGTCGCATCGTGCGCACCGAGGTGGAGGAGGAGTTCATGAACGACTCCGACGACACCCTCGAGGGGATATATACATTTCCGATGCCCCCCGACGCACAGATCGCGGGGCTGGACCTGGTCGTCGAGGGCAAGTGGGAGCATGGCGCCATCGTCGCCCGCGATCAGGGCGACAAGATCTGGGCCGGCGTGCTTCGCAACGCGGCGCCCAAGCAGCAGAAGAAGGAAGTCGTGGAGTACGTCTGGGTGCCCGGTCCGTGGCATGACCCGGCCCTGCTGAACTGGAAGAAGGGCTCGCAGTTCGAGTTGAAGATCTTCCCGATTCCCAAAAAGGGCAGCCGCCGCGTGCGGATCGCCTACACCCAGGTGCTTGAGCCGATCCCGGGCGGCAGTCGCTATGTGCTTCCGCTGGCCGCCGGCGCCCAGGACAAGGTCTCTACGGAGAAGTTCAGCCTCGTGGCGACCATCGGCGGCATCAGCGACGTTGGACGCCTGCGGATCGCCCCGTTCGCCCCGGAGCGGAAGCAGGAGAGCTCCACGGGCATCCTGAGGATGGTCCGGGAAAACTTCCGGCCGGAGGGAGATCTCGTCATCGACATCCCGGATGAGAAGCCCGGCCGCGAGATCCGTGCCTGGTCCTACAAACAGCCTGAAAAGCCCGAGGCCGACGGCTATGCGCTGGTGGCACTGAAGCCCATCCTGCCGGCGTACAACGGCTCCGATCCGTTGCACCTGGTGCTGGTGGTGGACCGCTCCTACAGCGTGCAGAAGGCGCGTCTGCAGCGCGCCGCCGAGGTGGCCCGCCTGCTCGTCGGAGAGCTTGGAGGTTCGCACCGTGTGAGCCTGCTCGCCTGCAATCATCAGTGTGCCACGCTGATCGATGATCAGGTGGCGTCGGATGTGCTCGCGGAGAAGATCTTCGGTAAAATTGCCTCCCTGGAGGCCGCCGGGTCCTCTTCGCTGGCCGCGACCCTTGATGCGGTCGGCAAGATCGTGACGCTGCACGGCGAGAAGGCCGTACACACCCGCTTCGTGCTGCTGGGCGACGGCATCCCCAGCGTGGGCGAGACCGACCCTGCGCGGCTCGGACGGAAGACCGCAGGACTGGTGGGTAGAGCCCGCCTGACGACCGTCGGCCTCGGCGGTGAGACCGACGAGGTGGTGCTGCGCTCCCTGGCCAGAAACGGCAACGGTTCGATGCTGGGCCTGACGCCGGGCACGCGGGTCGCCGCGCTGGCCTGGCGCGTGCTGCAACGCCAGCTGGGCATCCCGGTGACCAAGACGCAGTTCAAATTCCCGGATGGCGTGACCCAGCTCGCCCCGGAGAAGACCGACCTGATCTGGCCCGGCGAGGAGCTGCTGCTGGCGATGCGCGTCCCCACCACGCCGGTGGAGGGTGCGATGGTGATCACGGGCGAGCTCGAGGGGGTCCCGTTCAAGCGCGAATACCAGGTCAAGCTCGATCCGGTGACGGCCGCCGGAAACGCCTTCGTGCCGCGCATCTGGGCCCAGGGTCGCATCGACGACCTGCAGGCCGCCGGTGGTGGCGCGGAGATGGTCAAGGAGATCGTCCAACTGTCAAAGGATTATCACGTGCTGTCCCGCCACACGAGCCTGCTGGTGCTCGAGAGCCCTGCCATGGCCAAGGCGTTCGGCGTGGCCGACACGCGTCCGGCCGTGGACTGGACGGGCACCGAGGAGAGCCAGGAGGCCGAGGTCTCCGGACCCGCGCCCGCGCCGGGCAAGAGCGGGGAAAAGGAGAGCATGGAAATGGGAGGGCTCATGCCTTCGGCGTCTGCGATGTCGGCACCGCCGGCCGCGAAGATGGAGCGTTCCATGGACGACGAGATGATGCCCCGCGATATGGCCCGCAGCCGCCGGGGCCGCCGCATGATCCGCATGAAGAAGGAGTGGTACCGGGTGGCCGCGATCACCGCCAGCGTGGACAACGCCGTGGCGGACTGGACCGAGGTGCAGAAGAAGCGCGCCGAGCTGGCCGAGAAGCCCGAGAGCCGGGACCGGATGCAGTCCCTGGTGCGGACCCTGATGCAGGCGGGCCAACTGGAGGAGGCGCGCAAGCTGGCACAGAAGTGGCTGGAGAAGGACGCCATGGACGCCGAAGCGCTGGTGGTCCTCGCCGAGCTCGCGCTGCTGGGCGGTCAGGCGGACAAGGCCATCGAGCTGCTCGAGAGCGCCATCGACGCGAACCCGGGCTCGGAGGCAGCCCATGACCGCATGTTCGGCGCCTATCGCTCACTGGGTGAATTTTCGATGATGTGTGCCCATGCGGTGCCGCGGGCGCTGGCGGCCCCCAAGAACTGGGAGCACCAGGTCGTCGCCGTACAGTGCACGCAGGATGCGGATCGGTTCTTCGGGCTGCTGACGAAGTCGGCCCGCACGTCGGCCGAGCGAAAGATGAACGAAGAAGCCAAGACGAGAATTCGCCCCGATTCGCTGAACCTGGAGGCCGCATGGGAAGGGGATGCACAGTTGGATCTGATCGTCCTGACGCCCGAGGGTCGCGTGGTGAGTTTCGCCGGCGGCTCGAGGCGCCTGCAGGCCCAGAGCGTGCAGTCGAAGGTGACCGAGCAGTTGGCCACCTCGATGGAGAAGCGCGGCCGCTACCAGATCTTCGTGGTGCCCCGGACAGGCTCGGCCCCGTCGGGTTCGGTCAAGGGCAGCGTGAAGATCGTCAGTTACGGCACCACCCGCCTGCTGCCCTTTGCCGCGGGCTCCACGCCGCTGCGCGTGGCCGACGTGGTCGTCTCCTCGAAGTCCCGCCTGGTCCCCGCCCCGTTCGGTCCGATGGACCTGGTCGAGTAATTCCCGGCTCCGATCCTATGATGAGTTGCATAATATTTAAACTGTTATCGGCAAACGTCCGGGCCTGAACCCGGGGCGGCCTCAGTTCCCCGCGGCGAAATCGGCCTGCAGTTGCGCGACGCGGGCCTGGAAACGGGCCGCGGTCGCGGTGGAGATCAGCACGTTCTCCAGCAGGTTCTTCTCCTCTGTGGAGGGGTTTCCGTCCTTGTCCACCACGTCCTGCGAGTGCACCAGGGTGAGCACGTGCAGCTCATTGCAGTGGGCGCAGGAGGCGAGCTCGACGCGCAGGGAGGGGGTGCTCTGGGCGAGGAACAAGGCGTCGACCCAGGCATCGGTGCCGGTGGCCAGGGAGGTGGCGATGGCCTCCAGCGGGGCCAGGTCGAAGAACATCGCGACGCTCTCGCGGACGACCCACTTCTGGCACTTCTCGCAGAACACGCGGCTCTTCAGGGCGGTCCACCATACGAACACGAAGATGCCGATGTACACCACGGCCTCGACCGCGAGCATGATGCCGTAGAAGGTGCCCTTGACACGGTTGCGCTTGAGGGTGAACCAGCCGACGTTGATCAGTTCCTTGATCAGGTCGATCACATAGGCCGGATCCGTGAGCATCTTCACGTACTCGAGCCTGCGCTCGGACAGCACGTACAGGAACGTCACCCAGAACACGAAAAGCGTCAGGACGCCCGCCAGCAGCATGGCCGCCAGCGAGGCCACACGGGACCGGTTGCGGCCCAGGCTCTCACCGAAGGTGTAGATGTACGCCACCGCGAAGACGGCGCCGAAACTGATCAGGAAATTGATGTAGATGAACGGAATGTAGCGCACCGCGTACGAATAGAGGAACGCGATCGGGAACATCGCAATGACGGCCAGAGCCAGCCCGATGCCCACACCGGCGGGTGAAAAGGTTCCCGTTGAACGATAAGTGTTGTCCTGCATGTGACCTCCTGTGGTATGCCCTGAGGGCGGTTCGAAGCATATCGCAGGATTATTGATAGTAAAGACAAAAATTACTATTGCTATGGAATTTCCACGACCTTCACGTCGTGGTCCTGTGCAACGGGGTCGATGTCCATCGTGAGGAAGTGCCGTGCGAGTCCGTCCCAGCGCATGGGCCAGCCGCCGCCGCCGCCGGAGATGTGGCACTCGATGCCCCCGAGGGTGTAGGCCACGTGCGTGTGGATATGGCCGAAGACCGCGAGGTCGACGGCGCCGCGCGCGAGTGCGGAGATGAGCTTGGCGGCCTCCCTGCGGCTGGAGAAAGAGCCGTTGCGCACGCCGTTGGGATCCACCGGGGGCAGGTGGGTGATGAACAGGTGCCAGCGATCCTGCGCGTCGTCGAGCCACGCATCGAGCCATCGATATACCTTGGGATCGATGGTGGCATCGGCGGAGTCGGCCAACGTGAAGGCGGCCCCCTTGAAGTTGAAGTGGAACGAGTGTCGTCCGAGCTGGCGGTGCCAGATCATGTCGCCGATGGAGACGTCGTGGTTTCCGCAGGTGGCATAGAACGGCACGTGCAGACCGCGCAGCTCGCGGCGGAAGCGGTCGTACTCCTCGGTCGAGCCGTTGTCCGTGATGTCCCCGGCAGAGAGCACGAAGCGGATGGACGGATCGTCGTTGATCCGGGCGAACATGTCCTGGACCTGGCTCATGGCCTCCTGGATGTCCGAGAGCATCGCGATGCGGACCGGACCGGCCAGCCAGGCGTCGGGTGGCGCGATGTGCACTGTCGTCACGGCATCGGGCGGCAGCCGCAGGCGCCAGTGCTTCTCCGTGGGCAGCCCGGTGGTCACCTCCACCGCCGTGGCGTCACCGGTGACGATCGACAGCACGCTGTCGGCGGGCGCGTTGCGGAGGGTCAGATCCCAGTCGGGCACTGCAAAAGGACCGGTGGTGAAGGTGATCTCCTGGGTGGGTGCCGAGAGCCACAGGTCCAGGCGGCCTGCCTCCATGACCTCGACCAGCGCCAGGCCGTCGCGCACGGAGAGTTGGGTGTCACCTGCGGCGGCCGAACCGATGGTCTCGTCGAAGTCGGCGCGCTGGCCGGGACCGTCGCCGCAGCCGATGATTGACAATAAAGAAATATATAATAAAAAACGAAATAATTTCATGTCAGTACCGAAAGACAACCCCCAGCATCACCCGGGTGGCGGTGCCGTGTTCGGCCAGCCAGTCCACTCCCCAGTGGCGCGAAAAATAGAAACGCCCGCGAAGTCCGAAGAAGCCGAGCACGCCCTGGGCGCCGCCGGCCCAGTCGTCGTGCCGGTGATCATAGAAGAGCTTGACCTCGCCGGTGCGCTCCCCTGAACCCAGGTACATCCCGTACGCGACCTGGAACAGGAGCAGTTGGGAGCGATCCAGCCGGCCGTCGACGTCCCGGAAGTCGGTGAACTCCATGCCCCAGCCTGCGCCCAGCTCCGCGAAGGACCCGCCAAGGGAGGGATGCATGTGTCGCAGGTCCATCCGCCCGAGCAGGAAGCATTCGGGCGTGGTCACCAGGAAGCGCTCCGGGAGGAATTCATGCCGGATCAGCCCCGCCGAGAGCTCCAGAAACGAGCCGTCCCGGGACGGGTTCGGCTCCGGGCCGGGATCCACCGCGGTCCGGGTCCGGGGGCCCAGGAAGCGCCAGGCGGCCTCGACGGACATCCTCGTGTTGCCGTCGGTGGGGCTGTGGAAAAAATCACCGCGCAGGCGTGCGCCCCCAAGGCGGCCGGTCAGGCCGACGTGCCAGAACTGGTCGTAGGCGAACTGGTCGTCGGAGACGTGCATCCAGTGCTGCTCGAGCTCGAGGGAGGGGACGAAGGCCGGCGCGGTCCCGGGCGGCCTGCCGGAGAACACCGCACCGTACAGGTCCGCCAGCGTGGCGATGGCGAACAGGCCGAAGCCGCCGATCACCACAGGGTAGGAGGCGTGCATGACCTTGTCCGAAGCATTGGAGTAGAGGATCGGCAGAAAACCGACCACGAACGTGGCCAGGCCGGCGCCCTTGAGGACTGCGATCTTCTTCGCCCCGGGGGTGTCTCCGAGGATCCAGTGCCCGCCTCCGGCGACGAGCACGCCAGGGACGAGGGCCAGGGCAGCCGCCGCGGTCCTTCGGGCAGGCGTCGGTCGGGCCTTGGTTTCTTCCCCGGGCCCACGTCGGGGAGACGAAGGTGCGGCGACCTTCGCCGGTGGCGTGGTGTTTCCAGCCGATCCGTTCTCCTCGACCGGGACGTTGACGGAATTCAGACACAGGGAAATCAGCAGGATCCAGTGCAATGCGGAGCTCCGGACCGCACGATGGCAGGTCCGGAAAGAGTGAAGCGGACTTCGGGGCAAAAAGCAAGGTCCGAAATGCGAAGGGCCGCTGCCGGTCGCGGAACGTAATCCCGGTCACGCCGCGGTCGCTTTGCGCTCCCACGGGGACTGGTCAAGACGCGTGGGCCATGGTACTCCAGTAACTGGAGGATGCCATGCATCTGAAAAATGTCCTTCTCGCGGGTCTGTTCGTCGGGTTGTCCATCCTGTCCGGGTGCGCCCAGTTGCAGGCGAGCACGGTTCGACCGGTGTCTGTGCCGATCCTGTCGGGCCGGTCGGTGCTGCTGGTCCTGGATAACCCGATTCCGTCACGGACGGGCATCGGACGGGCGGCCAACGACCTGATCTGGGGCGTGGGCCGGCGGCTCATGCGGGCAGGAGTGCAGGTGCAGGCCGCTCGCGCGCTGCCGCCGTCCTACGCGCAGGACGTGGTCGTGATCCTGCAGATCGAACACTTCCGCCACGTGAAGCCGAGCGACCGGCTGTGGAAGGGCGCCTTCGCCGGCCGCGCCGAGCTCACGGTGCGCGTGCTCGTCTACGAGCGGGATCGCGAGGAGTCCTCGGGGGAGGTCCGCATCAAGAGTCGTACCGGCACCCACGGTTTTGCGGGCACCGATGACGAAGCCGTCGAGGCCGCCATCGGCCAGGTGGTGTCGTTTCTGCTGCGGTGAGCGTTTTGATGGAGGATGATAATAACCAAAATCTCGCTTGCATCCGGCTTTGACCGCGGTACAACAAGAACTGGGACGGCAGAAACTGTAGTGGTTTAGTAGGGTGCTTTTTGTGTGGGCGCAGTGTTGCATGATGCCGAAAGGCCCGTGTTTTGCGTTTCTGTAAAGATTTTGTCGATTCCGTCGATGAGCGCCAAGAAGATTTTCCTCCTGCCGTCCCACTTTTTTCCAAATTGAGATTCCGTGAACCATACGTCCGCAGCGCGCCAAACGGGGTGGGTGCTAATCTTCCAGGTAGGTGTAGCCTTCAAGACCGTCGTCGAGGAACTTCTGGATCTTGGCGCTCTCCTTGAGGGTGATCACCTTGTTCTCGATGCTCTCCTCGATGGCCTTGCGCGTCATGTTGAGCAGGTCGCGCTTGTTGTACTGCATGTAGGAGAGGACCTCGCGCACGGTGTCGCCCTGCACGAGCTTGTCGATGCGGTACTTGTTCGGGCCGATGACCGAGACATGCACCGTGTGGGTGTCGCCGAACAGGTTGTGCAGGTCGCCGAGCACCTCCTGGTAGGCTCCCACGAGGAAGACGCCCAGATAATACGGGTTTTTGTCGCTGAACTCGTGGAGCAGGATCACGTTCTTGACGTCGCGCAGATCGATGAACTGGTCGATCTTGCCGTCGGAGTCGCAGGTGATGTCCGCGAGGGTGGCCTTGACCGTGGGCGCCTCGGTGTGGCGATGGATCGGGGCGATGGGGAACAACTGCTTGACCGCCCAATGATCGGGGACGCTCTGGAACACGCTGAAGTTGCCGTAGTACGTGGTGGAGACGAAGCGCTCCAGGTCCTCGAGCTCGTCGGGGACGTAGTCCAGTCCGTTGATAATCTTGGCGATGTTCTGGCAGGTCAGCCAGAAATACTTCTCCACCAGCGACCGGTTCTCGATGGAGAGCAGGCCGACGTTGAACAGCGTGATCATCTCGTCGCGGATCTGCAGGGCGTCGTGGTAGCTCTCCTGAAAGTTCTTGATGGACAGGGAGTCATGCACTTCCTTCATCGCGATGACCGGATCCGGCGCGTTCTCGTCGAGGGCGGGCAGCTCGGCTTCGCCCTTGTTCTCGCTGGTGCCCAGCACGTTGAACACGAGCACGCTGTGATAGGCCACCAGGGCGCGTCCGCTCTCGGTGATCACGTGCGGATGCGGCAACTGGGCCTCCTCGCAGATGTCGGCCAGCGCCGACACGATGTCGGCGGCGTACTCGGCGAGGCTGTAGTTCTTCGAGCTCGCGAAGTTGGTCTGGGAGCCGTCATAGTCCACGGCCAGGCCGCCACCGACGTCGAAATACTTCAGGCCCACGCCGATGCGCAACAACTCGGCGAACACGCGCGTGCTCTCCCGCAGCGCCTCCTTGATCGACTGGATCGAGGTGATCTGCGAGCCCAGGTGGAAGTGGATCAACTGCAGCGACTCGAGCATCTCGGCGCGGCGCAGCTTCTGCACGGCGTCGAGGATCTCCGACGGGAAAAGGCCGAACTTGCTGCGGTCGCCGCCGGAGCTCTCCCACTTGCCGCGGCCGCGGGCGGTGAGCTTGCAGCGGATCCCGATCATCGGCGTGACGCCCATCTTGCGCGACAGCCTCATGATGATGTCGAGCTCGCTGGGCTTCTCGACGACCACGATGACCTTGCGGCCCATCTTCAGGCCCCACAGCGCGGTCTCGATGAACTCGTCGTCCTTGTAGCCGTTGCAGATGATCAGCGCTCCGGGCGTGTCCATCAGCGCCAGGCAGATCAGCAATTCGGCCTTGGAGCCGGCCTCGAGGCCGTAGTGGTACGGGCGGCCGAACTCGATGATGTCCTCGACGACCTCCTTGTTCTGGTTGACCTTGACCGGGTACACACCATAGTAGTCGCCGAGGTAGTCATATTCCTTGATCGCGTTTCGGAAGGCCGACTGGATCTCCTCGATGCGCTTCTTCAGGATGTCCGTGAAGCGGATCAGGACCGGGGGCACGACCTCGCGCAGGGACAGTTCATCGATGAACTCCTTGATGTCGAGATACTTCTCGTCGCTCTTCTCGGGGTGCACGACGATGTTGCCCTTGTTGTTGATGCGGAAGAAGCCGCGCCCCCAGTTGGGGATGTTGTACAGTTCCTTGGCCTCTTCCACAGACCAGCGCTTGAGGGTCGTCTTTTCCTTGAGTTTCACCTTCTGCCGCACGTTCACCACCTCCGGATCCAAAGTGGTTTGGTCATACAGAAAAACCCCGGTTTCTACAAGGATTTTCCGCTTTTTTTTCACTGTCTGAAGAGGATCCGCCCACGCGGGACAATCTGATAATTATTGTCAATATTTTCTTCAACAGATTATTTTCTGTTTATTTTTGCTTAGTGGTTTATATCCGGGCTCCGGCCTGTGCGACTTCATTCGGGAAATGAACCGGTGCCATCCCAGGTTTTCCCTTTATCGCGCCCCGGAACTGGTGTAAATTGAGGCGCCTTTCGGAGAGCAACGGGACGCATGGGATCATTACTTTTCATTCTTGCAGCCACTCGGATTTTCGCGGCCGATCCGCAGATGGATCGTCTGCAGCTCCGTCTGCAGCCGCCGCAGACGACCTCGGCCGCCGAGTTGGCCGCGATCATGGCGATGGCCCCGCAGGCCAGACTGGTGCGCGCCGAGGGGCACGTCAACGTGCAGGCGTTCCTGGACTCGTCCAACCACTGGAACGCCGACGACGGAAACATCTACTTCTCCGAGTGGAAGAACACGCCCCGCGGCAGCGGCTGGCGGGTGCGGCCCCTGCTGGATAGTAAATATTTATATAACACCCATCTCTTCTTGCCAGCAGATGCATCCCAGATCGGGCTCAATCCCGACGGTACCATGGTCGTGCTGCGCGGTAACAAGGTCGTGACGTATGCGCCCACGGGGCGATTGATCCGCACGGTGGCGTTACCCTTCACGCGATCGATCGAAGGCATCCATTCGGTGGGCAACGGGGATCTGCTGGTCTGGTCACGCAACGCCATGTTCTACCTGAAGCAGGGCACCAAACTGGCCTGGCGCCAGGTCCTCGACTCCAACGCCAAGAACGCCCAGTACTACGGGGTCGCGCCGTTCTTCACCCTGGAGCTGGGAAACGGCCTGATCGAGGCGCACCGCTGGAGCGACGGAAAGCGCGTGTGGTCCCACCGGCTGTTCGCGCCGGGCAACCAGACGAGCTACTACGGCTTCCTGGCCGACGCCAGTTACCTGATCCTCAAGGGCTATCAGGAGGCCCACGTGATCGCCCCCGACGGCCGCATCCGGGCCGTCCACCGTTTCGCCCACCGGGTGCAGACGCTGTACCTGCACCAGTTCCGCATGGGCATGTACTGCTTTGTGGACAACAACCGCCTCGGGTACTTCAATCTCGAGACCGGCCGCATGGAGTGGCTCGCCGAGCTCGGCAGCGCGCCCCTGACCCCGGGGCGCATGTACAACGACTACCTGACGTTCCAGTTGCAGAACCGGCTGGTGGCCTTCAACGCCGACGGCCGGGTGATCTGGTCCGTTCGGCTGCCGATCTCGCCGTACGTGCGCGATCCGGCCAACTACAAGAATCCCTACACGCTGATCCGCATGCCGGGCGGCAATCTTGCCTATGTCTCCCAGGCCGGCGTCTACTTCATCTACCCGCCGTCCCAACTGCACTGAATCACAGGAGCGATTTCCATGGCCTTCTGGTTTATCCTGTCCCTGCTGCTTTCGCAGAACGCCCCTACGGGCATATTGAAAACCTCCGAACTCAAACCCGGCATGAAGGGCTACGGGCTGACCGTCTTCTCCGGCGAGACGCCGGTGAAGTTCGACGTCGAGGTCATCTCCGTGATGAAGCGCGCGATGCTGGACCAGGATCTGATCCTGGTGCGCTGCTCCCATCCGATCCTGGAGCACGCCGGGGTCATCGCCGGCATGAGCGGCAGCCCGATCTACATCAACGGCAAGTTCGCCGGCGGGCTGGGCTACGGCTATGCCTTCGCCAAGGACCCCATCGCGATGCTGACTCCGGCCGAGGACATCGTGAACACCACGAGGCGTCCGGTGCAGAACCTCGATGTCTGGGGACGCCCGGTCACCCAGTCGGCCGATGCCTGGACCCAGCGCGTGCGCAACTCCATCGTTGCGGCGAACAACCCACTGATCCGGTCCCAGGGCGAGAGCATGATCCGGCCCCTGGGCGTCTCCCTGGCGGTGTCGGGCGTGTCCTCGGCGCAGTTCGCCGAGTTGTTCCCGCTGCTGTCCCACCTGGGCCCGGCCGCTCCCTCGGGCGCAGGCACCGACGACGGCGTCGCCCGCAAGTACCAGCCCGGCGGACCGGTCGCGATCTGGCTCGTCTCCGGCGACATCAACGTGGCGGCCATCGGCACGGTGACCTACGTCGAGGGTGACCGCGTGGCGGTCTTCTCCCACCCGTTCCTGAGCATGGGCGAGATGCGCCTGCCGGCCGGCCACGCGACAATCCACACGGTCATCGCGCGCGCCTCCAACTCGATGAAACTGGGCACGTTCACCTCTCCGAAGGGCTCGCTGATCAAGGATGAGCAGGCCACCGTCGTGCTCGACCAGGCTGCCGAGCCGGGCTTCCTTCCCGTGACCGTCTCCGTGGTCGCCCCCGGCGAGAAGAGCAAGACCTACAACTTCAAGGTCGCCCGCCACCGCCTGTTGTCGGCCAACCTCTCCGCGAGCCTGGTGCGTGTGGCCATGAACCGCCTGGCGCAAAACGCCACGGACCTGACTTTCACTGTGGATCATGAGTTCCAGATGGAGGGCATGGCCCCGATCCGGTTCTCCGACAGTTTTTCCTCCACGCAGGGCCTGAACCTGAGCTTCCCGAGCGCCTGGGGCAACTGGGGCAACACCTCCCGCGGCGAGATCGCGCTCCAGTTGCTGCTCAACAATCCGTTCACCCGCCTGGCCCTGTCCCGGGTCAACGTGAAGGTGCATGTGACCACCGGGCTCAACCAGTATCAGATCAAGAAGGTCGACGTCGCTTCCCCATTGGTGCTGACCGACCGGGAGTTCTCCGTCCAGGTGACGCTCAAACCGCAGATGGGGCCGGAGATCCGCAAGCAGGTCACCATGAAGCTCCCCAAGGAGTTCGCCGGAACCCGCGTGACCCTCGAGGTCTCCGCCGGTCGCGACACCCCCATCGACGCCGCCGAGCCCAAGGATCTGCCCGGCCTGCTTGACTACATCCAGAAATCGATGGACGCCCACACCCTGGTGCTGTCGGTGCACACCCCCGCCCCGCAGCTGGACATGGAGGGCGTGCTTGTCTCCGACGTGCCGTTGTCGGTGCTGGACAGCCTGGTGCGCCGCGGCATCAGCTCGTACACCAAGGTTGATCAGACCCTGTTCCGTACCATGATCCGATTCCCCGAGCTCCTGTCCGGGGGAGCCAAATGCAACCTGATCGTGAAATCCACGGTAGAAGAGGCAGAATAATGAAAAAATACCTTCTTTTTGTCATGATCGCGCTGTTGGCGGCTCCTGCCGCTGCCGCGCCCACGAAGTTCTGGGAACTGGAGAACCACAACAGTTTCTCCAGCGGCAAGTCCCAGGGCGCGCTGATCCTGTCCGGTGGCGGTCTGCAGCCGGGCCTGCGCGCGACCAAGATCGAGACCAAGGAGAAGCTGCCGGGCCTGTTTTCCACGGTCACGCAGTTCAAGAGCGGTAAAATCCTCGTCGGCGGCGCGGACGCGGCCGGCCTGTGGACCGTCGAGCAGGAGAAGCTCAAGCCGCTGTGCCTGTTCCCGGACGACATCATGGTCACCCGGATCGTCGAACTGACGGGGGGGGACGCCCTGGTTGCCACGCTGCCCAAGGGCAACATCTACCGAGTGAAGCCCGACGGCAAGTTCGAGCTCTTCGTGAAGCTGCCCGTCGAGCACGTGTGGAACCTGGTCGTGGTGGGCAACACCGTGTACGCTGGCACCGGCCCGAAAGCAGCCGTCTACAAGGTTGACATGGCCACGAAGAAGGCCACGGCCTGGTGGAGCGTGGATGAAAAGCACATCATGGCCATGCAGTTCGTGCCCAAAAAGGGCCTGATCGTCGGAACCTCCCCGGAGGCCCGCGTGTACCTGCTGCCGGAAGCGACCGGGGCTCCGGCCGCCAGGTTGCTCTATGACTTCTCCGGCAACGAGATCCGTGACCTGGTCGTGCACGGCGAGACCGTGTACGTGGCGGTCAACCAACTGCAGTACCGCAGCACCGCGTCTTCTCCGACCACGGAACTGAAGCCCGAGAACGAGACCAAGGTTCCCAAGGCGCCCATCACCGCCATGGAGCGCAAGAACCTGCCCGCGCATCAGGTGGTCTCGGGCACCGGCTCGATCTACATGCTCGGTGCCCGCGGCGAGATGGAGAAGGTCCTGGACATCGCCCGTGGTTACTTCACCCAGCTTCAGTTGGAGGGTGATCGCGTGTACGGCTCCGACGGCCACTCCGGCCGGATCTACAGCATTGAGACGAAGACCTTCTCGGCCGCCATCGTCGTCGAGGTCGAGGAGCGCCAGGTGCTGGGCTTCCTCCTTAAGAACGAGAAGGAGGGCTTCGTGGTCGCCGGTGACGGCGCCGCAGCCTACGCACTTTCCCGCGATCGCGGCAAAGAGGTCACCTACACCAGCGTGGCCATGGACGCCGGGGTTCCGTCCTCGTTCGGCATGTTCCAGTTGTACGCCACCGACACCGCCGTGAAGGTCGAGACGCGCTCGGGCACCACCGAGGAGCCCGACGACAAGCTCTGGAGCCCCTGGAAGGCGATCACCGGCGGCACCCGCGCGCCGGACGGCGGCTACGGCTATCGGATCGGCTCCGAACCCGCACGGTTCTTCCAGTTCCGGGTGACCTGGAACAACGGATCGGCCACAAAATTGGAGAAGATCCGCGTGTTCTACTCCCCGCTGAACCTGGCTCCCAAGCTGGCCGCCATCCGCGTCGGCGCCTCCCGCGGCGGTCCCGGCCCCTACACCGATCCGGTCATCCCGGAGACCGTGCCGGTGCGCTCGGGCGATCTGACCATCGCCTGGCAGGTGGTGAACAACGACGGCGATGCGCTGGAGTACCGCC
>Ga0180007_10000555_pt1 | contig 60377 bp, 55 predicted proteins | sample MM_PC_MetaG_FD_121122 | JGI IMG/M metagenome (GOLD analysis project Ga0180007, IMG submission 121122) | Groundwater microbial communities from the Aspo Hard Rock Laboratory (HRL) deep subsurface site, Sweden - MM_PC_MetaG | ecosystem: Environmental > Aquatic > Deep subsurface > Groundwater...
AACACTTCCTGTGTTGCCGGTTGCATCATATGCCGTAATGATTATTGGATTGCTGCCGGATACCAATGATACATTGCCGACAGACCAGTTGTCCGTGCCTGTAGCCGTACCGCTCTGGCCTGATGTGGAATTCAGCCAGGTAACTTGACTTATACCGATATTATCTGTGGCTGTGCCGGACAAATTTACCAAAGCCTGATTGGCGGTGTAAGATGTTGCCGTTGTCGGCAAGACTATCTTGACAACCGGTTTTGTGGTATCTGCTGCATTACACGTAACATTTAATATCACACTTCCCATATTGCCGGAAATATCGGACGCAGTAATCGTTACTGCATTCATGCCTGGTTTTAATGGCACATTACTGATCGACCAGGTGTTGGTCCCTGAAGCAATGCCGCTTTCACCTGACGCTGAATTTGCCCAGGTAACTTTACTTACAGCGGTATTATCAGTGGCTGTTCCGGATAAATTGATTACGGTCTGGTTTTGAGTATAAGAGGAATTCGTTGTGGGTGAGACTAATTTGACTATCGGTTTTTCTGTATCTGCAGGGCTGTAGATGACATTTAATGTAACACTGCCCGTATTGCTGGCACCATCGGAAGCGGTAATTGTTATCGCATTGGTACCGGCTATCAGGGACACATTGCTGACAGACCAGTTGGACGTTCCGGTTGCTGTGCCATTAATTCCAGTTGCTGAATTAGCCCATGTGACTTTGCTTACGCTGACATTGTCCGTAGCGGTTCCTGTTACATTTACCGAGCTGTTAGTCGTACTGTAAGCTGCACCCGTTGTGGGAGATGCCAATGCAATAACCGGTTTTATTGAATCCGGGGTTTTGTATATGATCTGAATGCTTGCGCCTGCTGTTTTTCCGGCAGTATCATATGCTGTCACCGTGACAACATTTGTGCCGTCTTTCAAAGTAATACTACCAGACCAGTTAGAAGTTCCGATAGCCGTGCCGATGCCGCCAAGGGAGTTCGCCCACTTTACCTGGGATATTCCCTTATCATCCGTGGCGGTTCCTGAAACACTTATAGTAGCGTTTGTCGCCGTATATGATCCGCTTGATACAGGAGACGCAATATTGATCACAGGAGGTGTATCTATTGCAGCAGGGATTTCAATGGAAGTTTCCGGCGAAAATCCGCTTTCATTTTCGGATGTATCGACAGCGGTCACCGCAACATAATATTTTCTACCCTTTTCAAGACCGCCAAGAGAATATCCAGTTACATTACCCACTGGAACTGATGGGCTGTAATTTCTGCTTTCAACACCATAATATACCTTATAGCCCGATAGATCCTGTGCCGTAACTGCCTGCCAGCTTATACGTATTCCATCACCCTGTATAACGGCAGTTGCACCTTGGGGATTCAGCGGTGGTGTTGTGTCGGAAACGGCGGTGACCTTATAAGTTACATAATCCGAATCTTCGCTCTCACATGTGGCATTATAAGCACGCACCACAAAATAATATGTTGTCCCAACGCTTAATGGCAGATTGGATAACGCATATTCAGTGACTTTCCCGACATCCTTTGTATTGGTATAATTGCCAACAGATGTTCCATAATTAATTTTATAACCGGTTACATCCCCACTGACAGCATCCCATTTCAATTTGTATTCAGCGCCATACAAATTGAAGCTGCAAAAAAACAGAACAACAAGTCCTATTAAAATCAGTTTTGTTTTATGTGTCATCTAAAACCTCCCGATGCGGATTATCCGAAAATAAGGCATAAAAAGTTACTATGGTATGAAAAAAGATACAGAAGATAAATAAGCAATCAACCCACAGTCCTGATTTTCGGCGCCCTCCTTATTAAAATAAAAAATTCTTAATTCCCGGGATATGATTAATGCAATGATAATGCCAAGCATTTTTTATGTTGTAATCGCCCTTGTTCACGCAACTGAAATTGAACAAAAGACCGACTTGTGGATGGGAACTCAAGAACGATCCGGATGGTTTACCAATGGAATCCGACACTTCCAATAATACCGCGTCTGTTGTCATAGTCAAGCTGAAGACAGAATTCCCAGCGAAAGAGATCGGGAAAGTAGCTGATACCGCCACCATAAATCCCAAAAAATTTCTGGTCAGAAGATTGCTCATAATATAAATCAGACAGATTTGACTGAACGAGTTCAATCTCTGTTACCATGGATATTCCCGCCAGAACTGAAACATATACATCTGTGTCGAAAAGCCCTATTCCGGCCTTCCCATACAGTCCTGACTCGACACCTTCTGTTACTTTATCAATACGCACATAATCTTTATGTGGACATGGATAATCTCTTGTATTTGAGGGAAAATCATTATAGCCATGAAACATACCCAACACGCCACCGCCCAGCAGATAATTAAGATTTCCGCCACCAAGCCGGACAGCACCGGTTTCTATAGACAGGCTATACTCGTCCGCATCGCCACCAGCACCATTTCCAATTGAAAAGTATCCGGCCAGGCCCACACCAGGCGTTAGAAGTATGATTACCATAACCTGTAAAAAAAAATTAACATATGGCTTACGTGTTTGCCCTTTCAACCGAAAGGCATTTTTGCATAAAATGATAATCAGGACCCCAAAAAAACCTGCAAGAGCGTGTTTAAATCCAGGCATAGATTTCCCTTGAGATAGTGAACCGGACAGAGAGCTAATAAAGCAATCTCCTTTTTTTCTCTCAACGGTTTCAGGGTCATTTACAGTGACAATCACATCATCCGTACTTTCCAACCCGTTTGCATTGCTCACATAAAGCCTGAATACCAGCACATTGTTGCCTTCACTTGAATAGGGGGCATAAAAACTTGCAATGATATGATTGGGGGTTTCCAATGTGACGGCAGGCCCGCCTATCTGGGTCCAGGCATATGTCATGGTCTGGGCCGGGTCATATGTATTTGACCCATCAAGCCTGACCTGGGAATCAGCGCCCACGAATTGATCCGGTCCTGCATTGGCAATGTTTTCATCAATATTCACCGTGACGTCATCGGTGTCCGAAAAACCGTTTGGATCGGTTACAGTCAGTTGAAATTTCATTTTGTTATTCACATCAACGTATGGCGCTGAAAACGTGGCGGTTTTATTATCCGCGCCTGTTATTTCCACCAGGGGGTCTGCTGGCTCTATCTGTACCCAGGCATAAATCATTTTATCGTCCGGATCATAGGAGCCTGAACCGTCAAGTGTGATTTTTGTGCCGCCTGTGACAACCTGTGTGCCTCCGGCATCTGCAATGGGGGGATAGGAGAGTGTTGATCCTGCATCTGAAATGGCACTGCCAAGATATTGGCTGTAATCAATTTCAGGCAATTCAAAATCATTACTATAATCGTAAATCATTGCGTCGATTTCTGATTCAGAGACAGTTCCCCACCAGTTCGCCGTCATATCGATTTGAGCTGGATTTGTATGCTTCCAATTATAAAGGAAAATCGCCGTAAACACATCTGCGCCGTGTATGTTGTTTCCTGTCAGGTTAAAACGATAATCTGCCTGGGAATCACTTTCCGCGATTCCGATGGCTATTGAATTTTCAAGATTATTGATAATTTCATTTCCGGTGATGGATATCGTATTGTCAACAAATCCGCCGGCTTTGAAGTAGAACGGTATATTAAGACAATTTCCGGTTGCTTCGGACAGATCATTTATAATGGTGTTATGTAAAACATTTATGGTATTCAGATTGGTGCTGAAATTGATTGCTCTTGAATTATAAATAAAATAATTATTTTCAAGTTTCACGCCATTGACAATGATATTCACCCCATTTGTCGTATGATGGATACGGTTATTTTGAATGGTATGCACATCCGACGTCACCGCACCTCCGGAGTATGTTGTGGAATCATAGTTGGTGTAGATGCCGTCTCCTTGGCTGTAACGGATAATATTGTCCTTTATTAAGGGAACAGCGGAAAAACATTTTATCGAGGCCCCGCCATACCTGCTGTTGCCACTCCCCTGACTGTTTCCTGCATATTCAATAATACAATTTCTGATAATACTTCCGGATGATGCGCCGGAATCCCAGTCTTCACTTATGTCCGTAAACGCAATGCATCCCCAATATCCACTTTTATTTTCTGATGTAAACAAGATGGATTCATTAACGGCGCCTTCTGCAATTAATGTCCCATCCACCTGAATGTAATACCCTATTGTTGACAAGGGACCAGACCGGAACTTGACAACAGTATTTTTTTCTATGGTTAATGAAACAGTCTCTTTTACCTGGATATTACCGGTAACAATATAGGGGCTGTTTGCTGACGTCCAGGTCGTGTTGCCTGAAATAATTCCTGAAACCTCGGTTTCTGCAAATGCCGGGCTGCCTGGCATTAAAAGAATAATCAGGGTATTCAAAAAAAGACAAATGGCATGAAGAAAACGTTTCATTACCGGCTCCTTTAGCATAAACATGGATTTTTCATCACTATCAATGAAACATGGCAACAATATTTTTTACAATCCTTGCAGCCGTTTGACCATCCCATAACTCGGGGACTGTTCCCTTTTTATATTTTCCTGAAACGATTTCATCTGCCATCATTTCCACATCATCTGTGGTGCAGAGTGAATTCGTTCCTTGTGTGATGGTTACGGGTCGCTCTGTATTCGGCCGCAATGTGAGGCAGGGAATTCCCAGGTATGTTGTTTCTTCCTGAACGCCTCCTGAATCTGTCAATAAAAATTTACTGTTGAACACCAGATTCATGAACCGGACATAACTCAACGGCTCCATCAGCATGATATTGGGTTCTGCTTGAAGTGAATCCATCTGTTTTGTTTTTTCAAGATTCTTCAAGGTCCGGGGGTGAACCGGGAAGACAATGGGCAATTTGGCAGCGATATTCAATAATATTTCACAAATCTTTTTTAGATTCTCCGGATGATCAACATTGGCCGGTCTGTGAAGCGTCACCAGCCCAAAGCCACCTTTTGAAACATTTAAAGACTCGAAAAGCGTTTCCGATTCAATCCTGTCTTTCATCATGACAAGGGAATCAATCATGATATTCCCCACACGGTGTATCTTGTCTTTGGATACGCCTTCTTTCAGCAGATTCTCATCCCCATCCGGAGAGGGTGTCCACAGGATATCCGCAATGGCATCTGTGACTAACCGATTGATTTCTTCAGGCATGGTCCGGTCAAATGAACGGAGCCCTGCTTCAAGATGCGCCACTTTAACTCCGAGCTTTACAGCTGCAAGGGTTGCAGCTGCCGTAGAATTCACATCCCCCACAACGATAACCAGATCCGGTTTTTCCTTCATAATGACTTTTTCATAGGCGATCATCACTTTTCCAGTTTGCTCGGCATGGGTTCCGCTTCCCACATTCAGATGGATATCAGGCTCAGGAAGACCGAAATCCCTGAAGAACACATCCGACATATTCAGATCATAATGCTGACCGGTATGGACAATTACCGGGTGAGCCCAGGCTTCTTTTCCAAGCGCATGGTAAAGCGGGGCGATTTTCATAAAATTGGGTCTGGCAGCTGCTATCAGATGAATAACCATTGACTGGATTCCCTTAAAATTTCCGTCCGATTCCGTAATAGACAAAACCACTGCCTTGAATCTGGTCAGGGTGATACTGGTTTCTGCCATCAAAAATCACAGGTGTTCGCATCATTTTTTTCATGGCGACAAAATCAGGTTGCCTGAAAGGCTTCCATTCTGTAACCAGAACCATGGCATCTGCCTGCTTCAGGGCATCATACTGGTGATCTGAAAACAGTAGTTTTTCTTCATCAATATACGCTTTTGGAAAATGCTTTATGGCTTCTGTCATGGCAACCGGGTCGTACGCCTGAACTGTAGCGCCATTCTCGATAAGCCGTTTGATCAATACAATAGAAGATGCTTCGCGCATGTCATCTGTACCCGGCTTAAAGGAAAGGCCCCATATGCCGAATTTTTTCCCGGCAAGGTCTGTTCCGAAGTGAGCTGTTATCTTTTCAAACAGCCGCTCCTTCTGTTGAGTATTCCGGTCCTCCACTGCCTGAAGCAATTTGGGATCAAAGTCCAGTTCCCGGCTGGTTCGTATCAGGGCTTTTACATCTTTAGGAAAACAGGAGCCCCCATAACCGCACCCCGGATAGATGAATGAATAACCGATCCTCTGGTCAGACCCGATTCCTTTTCTTACATTTTCGATATCCACGTTCAACCGGTCGCAAAGGTTTGAAATTTCATTCATAAAAGATATCTTTGTGGCCAGAAGAGAATTCGCCGCATACTTGGTCAATTCTGCATCGCGTATTCCCATAGCAATCAATTTATCCCGGTTCCGGGAAAAAGACGCATAGAGCTTTTTCATCACTTCAAGCGCTTTTTCTGAATCTGTGCCCACAATAATTCTGTCCGGCCTCATGAAATCACTGACAGCATCGCCCTCTTTAAGAAACTCCGGATTGCTTACCACATCAAATTCAATGTCAAGCCGTCGTTTCTGAAGTTCTTCCTTAACGGCCAATTTCACTTTTTCAGCTGTGCCAACAGGAACGGTTGATTTATTAATAATAATTGCATATCTTTTCAGATTCATGCCAATCTCTTTTGCAACGCCAAGCACGTGCTTGAGATCTGCAGAGCCGTCTTCATTTGGAGGGGTGCCAACCGCAATCAGATAAATCTCTGATTCATCCATGGCATCCGCCAGTTTGTCCGAAAATTTGAGAACCCCTGATTCATGATTTCGTTTGACAATTGCTTCAAGACCGGGCTCATAAATGGGTATAATCCCCTTTTCCAGCAGCGCCAGTTTTTTTTTATCCACATCAACACAGATGACGGAATTCCCCATTTCGGAAAAACAAGCGCCAGTGACCAGTCCGACATATCCTGTGCCAATAACGGTTATATTCATTCTTATGCTCCTGTATCCGTTAAGTTCAAATACCTTTATACGCCATAATATTCCCTGTACCATGCCACAAACCGGCCAAGGCCGTCTTCAATGGGCGTGCCCGGCCTGAATCCCACATGATTTGCAAGATCATCTATATCTGCAAACGTCGCCTCCACATCACCCGGCTGCATTTCCAGAAATACCTTATTGGCTTTTTTCCCCAATGCCTCTTCTATCGTCTGGACAAAAGAAAGCAGTTCTACCGGTGTATTATTCCCAATGTTAAATATTTTGTATTTTGCAAAAGAAGAAGAGGGATCCGGTGTATTTCCATGCCATCCGGGATCAGGCAGGGGAGGTTTTGCCATGACGCGCACAACCCCTTCAATGATATCATCAATATACGTAAAATCCCGCTTCATGTTGCCATGGTTGAATATTTTTATGGGTTGATCAGAAAGGATCGCCTTTACAAAAAGAAAATAGGCCATATCCGGCCTCCCCCAGGGACCATATACGGTAAAAAACCGAAGACCGGTACAGGGAAGTCCGTAAAGGTGGCTGTATGCGTGTGCCATCAATTCATTTGATTTTTTTGTGGCTGCATAAAGGGACACCGGATGATCCACGTTATCATGCACGGAAAATGGCATTTTGGTATTGGCCCCGTAGACAGAGCTCGATGATGCAAAAACCAGATGTTTGATTTTGTGATGACGGCATTGCTCGAGAATATTGCCAAACCCCTGAAGGTTGGACTGAATATACGCCTGAGGGTTTTCAATTGAATATCTGACCCCGGCTTGTGCGGCAAGATTCACCACCACATCTATATCTGCGGCTTTAAAAATTGAAGATAAAGCCTCTTCATCTGCGATATCTGTCTTATGAAATGTAAAATCAGAATACTCTTTTAGAAGGTTCAAACGGGATTCTTTTAACCTGACATCATAATAGTCGTTCAGATTATCAATACCTGTCACCTGAAACCCGTCTTCAAGAAGACGCTTGGACAGGAAAAAACCGATAAAACCAGCAGCTCCGGTCACAAGGATATGCTTGAAATCGTTTATCATTGTTACATATTCTCCATGTACCATTTCGAGGCCTGATCTAACCCTGTCTCAACCGAGTATTCCGGCGAATATCCCAGATATTTTTTAATTTTGCTTATATCGGCAAGAGAATGCCTGACATCGCCTTTGCGAAAATCCCTGTACACAGGTTCTGTATTTGAGATGTGAGGATAATTGGGGAGAAGTCTCTCTCTGATATAATAAAATAGTTGTGTCAACGTTGTTTGTTCGCCAAAGGCCACATTGTAAACCTGATTAACCGCGTCTTCTGATTCTGCTAAAGCTGCAAGGATATTGGCCTGAACGCAGTTGTCAATATAACAGAAATCCCTGCTCGTTTTACCATCGCCATTGATATAGGCAGGCTTTCCTTTGATAAGGCTGCCGAACCACAACGGGACAACCGCTGCATAGGCGCCATTGGGGTCCTGTCTTCTGCCAAATACGTTAAAGTATCTGAGGCCAATCGATTTGGTGCCATAGGTCCTTCCAAAAACGTCTGCATAAAGCTCATTCACATATTTCGTAACCGCATAAGGAGAAAGCGGTTTTCCGATTGTGTTTTCCACTTTAGGCAGTGCCTCATGATCACCGTAGGTGGAACTTGAGGCTGCATAGACAAATCGTTTGACACGATTTTCCTTGGCAGCAACAAGCATATTCAAAAAGCCGGTGATATTGCTTTCATTTGTCCGGATGGGGTTTTCTATGGATCGGGGAACGGAACCCAGGGCCGCCTGATGAAGAGAATAATCTATATTAATAGAGGCCTTCATGCATGTTTCGTAATCGGTGATATCCCCTTCGATAAATGTAAACCGTTGCCATTTTTCAGAAGAAACCATAGACTTCACTTCATCAAGATTATACGGATGGCCGGTTGAAAAATTATCAAGGCCGACGACTTCCTGATCAAGTTGCAATAGCGTTTCAAGAAGATTGGAACCGATAAACCCTGCAACACCGGTGACCAGCCATTTTTGTGGATTTTCCAAAAGGTCTGCCTGAATCGCTTTATATGTTTTCATTTTTTTAAGCAAAATCTCCTGATTTCATCTGTAAAAGCTAAAAAATCATCCAGTTTGTTTGAGATGATGTTAAATAAAATTTCAGGTTCGATACTTTCATATCGATGAACCACGAAATTGCGAAACCGAACCATATCTGCATATTTATCAACAGACTGAATGGCATTTAGCTTTTCAAGTGCTTTAAAATTTTCAACTGACGAATCGCAAGGCGGAATCTTTTGAATGGATAGAATTCTTTCACTCACATCGATCATGATTTCCACACAGACGGTTAACGCACGCTCGACTGCACTTATTTGAAGGGAAGAGTTTTTAAAACTGTTGTATTGAGCAATGTCCCATTCTCTGATATCAGCTACTTTTTGTTCAAGAAGTCTTAATTTTCGTTCAATGACGCCATTCATTTCCATTAAACATACCCCCTGTAGGAAAGCTGGCGCTTCATCCAGAACATTTTGTCCTCATATTCCCGGCATGTCAGTGAATAAAATGAAGAATAATCCTCCAGTTTATTATCTCTGACAAAAAGCAGGATGCCTTTCAATGCTTCAAAGCGAAGGATTTCCGATGCCGTGTTTAATATGCTTAAATCACATCTGCATTTTGTAAGGGTTTCAACTTTTTCTAAAATTTTGCCAATTAACTCAAGAGAGACTGTTGTATTCAGATAGGCACCTATATCAACGTCCTGGCACTGATCGATCGGCTTTTTCATGGCAGACCCGAAAAGAAATGCAAAATCTATTTCTGGAATGTTCTCTCTTAATTCTTTGGTCAGACTGTTAACCAAGGCTTTTTTCATATACGATCTATCTCATTTCCCTATGAAATCCATACCAGCTACAACCGCCAGAACTTGACCTCTTTTTTATCCACTTCCTCTGGATTCAAGATCGCTTTTACATCAACAAGGCACCCGTTAGATAAAAGTTTGTCCGTAAAGTGTTTGAGAGTTTTCTCGCGATACTCCCGATGCGGCACAGCAATAATCAATGCGCCCAAGTCTTTGAGGTCATCCCATTTGCATAAGGAAATATCATAATATTTTAATGCTTCTTCAGGCGCAGCAATGGGGTCATGAACCATGACGGCCGTACCATACGATTTAAGCTCGTTTACGATATCCACGACTCTTGTGTTTCTCAAATCCGGGCAATCCTCCTTGAATGTCAGACCCAGAACCCCCACCCGTTGCCCCTTGATATTTTTTCCGGTAGTAATCATTAACTTGATGGTCTTTTCAACAATAAATTTCCCCATATTATCATTAATTCGCCTGCCAGCCAGAATCACTTCCGGATGATATCCCAATGTTTCTGCTTTGTATGTTAAATAATACGGATCAACCCCGATGCAATGACCGCCGACCAGGCCAGGTTTAAATGGCAGGAAGTTCCATTTTGTGCCTGCGGCATCGAGCACGTTCTTTGTATCAATACCCAGTTTGTCAAAAATCACGGCCAGCTCGTTCATCAGGGCGATATTCAGGTCTCGCTGGGTATTTTCAATCACTTTGGCAGCTTCTGCCTCCTTGATTGTCCGGGTTGGGTAGACACCGGCCTGAATAATAGACTGATAAAGGCCTTCAACCTTTTTAAGTGTCTCAGGATCATCTCCGGACACGACTTTTTTTATCCGCGTCAGGGTATGTTCCTTATCCCCTGGATTGATTCTCTCCGGAGAGTACCCCACATGAAAATCCTTTTTCCAGACATAACCGGATGCGCGTCCCAGAATAGGCACACACACATCTTCTGTCACACCCGGATACACCGTGGATTCAAACACAACCACCACACCTTTTTTCATATGTTTGCCTGCTGTTTCAGCAGCACTTTTTACCGGCCCCAAATCCGGCTGATGGGCGTTATCTATAGGGGTGGGTACCGCAACAATAATGAAATCCGCTTCATGCAACCTTGACGGATCAGATGTGGGCTCAAGATAAACGGCTTTTTCAAGCTCGGATTTATCTACTTCCCCTGTCGGATCGATATGTTTTTTATAACTCTCGATAATCCGGGTATTCAAATCATATCCGATTGTATTATATTTCTTCCCAAATGCGACTGCCAGGGGCAATCCCACATATCCCAGGCCGATAACGGCAACTTTCAATGATGTATCCATATGTTTCCTGTTAATTTTTTACTGTTTGAAAACGCTTTCTTTACAACTCAATGTATACTCACGCCCGTTCACTTGAACCGTCAGCGCCTGGTCCTTCCTGCCGATGGTATAAAAAATGCTTCAAGCAAAAAACGGTTCTCGTAATAATCCTCATTTACAGCCGACGCTTTGGTCACAGCCGCATTGACATCAACATTTTTATATTCATATGAAAATGTCACATCCAGCCACTCCGTGAATGACCAATTGAAGCCTGTTTTGACCTGTTTTGTTATATCTATTCTTTTGTTCCTAATATTTCTGTAATCACCGTGCCTCACTTTTCCGGAAAGCTGGTATCTGATATTTTTCGTCAGTTCATAATTAAATGCGGCCTGGCCTTGATGATATATTTCAAATCCGAGATTCTCTGCACCAAAATAGGACTCATCGTATCCGCTGGATCCTGACAGTGAAAAGTCCCCTTTTCTAAAACGGAATCTCTGGCCCAGGTTTCCTGAAATGGTTAAGCCGCTTTCATCTTCAGTGTCATGCCGATCCAGTAAATAATACCCGATCTGAATTGAAAAAAGGGGGTCATCATCTACTGAGACCGATATCCCAATTGAAGGATTCAATATGTCATAGTCTTCGCTTTGTCCCTTGTAGCGCATGAACGTCTGTGAATATTGCATAAAAGCATCCATAAAATGCGTCAATTGTTTACTCAACCTCATGGTCGCATTGATACTATCAAAATCACCTGAATTGTCGGCAGTGGACTTATTTAAAAATTCACCAAACGTATATGACGTATTTAAAGTCAAAATCCATTCCGGCAAAAACCGGTAAACAATTCCTGCAGAAGGCATGACCTGATCACTGTCCTCACGTGCGGGATCGTCATTTCTCAATGCGGAATAGACACATCTCATATAAACAGAATCAAAGCTACCAAACTGGCTTTTTAATCCTATACTCGTGGAATTTTTATAATAGATTTCCCGGCTATTTCTGATTGTGGTGTCATTCAAATCTTCTGCCGGATCATCTGTCAGGAAATACAAATCAGAAAATTCGAAAACCGTGGTCCGGGTTATGGGCATAAAGACAGTGCAGGACGCATTATAATGTGTAACGTTGTCTTCAACACCTTTTACATAGTTCCGGAATGACGGGCTGAAAAAAAAACGCGTTATTCTGCTGGCACGCGAAAGGTCCACGGTCAACTGAGGCGCAACGAATAGAATTATGTCCGATTCTCTTTCATCATTTGTTAAATAGACATTGTCCGTATATTCGGCGCCAACCCCTATAGCTGGCGTAAATATACCTTGCGCGCCATATACGGATGACGCAAACGATAAAAACAGGATCAGGGCAAGGAAAAGACTGCGCATAAAACCGGCTATCACCTTTTATCAGGGAACGATAATCGTATCATTTGCTTTTATTTTCATGTTCGAATCGAGATCTTTTCCACGGATGATCCGCTTATAATCAATTCGTATTCGTTTTTCTTCATTGCCTTCATATCGAAGAAGAATAATCTCCTTTTTAGACGCCCACTGGGTAAATCCACCAGCCAGCGCAAAGGCCTGAAGAACCGTAAGCTCCTTCATAATGGGATATTCACCGGTATTCATTACCTCACCAAGGATATAGAATTTCTGGCTTCCTGCAGACTTTACAATGATGGTTACAACAGGGGACGCCACAAAATCCTTCAAGATTTTTTCCAGTATCTTCTTTAATTCCATGGGTGTCTTGCCTGCGGCCTGCACATCATTTAACAGCGGAAGAGTAATTTTTCCGTCCAGGCGTACCAACACATCGTTACGTGTGAAATCTGCTTCTTTCCATGTTATTATTTCCAGTATGTCACCACTGCCAATGATATACTGATTGGCGTTTGGCGATGCCGCTTTTTCAGGTTGCCCGAATGCGATCTGGGGCAACACCATCATGTGGCAGAAAAAAATAATCATCCATTTTCTCATAATTTAATCTCCATAAATTTGACTGTTCTGATACCACCGGAATGTTTCTTTTATGCCTGTTTCAAAAGGAAAAGATGGTTCAAACCGAAGCAGACTTTTTGCCAGGCTTATATCTGCTTTTGATTCCTTGATATCTCCTTTTCTTGGCTCTTTGTATTCGGGTGTGACATCTGTTTCTGCCAACGCCCTGATCATTTCCCAGAGATCATTGACCCTGATGGCTTGTCCTGTCCCTATATTAAAAACCCGGCCTGCCGCTTTTTCGGCAACGGCGGCTTTCAGATTGGCTTTTACCACATCCCTGACAAACACAAAGTCCCTGTATTGATTGCCATCACCGTAGATAAAAGGGGCCTTTCTTTCTATCGCCTTCTTCATAAAAATTGAAATCACACCTGAATACGGGGAGGACGGATCTTGCCTGGGACCATACACATTGAAATATCTGAGGCAAACCGTTTCAATACCGTATAAGTCTGTATACAGTTTCGCATTATATTCACCGGTGAGTTTCTGTACCGCATATGGGCTTAAAGGCTTCACCGGCATGGTTTCTTTTTTGGGCAGCCCAGGGTCATCACCATAAACGGCACATGAACTTGCCATAACCACGCGTTTTATCCCATTTTTCCGGGCAGCTTCAAGAACGCGCAAGGTGCCTATATCATTTACCATGGATGACTCAACAGGATGTTCAACTGTCTGAGGGACGGACACGACAGCAGCCTGATGAAAAATGACATCACACCCTTTAGATATATCATTCAGAATATCGGCATCCTGAATATCGCCTTCAATAAAAGCGATACGGTCCATGACTTTGGAAAGATTTGACAGATGACCGGTTGACAGGTTGTCAATCACCGATACATTGATGCCATTTTCAAGAATCGCGTCCACCAGATTGGAACCGATAAATCCGGCGCCACCGGTTACAAGCGCTTTTTTAAATGTCAGTTTCAATGTGTCAGAAAAACGCATATGATATAGCTCCGCCTTTCGGGTTACATGGGAAAGCAAGGCATAACAAGTTAATTTTGTTATATTATCATTAAAAAAACTGCCTTCCGGGCACTTGAAAGGCCAGTTCCGTATATTATCAAAATTTTGGCTTGAATTAACGGGCCCCCACACCAAAAAGAACGGTCTTGACCGTGCGCACCACAATGACAAAGTCCATGAATATGGAATAATTCTTTATGTAAAACAATTCATAGTTCAGTTTTTCCATGGCATCTTCAATGGAATCCCCATACCCGTAGCATACCTGGGCCCAACCGGTTAACCCGGGTTTGACTGTGAACCGTTCTTTATAATAAGGGATAATGGCCTCCAGTTTATGTACAAAAAATTCCCTTTCAGGCCGCGGACCTATAAAACTCATCTCCCCTTTAAGCACATTCCATAACTGAGGTATTTCATCAATACGCCACTTCCTGATAAATTTCCCCACTCGTGTAACACGGCTGTCGTTTTTCTGCGCCCAGACCGGACCGCTTGCTGATTCAGCATCTGTAACCATGGATCTGAATTTATGAACCATATACGTTTTTTTTCGTCTTCCCACACGTTCCTGCGAAAAAAAGACCGGCCCCCTGGAGTCAATCTTTATCAAAAAGGCGGTAAATATCGTTATGGGCAAACAAAGGATCAGAAGAAGAAAGGAAAATAAAATATCTTCCGTCCGTTTAATGAATTTCCTCAGTGTGGGTTTTTTGAAGCCATCTGAAAAAATAAGCCATGCAGGATTAATATCCTTTACGCTCAATTTGCCGGTCAACATTTCATGAAAGCTGTTTCCTTCAATAATATCAATTCCTGCAACGCGGCAGTCCAGCAGTTCTTTTGTGGGAAACGCACCGCGCCGTTCTTTTATGGCGACAACAATTTTGTCTATGCCCAACTCTTGCGAAAGGATGCATAAATTGCAATCCACAATGCTGCAGGCGATTTCCGGTTTGTGATCTGCCAAAATATGAAACTGACCGTCCTTATCCGTAACCACAGCTGAAATTGTATACCCGCAGTCTCTTTTTTGTATGATCTCATTGTAAATATTCTGGGCGAGTTTTCCTGAACCAAGAAGTATTATTTTCTGGTCAAACAACCCGTATTTCAGCACCACCGAATAGAATAACCGCCATGAGACAATCATGACGATCACGATGGCCACACTCAACACAAAAATGCCGCGACCAATGATAATTTCAGGAAATAAATAGTAAACGCCTGCCAGAAATATGGCAGCCACACCCAGTGCCTGAAAAAGCCGTATACCCAGCTCCGTAAACGTATCAGTGACTTTAAAATCGTATAAATCGTTATAATATAAACAAATCAAAAACACGAACGTGATTAAAACTGCTTTGAACGTCAGGTAACTGTCCTGATCAAACAAATCAGCACCATACAGAATCCTGGTCGCGAGAAGGACGGATATAAAAATCACCAGTCCTTCAACAGATACAAAAAATATATTTCGAATCGGATAGTTCTGTTTAAATAATCTAAGCATATCGATTCAGCCAGTGTTTTTATTCTGTTTATGTATTGCGGTTTGCATGTTAAATCTCCTGATAAGCCAATGATGTACCCCTAATCTTTCTTTGTATTGCCGTAATAACCCCCATAGGCGCCATATTGCCCATAGGTATATCCATGCCCCACAGAAGCTTTGGTATCAAATTGATTAAACACAATGCCCAATATCTTGTCTTTGCCAAACATCTCTACGAGCTCTTTAATGTACAATCTGCTCGTAGATCCATATTTAATGACCAGAATGATACCATCCACCCGCTTTGCAATCGCATTGGCCTCTGCTGTGAGCTGAGGCGGCGGGGTGTCTATCACCACATATCGGTCGTTATACCTTGTCTTCAACTCGTCAAGCAAATGTGCCATCCGTTCGGATGATAACAATTCCGAAGGATTATGAGGAGGCTTTCCTCCTGGCAGAACGGTCAGTTTATCGATAACCGTCTTTACAAACAGTGACGGCAAGGATGCATCACCGGTAAGATAACTGCTTAAACCGGAAATACTATCCTTAAATCCGAAAAGCTTATGAATGGTGGGAAGCCTCATATCACAGTCTATCAACAGAACATGGTTGTCAATATTCTGAGCCAGGCTGATAGCCAGATTACCGGCTACAAAGGATTTTCCCTCACCGGGTACGGCACTTGTCACCATAATCGTTTTTGGGGGGTCTCCCTTTTCAGGAAACATAATGTTTGTTTTGATAATTCTGAATTGTTCTGCTTCAACGGTATGAGGACTGTAGTAAGTAATCAGGTTTGGATGAAGCTCTCCTGTAATCAATTGACGGTCAAGCTTTTCAAATGGTGGTGGCGCTTTTTCCATGGAAACCGGATCATCGGAAAAACCGCCTGCATCATTTCTGGGCTTGATGGTTTCAAAATCCGGTGCCATGTCAGCTTGAGGCCTATTGCCGATTTTTAAAGATGCGTCCTCTTTTTTATTTTGTTCTCTGATCGACTTTTCAAGCGCATCTGAAATTTTTCCCAATGTGTCTCCTTTATACCCCATAAAATCCAGGCAACGCCGGGTAGGATTCAATGGGTTTGATTGCAACAGATATTCGATTAAATAACCTGATGAATAAACTCCATTGCCTTGCTAAATCCAACCAAAGTGACGATAAAAAAAACCGCAAATAAAAGCATTGAAAATAAAACCGAGATGATACTCATAAAAGTAGTTATCCGTTGTTTGATAATGTGCGCCGGCCGAATAATAATCGGGACAGTGGCAAGCACGGATATCCCCAGAAAATTTTCCACATCATCCGGTCTTCTGAAAGATTGATCAAAAAATTCAAGCAAAAAAGAAAAGCCCCCGCCAATTCCCAGGCCAATGGCAAGAATGATTAAAAAAAGCTTTTGCATGTTGGGTGAAACCGGTTTTTCAGGGAGCCTTGCAGAATCAAGGATTCTAAATTGTTCGCCTTTCTGCTTTTTCTCCATATTCACAGCCAGTTCTGCCTCAAGCTTCCTTGCCAGAAGTGAATTATAGGAATCCATTACATTCTGATAATCTCTCTTAATTGTCAGAAGTTCCTGCTCTCTTTTGGGGGTATCTTCCACTCTTTTCTGATAAACCTGAATCTGGTTCTGAATCGTCGCAATATCATCCTTAAATGTCTGGATTTCGAATAAAATATCTTCCTGGCGCTTTTTTTGATGCCATGCCTGTTTGGTATCCCTGACTGTTGAATCCAGAGACCCAGGCTTGTTATTATCAGCAATATCTTTCTCTAATCTTGCAATCGTGGTCTGAAGCCTTTGGATATCAGGATGACGCTCTGTATACCGGGTCAAAAGATAGGCCAACTGCTCCCTGAGCTGAGCCAGTTTAACATAGCTGTCCGTATCCGAACTGTTCATGATATCATCCGGTGATTTGGAGATGGCTTCTTTTAGCCTTTCAATTTCAACCAGCTGAGAACTCAGGACTTCCAGCCTGTTCTGGGCGTCTCTCATGCCTTCCTGTTTACCACTTAACTGTTCCTGAAGCCTGTCCAGGATTCTCAGGTTGGTATCCAATTGTTCAGGAAGCCCGCCCATAAAACTTTCCCGATAGGTCTTTAAAAGCGCCTCGTTTTCCTCAAGCCGTTTTCTGATGGAATCCAGCTCGACATCCAGAAAATTGCTGGTTCCAAGCGCGGTTTCTTCTCTTAATTTCAAGCTTTCATCAATAAAAAATGACGCCAGGGTGTTTGCAATCCGCATGACTTTCTCCGGCTCCTGCCCGGTATATGATATTGAAAATGCGTCTGCATCTTTGCGGGACCGTGTAACATCCACCTTGATTCTTTCGCGAAGGGCATTGATCTTGTCCTCAAAAAACATTTTGCTTGCTTCCGGGCCGCGGAACAGATCAAATTGCTCAATGATTTTTTCCAGATTGGAGCGGCTCATGATCTGTTGGGAGATGGTGCTGATCCTTGCATCCATATCTGAACTGACAATAGGCTGAACAAAACTGGTCGGCACCTTTTGAGGCTGAATAAGAATAAGCGTGCTTGCCTTGTAAAGTTTGGGAAGTGTAAATGCCAGATAAATTCCTGCAACCATTGTCAAACAAAACGGAATTATAATAAACCAGCGCCGTCTTAAAACAATTTCTATCACCTGGTCTGGTTTTAAAGGCATGTGAGGAGCATCTGCCATATGAGAAATCCTTGTTATCCAAAATGTTTAATCAATCAAAAAAAAGCATGGGCGTTTATTTAATGAATCTGAAAAATTCTATGCTTTAAACATTCTCCTGGTTCATATTTTATCCTTCCATGAATTGAGATAAAATTATCCGTTTTGGAATTGTATTTCTTATGTTTTTAAAGCTGTTGTCGTTAATCAATGAATGGCAACTCAAAACCGGTTAAAAAACTATTTGTATCACAGCCCTATATGCACTTAAAATGCTGTATTTGTCAAGCATTCATCATTTAAAATACCTGAAAATTCGACATTTTTCACTCAATGCGGCTTAAAATTCACTAATCAACCGGGCACCATACGGACAGTCATCACCCATTCCTGAAACATCCTTCCAAGATCTTGCTTTTCCTTTTGATCCAGTCTATAAAAAGATAATGAATGTATTAAAAATGCAAATCACCCTGACAATCCCTTAAGGCCTTATAAAACATGTATCTTTCACATTTCGGTTTAACTGAAAAACCTTTCCAGATAAGTTCCGATCCCAAATTTCTATGGCTGAGTGAAAAACACAAAGAGGCGCTTGCTATCCTGAAATATGGAATTACAGATAACAGAGGTTTCCTCCTGTTGACAGGTGATGTGGGAACGGGAAAAACAACGCTTATTAATACATTAATAAACAGCATAGCGGATCATACAATTGTTGCGGTCATTTCCGATCCGGGCTTGAGCAAACTTGAATTTTACAATTTTCTGGCAAATGAATTTAATATCCATCAGCAATTCACGGACAAGGCGACCTTTCTTGTTCATTTTAAACGGTTTCTGAATGATTCATATGAAAACAATAAAAAGATACTCTTGGTCATTGATGAAGCCCAAAGATTGGATCATGCACTTTTAGAAGATATCCGGCTGCTTTCAAATATCGAAAAACAGCAGACCAAGTTGATGAATATTTTCCTGATTGGCCAAAATGATTTTAATGACACCCTTTTAAAATTAGAAAACAGGGCCATTCGCCAGAGAATTTCGTTAAATTATCATATCAATCCGCTGGTAGAACACGAAACAGAATTGTATGTCAAACACAGATTAATGATAGCGGGCGCCAGGCAACCTATTTTTGACGCAGGGGCTGTGAGAACAATATACTATTATACAAAGGGGTTTCCGCGCCTGATTAACATTTTATGTGATCATGCCCTTTTAACCGCTTATGTCAGGGAAAGGAAAACCATTGGCGATGATATCATAAAAGAATGTGTGGATGAGCTTAGAATTACACCTGCAAAAATGGATTACTCGCCAACATATGTATCTGCTGAAATCGAAAATGACACCTTATTTGAAAATAATGCCACGCCATTACAAAAGCAGGCTGAAACAGCCCGGAAAACCTATGCAAGAAATACGAAGGTAAGGAGCAGCACAGGGTTGGGATATCTGGTTTTGACAACGGTTATTATCCTCTTTGCCATTATTGGCGGATTCTATGCCTATAGCCGGAATAACATGCTAAGCTTTCATGAAATAAAAACATATATCAATAATCAGCAGTTCAAGCTGACAAAACAGACAAGTCCTCTGCCAGAAGAAATAAATACGGACAAATATGACATTCCCGTTCCGGAAATGCATGAAAATAATACAAATGAGTCGGTTGCCCATGACATTGCCATACCGATAGAAAATATGGATAAACCTGAAAACATGGCTGCCGAAACCGTTGAGATCCCAGATAAAAAAATTGACTTGGCTCAGAATCGATTAGATGAAGATGTAAACCCGCAGGGTAACCCGGAACAAAAAGAACCCAAATCAACAACTGCCAAAAAAGAACCCAGCTACTGGAACACCCTGAACCCTGAAGACCAGCGGTTTTACGTTATGGTTGTTTCCGGGCACAAGATTCCGATTCAATTCATCAGCAATTCAAATGACCTCCCAAAAGAATCTTATAAACAACTCTCTATCATTACGGAAATTTTAAACAATCTACCGGAAAGCAAGGTTACAATAAGAGGGTATTCAGACACGGTTGGAACAGAATTGTACAATAAAAAACTATCTGAATTCCGGGCAAATATTGTGAAGTCCTATATTATTGGAAACGGAATTGATGAGAAAAGAGTAAATGCTTCAGGCATGGGTTCCCTGAATCCTATCGCAAGCAACGAAACATCCGAGGGAAGAAAAGCCAATCGAAGGGTGGAAATCCAAATCATTTTTGAGCGCGGTCAAAAGTCGTAACAGGCATAAATAAAGTGATGGGAATTAACGATTGCCTCAAACTGACTATGCAATTTTTTAACCGACAATCGACGGGAACATAATTTTTTTGGTTCGCTCAATTATTTTTTCATAGTACGTACAATTTCTCTGCAGATAAAAACTGGTTTCAATATCCCATCTTCTTTCACCCAGGTTTCTTAAAAACGCTCCCAGGTCATATCCGGAACTGAATCGTTTGACGTAAAGTTCTCCCCAGCTGTTTTTATATATCACGCCCAGATCGTTAATATTTTTTTCCCATGGATTCCTCTCAAAACTGACAATGACCATGAGTTTGGTTATAAATTCCTTTTTAAGATAAAAAGAATTGTCCACACTGAACACATCATTTGTGCCAAAAAATTCTTTGATTTGTTTACATAAATTAATGATTTCCTGAATGCTGACACTCGAAGGATTCGGTTCCATATTGATATTGTTGGCGTCATCCAAAAGTTGGTTCCATATGATAAACGCAAGCGTGTAAATAATGTCTGTCCCGGATACAACAACTTTCTGCATTGAATTTCTTGGAAATATTCTCCAGGTTTTCCGGTCCAGCACGATTGTGAGATCGGGCAGATTAAGGTGATCCAGGGGTTTTGGAATAACCTGGACCTTATCTGTTTTTTGCTGGTAACACGAATGAATTCTTCTGCCCAGAATCGTCATGTCCTGTCTGTCAACTTCACTGGCGATACCTGCATGAGCGGTTACAATTTCCTTGTACACTTTCAGCATGAACTGGAAAAGACGGTTTCCGAAATCGATCTGGGTATCCAGATCCCACTTTGAAAAGCTATTGAGCCAGCTTTTAATATCTTTATTCATGGGATATTTTTTGAAAAAATCACTGATCAGTTTTTTCTTGAGGGGTTGATTTCTGTAGTACGATCTAAAACCACATCTTAAAAAAAAGCTCTCCTGAAGAAAGGCCAGCTTGTTTTTGTTTTTAGCCCCCTGATAATGCTCAAAAATGGACTGCATCGTGAATACAATCGGATCGATTGCCGTAGGCGACGAGGCTGTAAAAACATGATGTCGAAGCTGATGGCAAATCAATGTTTCATCTGGTGCATCCAATTGAATTTTCAAAAGAAACATTTTGATGATGGATTTTAACGGGCGGGTCAATGATTTCTGCAGTTGCCATAGCGCCGCGCCAAAATACTCGCTGGGTTCAATTTTTTCCAGATTGCCAAAATCAATCAGGTCATAATCCCCGTATTCGGTGCTATACATGGCGAGCAAAGCCTGATCATAATCAAAAGGTTTTTTTTCGTCATACGCCACCCACCATAGAGGAATTTTTCCCATAATAACAATACAGGTTCTGTAAAATTCCTCTTTGAGGACATTTTTCTGTGTGCTCCCGGAGCTTTCCATGTCCACATTTCCGAAATTTCCCTGCCTCACATCATTCACATCACACAGAAAAAAATAAATGGGCAGTTTCACATGGATATCCATCCAGTCTTTAATCAGATTGACCTTCTGGTTAAACTGCCCCCAGGATTTTGCATCAAATTCATCTTTGTCATAACAGATCCATATATCACAATCAGATGAAGGTGTATGAGCCACCGTTCCCACGCTCCCTATCGTATAAAGTCCTTCAATCCAGCAGAATTTTTCAGGGACTTTCAGCATGGTTTCCTTGTCATATACCTTAAACATTCTCTTGAAGGCAGATTCCCTTTTACGAATTTCAATGTCGCTATCAATATTAAAAACCCTGAAATTTTTCTTTAAACCATCAACATAACCCGGACATGATGGATGATTAATACTCAATAGCCAGGGAAGAAGATAAAAAACAGCTTCGCTCTCTCTGGGGGAAAACTCGGAGAAAACATTTTTTCTATACTGATTATATTCAGCAAAAATCTTTTTATTGTTGGAAAGAATCCGGCTAATCACTGTGTTTCACTTTTTTATTGGGTCAGTCCGACGTTTTGGTGTTATTTTCTTGAACCATTATACTTGAAAACGCATCAAATCTACATATAATTGTGTAACGATCATCAGCTATTTTTTCAATATTTTTAATTATGAATTGCACAAATAATTCAGGATGCGATATTCTACAAAAGATGAGTAATTATAAAAAAATAAATTGTTACAAGTGCAGGCACTATTATGTAACGTGGGATAAAAGTTTTCCTCATGGGTGCCGTGGGTTGAATTTCAAATCCAGAGAGTATCCGGCAACAACGGTCTATAAAAATTCCGGCCATCACTGCCTGGTTTTTGAACCCAAAGAGCCCCTGAACAAATCTTGGAAAGGATCATGAATACAATTTAATATGCCATGGCTCAAATCTGACACCAAGCATATTATTTCTGTTGTATCGAAAATTGACATAACCCAAATTTTCGAGCTTATGATAAACAGATGTATAGGTAAATCGTTCTGTAAAATTTTCTACACCAAAATTCGCCTGCCCCACATCAAAATCACCAATCGCATGGAACGAGTATCCCGGAGGGGCCAGAGATCTTGACGCCAGGGAAAGGTTGCCATAACTTCTGTAAGCTTTATTTAAAAAAAGACTTAACTGCTTTGTAATACTCCTTACACCTGAAGTCAGAATGACGTCTTCGCCGATATCCTTCTTAAGCTTTATATATGTCTCTTCAGGCAATCCCCTGTACAAATAATTGCCGGTATCAGGTATCTTTTGCACTTTGGTCTGATCAATTTTTTCAGTAAGGCCGACAAATGGTTTCTGCCCGCTGAACCCGTAAACAGATGCATCCTTGTAAAAAATCATTTCTATAAAATCAAGCTCCTCCTTTTTAAAGGCCCCCACACGGACATAGCTCCTGGCGATATGAACGGCATCATCAAAATCAAGAAGATAAAAATTACCGTTACCGACTGTTTTCTCTATTCTTCTTAAACGCATGACTGTTGATGTAAGGCGTTCTTGTCTTTCACCTGTCAATAAAATATCATCTCTATGCTGCTCATGATAATATTTCATTTTGTAGAGATAATCTTTTAAATAATCATCTGGTACTGATACCTGAATGGACTTAAACTGGGAAAATTGAATAATATCTGCCAGAGCCGCCGAACTGATGCCTGTACTCATAAGGGATGCCATATATTTAAAAAAATTTCTTCGTGTCATCATTGACATATTGCACCAAGAACAGGTCAGAATCGAAAAAAATGTTTGGGATTCATAAAATAAACGTGTCTATTCTGTGAGAACAGGTTTCCTAAAACTCAAAACACACTTCCATTGTAAATGCCCCTCCCTCCAATGTGAAAGGTATGGCAATTTTCGGCCCTTCGGTAAAATGCAGGATATTATGGTTGGAACCGCCAAAAACAGAAGGAATAGCCCCATCAAGCACAAGACCTATAGCCTCAAGTTCTCTTCTTGCTTGTCCTGAAACCATATTTGCAATCTCACCCACGACTTCTGTTACATCTCTGTCAAGTTTGGTAATTTTTTCACCAAACATATTTGACGCAATTGTTAAAACACTTTTTTCATCAAAACTGAGTGAAAATGTCCCGTTTGACTGACCAGTCATTCCCACAATTGCACTCACATCACCGGTTGCAAGATCATCCTTCTTCAAGTAAGGTTTTGACGCCTTGGCCTTTGTAAATGCCATAATCTTCAAAACCTCAACAACTGCCTTAATAAATGGATTGATATACTCAGCCTTCATATTTTCCCCGGTTTGTTTTTTGATGGTGTTATGATACGGGTTACTTCAGAAACTTCCTTGCCGACTATTTCAAAAAGCTTTTCAAAATATTGGACAGGTAATTCAATATATTTCCATGCATCAAAATTTAAGGGGGGCACAAATCTCTCACCACTGCTTCCAATCTGCATGCCATTTGTAATGATATCTGCAAAATGGATTACGGAAACTTCTTTTCGATGCCGTGCCCGGCCCGGTAAATGATGGAACATGACCATGTCTACCAGGATATCGGAAAGTTTCCAGAATTTAAGCAATAACCCGCCGAATTTTGCATGATCATGCTCTAACACTTTTTTTTCCGATTGATGGAGAGGTTCATCATTTTCCCATGACATTTCAAACGCTTCCTTGGCACGAAACGGTAAATAGTTAAAAATGACCAGCCGGCCAATATCATGAAGCAATCCGGCAACAAAAAACCGTTCTGTCTCTGGTATTTTTTTATACTCGGCAATTCTTTTTGCAATCACACCGCAGGCAATACTATGCGACCAAAAAGAAGGAAGCGTAACAAAATTCTCCGGGATGTCCTTAAACGTTTTAATAACCGACATGCTTAAGACCAAAGAGTACAGAGCTTTTGTACCAACCACTGACACAGCACTTGAAACAGTATCCACACGATGCCTTAATCCATAAAAAGAACTGTTCACCAGTTTTAAAAGCCTTGCAGCAAGAGGTGGATCCATTCTGATGACTTCCGCAAAATCGTTTGCACTGCTATTGGAATTACCCATCAAAGAAACGATCTGGGTGAAAATGATGGGGAGCGAAGGCAACATGATTTTCTTTCCGGCCAGATCAAATGGTTCATCTTTTTGCTCCAGATGAATCACATTGTCCTCTGGCTTTGACGGACCGGCAAAATATACGGCATCATTCTCGCCGGATAAAGCCGCATACTCTCTTGAAACGCAGAGCCTTACCAGTTCCTCTATCACAATGTGATCTTTGTCTGTATAACGGAATCTGTTCTGCGTTCTTTCTTCTGCCTTTTTAAGTATTGCGGCATCCATTTCGGCCATTGAATAAAATTACCTTTTGAGTGGCATAAGATTCTACCCGGCGTTTCGGTTCACCTTAAAACGAAGTGAAAATAAAAGAAAAGTGAAAAAAGATCAAAAAAAGCTATTGAACTACCTGTTTTTATATGAATATAGCGGAGAAGCACCCCTTTTGTCAATCCTAAACTCAAAATGGCAGATCAATCGTGCAATCTATTTCCCGGATTTTCGGGGCTGAATGCTTAATTTATAGAATTTTTCAGCCATCACCAAAAACTCTTTGGACCCAAGATCCTTTATGGCTTTTTGCGCCAGACCACGCTCAACCATTTTTAAATAGGGTTTGCTAAGATTTTTATCATAGGTGCCGGATTTCTGATTCCTAAAAATAATTGTCATCTTTATTCGCATTGCATGGGTCGCTGCCGTTAAAATATCCTCATTATTTCTCAAAACCATGACTTCATCTTCAACCAGACGCTTGTTTGATTTTAAATAGGACCGGTTCTCATCATTGGTGGGTGGAAGTGAAAAGAGTTCATTGGTCACAGATGCAGCAAGAAGGCCTGACACATCCTTGCCATATTTTTCCAGGTACACAGTTGAAAGTCGCATATAAATGCCATGTTTGATCTGGTTGATACCATTATCTATCTCGTCCCAAATCGATTTTTTCCCTGAAAATAAAAATGAAAAAAGCCCCATACCAACCCCTCAAATTTTTTCATGTGACTAAAAGCAAAAAAGATAACCGCTTAAAAGAATCTGTTCTTTATGTCAAATACATTTTATTTTGAAAACTATACTGATGTTCCGGGAATGTGTCAAATAAAGGCATTTGATTGTGAACGGGTTTAATCTAAAATACACCATAAGCATTTTTATCCTTTGACCCGATACCGGATTTATATTAATAATAACTTACATAATTCAAAGTCCACCTCTTTTCATGCCACTAAAGGGATCAATACAAAATGATCGAATCTGACTATCTAAAAAACAATGAAGAACTTATTGAAAAAATGAGCAAAATTCCTGAGCTGGGAATTTTTGATGACAAAGACCTGCATGGCCTTATGAAGTTAAGCAAAATCAGAAAATATGAACCTGGTGAAATCATTATAGAGGAAGGGTGTTATGACAGCTGGATTTATTACCTTATATCCGGCAAGGTAAAAGTTGTAAAAGAAAATGAAGATATAGGCATCATGCAACGGACAGGAGACGTCTTTGGTGAAATGGGCGTGATTGACGGTTCCGCAAGGTCAGCATCCGTTTACGCCGTGACAGAATCTGTATGTCTTGCCACAGACACGTCATATATTGACCGTTTGTCAGGTAATAATAAAGTGACCTTTGGGTACATTCTATACAAACTGTTTGCCGAAATTCTGGCCAGCCGTTTAAGAGTTGCCAATCAAGAGCTTATTAAAACCAAAGCGAAATTGACCATGGTCAAACTGGCCAAAAAACTTGAGCTGACAAGTGAGGAATTGATAATCGCCAGAAACGAAATTGACAAGTTGCTTTGCTCAGGACAAGAAGAATAATGGAGACATGCCCAGGTATATTCCGAAAAAAATCATAAACGCCCCGCAGATACCCAATATCCCGTAATAAACTTTTTTATTCAGATATCGTATTCCCCAAAAAGCCAACATAGATATCAAAAGATACCATGCCAGATCCCCTGCTTCATGACCGATAAAAAAAACGGCCAAATGGGGCCAGTTTTTCAGCGATACATTAATTTGGGTCATGAATGCAAGTCCGATGGTTGCCCACCAGATCCACCAGTAAGGATTGGACATGGATACCATGGCTCCCCCCAAAATTGTATGGGACGCGCCTTTGTTTTTCAGTGGAATGCATCCATTATCCATATCTCTGGGGGCATTTAAAAATTCTGTTGATATATTTCCTTTGATCAGGTCTTTGACGAGGGTTACACCAAATAAAACAAGAACACCCCCGCCGATAACCCCAATACCCTTTATAACGGCCTGATTTTCAACTATATATGAAAATCCAAGTAACATGAAAAGAATGAGAATCATTTCAACCAGTGCATGCCCGATGATGACAAATACCCCCACCAGGTAACCTGAACGCTTTTCCTGGGCTGCCTGAATGATGGTGTAGGTCAAAAGCGGCCCCGGGGCCATGGCTCCGGTGAGCGCCACGATAAAGGAAAAAGAAAAAATTCCCCAAAAACTTGAAAAAATACTTGTTATCTGTTCAATCATAAAAGAAGCTGTACACCTTGAATGATTGTATGGCAATGTCAGTTTATCTTAAAAAAGAAAAAGGATTAACATGAATAAACAATTTTCTGAAGAATTAAATCAGTGTATTTCATTTCACGGCCATTTGTGCCCCGGATTAATTTATGGCTATCTGGTAGCCCAAAAAGCCAGTGAGCTGCTCCATATCAATCGATCAAAAGATGAAGAAATTGTGGCTGTCTGTGAAAATGATTCCTGCGCAGTTGATGCATTGCAGGTTATCCTTGGCACGTCTTCAGGCAAAGGCAATCTGATTATCCAAAATTATGGCAAAAATGCCTTTACCATTTTTTCGCGTTCTGAAAAAAAAGCCTATCGTTTTTCCCGAACCACAACATATGCATACACAGGCCTTGACAGTCACGAATTTCAAATGCTTGAAAAAAAAGTTGCCGATGGCACAGCAACAATCGAGGAAAAAAAACGCCAGAAATATTTGAAGGCTATTGATCTTATTGAACAACCGTTTGAAGCTGTCTTCAAAACAGAAGAAACCGCTTATCATCCGCCTGATTATGCGCCCTTGGCCCCATCAAAGCCATGCGGTCTGTGTGGGGAAATGACCATGTCAACGCGGATGGTATCTTCAGATACGCATGGTTTGCTATGTATCCCCTGCTCCTATAAAAGAACGAATTTAAAATAGCAGGTACACCCCATATGAAACAAGGGGTCACCCTGATTTTTAAACGATTAACCAAGCCTTGAATATGAATTCAAAAAACATCGTGGTGAACAAATTCAATGATTTCTCTTCGTTTTGGTGGAGAAGGGATTTTCTCAGGATATCCGGCAGGTACCAGTACTATCGTCTCATATCCTGATGGAACCTGAAGTATTTTTCCTGCCGCCGCATGATCAAATGATCCGACAATCACCGTTCCCAGACCCAAAGAATGCGCAGCCAGACATAAACTCTGTACCGCAATACCAAGGTCAAACATCATCCAGTCACCCAATTGGGTCACCGCAATATCTTTATAAAAACCGGCACTGTTCTTTTTTCCACATACAGCGAAAAGCAAAGGCGCCGATATAATGGATTTTGTTGCCGGGTTCTTGGGAGAGATAACGTTTTTCAGATTTTCTCTGATTGTGCTGTCCTTGATAATGATAATTTCCCAGCATTGGGTATTTGCCCATGAAGGAGACCATCTGACAGATTCCAAAAGATGGTTTAAAATATCCTCAGATATATTCTTTTCAGAAAAATTTCTTACACTTCGTCGTTCCTTGATCGTATTTATCAAATCCATAATTATCTCCATGTGTCCCAAATAAAATCATTCCAATAAATATTTACAGACGTTTATCCTATCCATTATTTTTTTTGTGCGGGTATGTTCTTCAGGCTTCAGCATCAACTTTGCTGTCCTCCTCAACTTCCTCAGGGCTTTCTTCCACTTTTTGCGGTTTTAGCAGCTGGTTTTCATAATCTTCCACAATTTTACGTTCAGTTGTTATGATAATGGTATTGATCACCAGTTCTTGAATTTTGTTTTCAAGATAAGGGTTGAGCACATCCTTTAATTCATTTAGGATTTCCTGTGCCTTGTCAACCGTTCGTAATTCCTGATATGTTTTTGAGCTTAAATAAAAAATAGCGGCTTCTCTTACCCGAGGATGAAGCTTGGGAGGGGCCGGAGGTAATGTGCCCTCTTCATATGGGACTTCAAGGATAATATCCACATCAAGGCAAAGATATCTTCGTTTATGCCGTATTTGGGTTCTGCTCAAATTAACAATAATAGATCCCAGGCTTGCTTTTATCGTCCCCCCCGTGACCTCGTCTGTATTTTTCCCGGAACTGCTGACACGCATCCATTCCATCACCATGTCATCAAAACCTTTCAAAACAAGCCTGTCTTTATTTAACTCAACAATTTCAAAAGGTTTTGTAACCCCTTTTTGCCAGCCCGTTTCCTCGTCATCAGACGCGATTACGCTCATGACCAGAAATATTTTCGGTTTCGAAGCTTCTGTTTCAGCCTCATTTTTTTTCCCGGTCTCATCTTTCTTTTCCTTTTCACCCTGGCCCTCAGGAAGACCGCCTTCTAACTCGTCCGTGTAAAACCATTCACCTGAAATTTTGCCTTTTTTGGCAACAATTTTGGATAATTTCCCCTCAACCCTGTTTTCAAGAATCCAGGAGCCATTGGCATGAAATGACAAAATTGAATGCACTTTGCCCTGGTTCATTCGCCAGGAACCAAGCAGAAATTCCTCTACCTTTGGTCCGCTTTTACACCCGCTTAACAAGGTCAGGTTAATCAGAAAGAAAACTGAAAGGAAAGCACAACAAAATTGAGCCTGTTTATTTATCATGGTATTGCTGCCATATTATCTTTTCTTGTTGCTGTTCAAAACAATCTTTTGATAAACTGTAAGGCGTTTCTTGAAACGATTCTTGAAAAAGATGCCCCATAGTACTGACATAAAAATAAAAAAGCAACACTCTTTCAAAGTGTTGCTTTTCTAAATCTGTATCTCCATGGAGGCAGATATTATGTTGTCCCGCAGCCCCCACCTGAACCACAACTTGAACAGCCAGCGCCCAAATCTATACTTGAAGAAATAAAAAATCCTGTTGACAGAAAATCAACCTTAATCGGTTTTGCCATGTTCAGAAATTCTTTATCAACGATGTAATCATGTCCGTCATACTGAAAAACTTCATCTGTATCTTTTGTCTCATCCAGAGCCATTGCCAGAGATGGCCCACCTCAACCGCCCTGGTTAAGAAAAATCCGGACAGGCTTGGCATCCTTGCCTTTAAAATATTCTGCAACCTGCTCCTGGGCTGCCTGAGTGACTTCTACCATAGTGTTCTCCTTGTTATCGATAAATTAAATAACCAATAAATTTAGTATTAATTTTATCACTGATAACCGGTATGTCAATGACTAAAAAAACAAACCGTTGATATGTATACATTTTTCAGTAAAAAAATCGGGGGGATTCCCATTTATTTTGATTTCAGAACGCGTGTATACACATCCACATGTGCAACTGAAAATAATACAAAAATTATCTTCTCAATTGTTTTATCCTTTTTAAGAAACGTGATGCATGTATCTGTTGCTATTTGGCATGCATCCTCAACCGGATAACCATATACACCACAACTGATTGCCGGAAAGGCAATTTGCCTCACATGATAATCCACTGCAAGAGACAGGGAATTCCTGTAACATGATGCCAGAAATTTACTGTCTTCCAGTTTGCCAGAATATATGGGTCCAACAGTATGGATAACATATTTGGCCGGCAACATATGACCTCGGGTAATTCGGGCCTCACCTGTTGGACATCCGCCTATTTTACGGCATTCTGCAAGCAGGTCCGGTCCGGCAGCTCTATGAATGGCACCATCCACACCGCCACCGCCTAAAAGAGATGAATTTGCTGCATTTACAATAGCATCCACCTTCAGTAAAGTGATGTCCCCCTGCTTGATATCAATCCTGTCACGGATTTCTGTTTCCATCGCTTCCTCCGGCCCTCGGTTTATTGGGTTCGTTGAGTTACTTGAGTTTGTTGAGTTACTTGGATTACTTGGTTGAATAGTTAAATTGTTGATTGAATAAATAGAGAATTGGTTGAATGGGCAATAAAGACAACATTAAAGGCTAATGATAACCATTCTTTTGTAAATTAAGGGCAGAATTCCTTAAAAACCATTAGACTATTTATCTACTCAACTGTTTAACTCTCTTTACCTTTCACCTTTTACCATTAACCCTGTTTTTATAGAGTACTGAACCGATAAAATCAATGATATACATAATTCATACACCAGGAGTTGACTTGATAATTACCTTCTGTTATTTGAGGTTTTCAAAATAAAAGGAAAGGAAAAACAGATTATGGAAAAGACATTATCAATTATCAAACCTGATGGTGTAAAAAAAAATGTCATCGGCGAGGTGATCAAACGCTTTGAGGCAAATGACATTAAAATAGCCGCCATGAAAATGGTTCATCTGACAAGGACCCAGGCAGAAGGATTTTACGCTGTTCATAAAGAACGTCCTTTTTTTAAAAGTCTTACGGAATTCATGAGTTCCGGTCCCATTGTCGTTATGGTGCTAAAAGGCAATGATGTCATTGCCAAAAATCGAAAACTGATGGGGGCAACCAATTTTAAGGAGGCTGAAGAAGGAACCATTCGTAAAGATTTTGCAACTGACATTGAAAAAAACGTCGTACACGGGTCAGATGCGCCTGAAACAGCTGCTTTTGAAATCGGTTACTTTTTCAATAGCTTTGAAATCACCGGTTGATGTCTGACACCCTTATTCTCGACAATATCACTATCGTGCTGAAAAAGCCCCGGTTTCCTGAAAATATCGGGGCAACAGCACGGGCAATGAGCAACATGGGTTTGAGCCATTTGACTGTTGTTATGCCCGAGAACTATGAACTGGAAAAAATTTACAAAATGGCCACCCATAAAGCAGCGCATATTGTTGACAACGCAGTGATCGTGTCAAATATGGAAGACGCGCTTTGTGATTTTACCTATGTTATCGGCAGTTCGGCCCGGATGGGGAAACAAAGGCTTGAATTTGATTCACCGGAAGAACTCGCAGAAAAACTGACCGCTGTTACGCACAACAACAAAACAGCCATTTTATTCGGACCGGAAGACAGAGGCCTTACAAACGAAGATATCAGATATTGCCATTCACTTGTCCATATCCCTACAGCCCAATTTTCTTCGTTGAATCTTTCACAGGCTGTAATCGTGATTGCTTACGAATTATTCAAAAAAAGTTTTGTCCCCACTGAAATATTTACCCCCAAACTGGCAAAAGTTATTGAGCTTGAGGGGATGTACAATCACTTGAAAGATATTCTTGAAAAAATTAAATTTGAAAATCCTCAAAACGCAGATTACTGGTTGAACCGATTCAGGAAGTTTTTCACAAGAGTTCCGATAAGAGCCAAAGAAGTCAAGTTGGTGCGGGGCATGTTAAAACAAATCAACCGATATGGTGAAAAAAGATACCAGGATGGTCTAAAAGACAAAAATTCATAAAACAGGTATTTCATTTTCTTCTTGCGCTGTTCTCAAAGTGTAAGCCTGTAGCAAATGCTCCCTTCAAAATTTATCATATCAAATCGTTCGGAATAACTTGTAACACTCTCCCCCGTCCCTAGAATTAAAAATCCCGAGGGTTTTAATACACTTTCAATTCTCCGGAACAGTTCTTTTTTGAAATTTTCCGAAAAATATATCATTACATTTCGGATAAAAATAACATCAAAGGGTCCCATGATCCCTGCAACAGGCTCTTTTAAATTAAAATTTTTAAATTTGATCATTTGTCTCACTTCTGGAGAAATGGTCCAGGCATTATCCTCTTTGGTAAAATACTTATCTATATAGTATGACGGCAACCCTCTTCCAATGGCAATCGAATCAAATTTCCCCGATTCTGCAATTGAAAGAGCACGTGTGGAAACATCGGTGGCAAAAACCTTCACATGTTCATAAAACGTTTGGCTGAATTGAAGGCGGCCACTTAATTCCAAGGCAAGCATGGCTATTGAATACGGCTCTTGTCCTGTTGAACATGCAGCAGACCAAATGTGAATTTTTTTATTTTCTCCTGATTGCAAACCTTCATTGAGTTCGGGAAAAATTTTTTTTTCAAGGATGGAGAAAGGATGTGTATCCCTGAACCATAAGGTTTCATTTGTGGTAATTGCATCGACAAGATCCGTTATCAGGGGACTGGTTCGTTTTGCCTCTTTAATTTTAAAATAATAATCTGTAAAGGATTTACAGTGAGATTCGTTTACAAGATGTGACAGACGGGTTTCTATCAGATATTTTTTATTTTCAGCGAGAAAAATTCCTGTTTTTTCATGGATGATATCTCTTATTAAAAGGAATTCATTCGTTGATATAGATAATTTCATCAGGGTTCCTTAATTGAAAGGCCTCTATTAAAAGGGCATAAACGACATCAGCTTCGCTTCATTTGCGGAAGTCTTTGCTGAACAAGATATATGATTCTTTCGGCAAGCTGTTCCAGGGGCACTTTTTCATCTGACAACCCCGCCTCATCCATACTTCGTGACATCCCGTAAACAACACATGTATCCTCTGTTTGAGACAAGCAGAAGCAACCTTCTTTTTTCATTTGTCTGACACCTTCCACGCCATCTTTCCCCATACCCGTCATGATAACTGCGAGTATATTCCCGCCATAAACATGTGCAACTGACCTGAAAAGCACATCAGCAGCAGGCCGCACACTGTTCTCCGGTGGTTCTTCATTTAAACCGATATATTTTTTATTATCAAAAAGAGGATTACTTTTTACGATCATGTGTTTACCGCCAGGCGCCACATATACGATGTTGGATCGGATCTCATCGCCATCTACTGCTTCAACAACCTGAATATCGGAAATACTATTAAGGGTTGCAATAAATGACTTTGTCAGATGAGAAGGCATATGCTGAACAAGAAAAACAGGGACCCCAATGTTGGCTGGCAAGCCGGGTATCACTTGTTCCAATGATTTGGGCCCCCCCGTGGATGATGCAATCACAACAACATCAATCCTGGAAAGAAGCAATGTAATTTTTGAGGATTCCTTTTTATGTAAAATAATATCATCCTGATCTTTTTTGCTTCCCAAATCCTTTTTTTGCGCGTTTGGAGGCTCAACCGGATTGCCCAAAGGGACCGCCCTGGGTATCCCCGGAGAGCTGGTCAATTTAAAATTTTTCTGTGATTTGATCGGGGCGATCATTGTAATAAATCTTAATCGTAATGCCCTGAACTGTTTCTCATCACCACGAATTGTTCCTAAAAAATCTGAGGCCCCAAGGCGGGAAGCCTTTTCAAAATCTGTCCCGTCATCTTCTGACTCACAGTTAATCATAATGATTTTCACTGCCGGATAATTTTCCCTGACTTCTTTAACAATTTTAAAACCATCGGTTGATGCCAGCTTCATATCAACCAAAACCAGATCCGTTTCAATGCTCCTCAATTTTGACAGGGCAAGACCGCAGGTTGAAACGACGCCAACAATCTCCGTATCGGCTATTTCTTCTGCGACACGCCAGATAATTTCCTGATGAATTACATTGCCATCGACAACCAATATTTTTACCAAATTATCCATTACCTGTCAGTCCATTTCCTCTGATTATTTTTTATAATCCCTAAATTCTGAATTGCTCAATAACGGCTTTTAAATGGGAAGAAATCCTTGCAAGCTCTTCAGCCTGTTTTTTCGTAGATGCCGCCCCCGTGGATGTGGCGCCAACAGATTCATGAACGCCTTTTACATTCTCCAGCACAATATTGGTTTCAGCAGCTGCCTCTCCGGTATCCTTGGAAATTGTATGGGCACCACTCGCGACTTCACCTAAATTTCTTGAAATCTCAAGCTCCATATTGATGGCTTCCTGAACGTTTTGAGAAGCGTCTTCTGCTCCTTTTGCCGCCTCTGTCACATTGTTTGAAACCGTTTTGGCCGCACTGGCTGTATCACCAATATTTTTTGATATTTCATTTGTGGTTGCCGTCTGTTCTTCAACAGCTGTTGCGATATTCCCCATAATCAAATTAATTTCCGAGATAACGCTTACAATTGCCTCAATTGCTTTAACGGCAGCTTCTGTGTTTTTCTGCATACCTTCCACTTTTTCCCGAATTTCCTCAGTAGCACCTGACGTTTGGCGGGCCAGTTCCTTGACTTCATTTGCAACAACTGCAAATCCTTTCCCGGCCTCACCCGCACCCGCTGCTTCAATTGTAGCATTTAAAGCCAGAAGATTCGTTTGGGCGGCAATACCTTGAATCAGCTCAACAACATCTCCTATTTCTCTGGCTGCCCCTCCCAGGGTGACCATCAATTCTGACGTCACGCCAGCCTGTTCTGATGCATCATTGGTTACATTTGCACCTCGGGAAGAATTCCTCGCCACTTCATTTAATGTGGCGTACATCTCATCTATTGCCACAGCAACCGTATTCACCGCATTTGACATCTGTTCAGCCGCGCTGGCGACAGAATTGAGATTATCAGAAACATTACCGGAAGCATCTCCTATTTCTCGCATATTTTTTGAAAGCCCTTGGGATGCAGAGGCAATCGAGGACACCTGCGCACTAATCTGTTCAATAGCTGTTGCAATATTTTTTATTTTTTCATTCGTTTTATCAGTGGCTTGTTCGGCATCGTCGGATTGACCTTTCATTGTCATTGCCTTTTGTCCCATGTCTTCTGATATGTCGAGCAGCTCTTTTGATGAATTATTTAAAAGAATCACATCTTCAGTGACACGTTTTATCGTATTCTGTAACTTATCGACAAACTGATTAAACCACTTTGCCAGCTCACCTATCTCCGTCTTTTCAACAACATCGATTCTACTGGTGAGATCTCCCTCGCCTTCTGCGATGTCCCGCAAACTTTTCACCACCATGTTGATACTGTTCTGGGTCGATCGAATGGTAAAAAAACCGATAATCAACAATGCAGAAATCCCTATGGCCAGAATAATCATACCGAATATACGCCCGATGGCAGTTACTTTTTTGATCTCCTGACTTGAGATATCAATAATTTCAGTTGTCAAACGCTGTATTAAATCGCCGGTCTGTTTTAATTCATTATTCAGGTCAACGTTATTTTTCAGATTCATGGAAATGCCGTCTTCAATGTCTTTCACTTCCGGCCATACCCTCATGGCTTTGTTCCAGTTTCCGAGGTAATCAGACTTATTGATAAGCCGTGCAAGATTGTTCATTTTTACAATCTCTGCAGAAATGAATTTCTCGGATTCCTCCCTTTTCTGGGAATAGGCCTCAAAATCAAGCTGAACAAAAAGGGATTGAAGCAAAATAATGATCTTGTCTATTTTTCCCTGCATAATAACAAGCTGATCTCTGAAAGCAGATTCATTTGAGGAGAGTGATTCGCCTTCCATAGATAAAAAAGATTCTTCATTACTTATCATTCCAACAATACCTGAAAGTTGCTGTGTAACCTGACCGAGTTTTTCATAGAAAATTTTGAGACTCTCCTTTGTTTTCTTTTTATTTTCCAGGATTTTGTCAAATACCTTATATCGCTCTTCATTGGCTTCAGATATCTGGTTTAAAATATTTCGAGCATCTTCTCTTAGGGAGAAGGCGTCGACCCGCTTCAAAAGGGTTTCCATTTCCTTTCTTATTGTCTGGATATGATCAAGCAAACCAGCGTCATTTAACTTGATAAACTGTTCTTCAAGCATCATGCATTTGGAAATATTCAAGGCCACTTTCTTGCTGTAATCTGACATTTCAGCTCTTTTATTTTTTGAAGCGTCAATAATCAAATTGGTTGTAAAAATAAAAAAAAGCAGCACAATACCAATCAACAACAGCAATGAAATTCTTGATTTTATGCTTGCAAACATATTCTTCTCCCTTTTTTAAGGTCTTATATGCCGTATGGGTCAGATTTTAAAATGACTGATAATTTTCTGCAGTTGATTGGCCAGTTTCGCAAGGTCATCGGCTTGTTTTTGCGTGTCTATGGCATCATCTGACGTTGCATTAATAGCCACATTCAAGTCAGAAACATTCTTTAATACATTTTCTGTTTCAGTTGAGGCCTGTGCGGCATCTTTTGCAATTGCCACGGCAGCTTTGGTGACATCTTCCAGATTTCGCGACACTTCAGCACCGGATTTAATTGCAGCTTGAATATTTTCTGAGGCCTTATCAGCACTTTTTGCGGCGTCCTGGACCATTTTCGAGACAGATGTCGCAGAGTCTGCGGCTTCACCAACGCTTTTTGATATTTCATTTGTGGTTGCCGTTTGCTGCTCAACGGCTGAAGCAATGGTACTCATGATTGAATTTATTTCTGATATGGCCTTCACAATAGCTTCGATTGCAAAAACAGCAGAATCAGTATTGTTCTGCATGCCTTCAACTTTTTCACGGATTTCCTCTGTGGCTCCTGCGGTTTGCCGGGCCAGTTCCTTCACTTCGTTTGCGACCACGGCAAATCCTTTACCGGCCTCTCCTGCCCCGGCAGCCTCAATTGTAGCATTCAGGGCAAGCAGATTGGTTTGTGCGGCAATTCCCTTGATCAGATCAACCACATCACCAATTTCACTGGCTGCATTTCCTAGAGCATTCACTATACCTGATGTTTCACCGGCCTTATCCGATGCATTACTTGTCATGTCAGCGCCTCTTCCGGAATTTTTAGCCACTTCATTCAATGTGGAATACATCTCTTCAATTGCAACAGCCACACTTTTAACCGATCCGGACATTTGTTCCGCAGCACTTGCCACTGAGTGAAATGTTTCTGTCACATCAGAGGTAATTGAACCAATCGTGTTCATATTTCCCGCAAGATCATCAGAAGCAGAGGAAACCGTTGATACCTGGGCACTGACCTCTTCTGCCGCAGTGGCGATATTTCTTATGCTTGCAGAAGCATTTTCAGAAGATGTTTGCACAACAGTTGACTGACCGTCCATCTGATCGGACTTTCCTGCCATATCATCCGAAATTGTTTTCAATTGCGTTGAAGAAACAATCAAGCGTTCAATGTCCTCTCTGACTTTTCCGATCATATCAGAAAGTCTGCTTACAAAAATATTAAACCATTTGGCGACTTCCCCCACTTCATCATTTGAATTAATCTCCAGCTTTTTTGTTAAATCGCCTTCACCTTCAGCAATATCTTTCAGCATTTCAACTGTTTTTCCAAGGGGAAGCGAAACGAATTTTCGAACGAGCACATAGGTGGATATACTCATTACCATTATTAGAAAAACAACGACGATAAAAGAACTCAAAAGGATAATTCGCTTCATATGTGAAATCGCAATAGACGCTTTCCGGTTTGCATTTTTCAGGGCCTCATTGGAAAATCTGAAATGGGTTATTCCGCCGGATTCGCCTGGCTGCCAGCTTGTATGACACCGAATGCAATCATGATTGACTTTTTGTGATTTAAAAATTTCAATGGCATCTGACGATTCAAACGCGTATATTTCCTTTTTTTCATTTTCCATCAGTTGTTTGACATTCTTTGGAATTTTGTTCCCTATACTTTTTGAATCGGAAGAAAATTTAACGATACCGTCACGATCGAACAGGGAAAATTCAATCAATCCTTCAATTTCATTCAAGGCAGTTAATAAATCACTGAACTTTTCCATTTCCCCCCTTTCTAAAGAGCCTGCAACAGCTCGCTCTGCAGATCGGTGCATATCATGGGCAAATTCGGATTCTCTTTTTTCCAGAATACTGATGCTGGTGCTTGATAAATCAGACGCAAGTTTTGTAATGGTGATGTATTGAAAACATTGTGCCGTCAAAACCACAGCTATAAGACCGGCAAGAAGAGAAAGCACAAGTTTGGTATGAAGTTTCATAGCTTTTCCTTTATTTTTTCATTCTTTCTGTAAAAAGAAAAAGATGCGTGCCGAGCAAATGATTCTGACGCGCAACCAATGCAGGGACCGCCTGCAGGTATGCAGGAGTTGGTGCCGTCGTTCCATAATCTCAAATTACAATCACCATGGGTAATGATTCCAAGACATCCCAGTTTAAACAAGCACCCGCTTGATGAAAATGTTTCAGCGAAATTCTCCCGCTCATAATCCGAAAACCGGGGGCACTGGTCATGTATCAATCGATCAAAAAACATCCTGGGCCTTCCCAATGCATCCATATCCGGCTGGCCAAATTTTAATAAATGAACCAGTGTTCCCACAAACCAGTCCGGATGGACCGGACAACCGGGTATGCAAATAACGGGTCTTGGCAATTGCTCTTTCTCAAGGAATTCTTTCAGGCTTAGGGCGCCGGTGGGATTGTTCTCGGCAGCAGGGATACCTCCAAAAGAAGCGCACGTACCCACAGCAATAATGGCCTTTGATCGGGTTGCCGCGCTTAATATAAGGTCCGAAACGGGCTTGCCTCCCATTTTGCAGGCCTCAGGCATGCCATAAGGCACACTGCCCTCAACCACCAGGATGTAATCCCCCTTTGAGATGACGTTGTCAACCAGATCCATACTCACATGACCTGTTGCAGTTGATAGTGTTGAATGGAATAAAAGTGAAATATATCGCGTCAAGATTTCAGCCGGTCCCGGGTCAGCTGAATTCAATAAAGACACTGAACATCCCGAACAACTTTGACCACTCAGCCATAAGACATTCACCTGGCCTGAAACAAGATGTTCCAGTGCATCTGCGACATCAGGAATCATATGACTGGATAGTCCTATCAATGCCGCATACCTGGTACTGAGTTCCAGAAATTCTCTCCGGGTAATTTTTGCCGACATAATAATACTCCTTGTTAACTGACTGAGGCTACTTTCTGTTGCCTGATTTTGTCATAAAAATAAAAGTTATGTAGCGACAACAATCTTTTGAAGCGTTTTTTCCACATGAGCTGTTGTAAAAGGCTTGATAATATATCCGTTTATCCCATGATTGATGGCCTCCATGACACTTTTTTGATGGCCCTGGCTTGTGACCATCACAAACAGACTCTTAGAAAGACCTGGCACGGCTTTAACGATTTTCAGCAGATCGAGTCCTGTGATTTCGGGCATATTCCAGTCGGAGATAATCAGATCATAACGCACGTCTCTCAATTTCTGAATAGCAGGTTTCCCGTCGTTCGCATCATCAATATTTGCGGAAACAAACCCGATATCCTTTAAAGCGCCTTTCATGAGGCCTCTTATTGTGGACTGATCATCAATCACGAGCACACGCATCTCTTCCCATTTGGTTTTCAAAGACGCCTCCGGCTCCGGCCATCTCTTTTTAAGAGCCTCAACAACACCCTCAAAATCAGACGTTTGGGCCGCTGCAGTTTTGGACTTTATGATGTTCTCGATGAACACATTTAAATGATCAAGTGTTGTCAGCTGTTTTGGAATGATGACATGATAATTGTCGCCTTCTTCCCGGATTTCCGGTTTTGTTTCCATCTATGCCTCCTTCATTTATGCAATGTCCTTATTTTAATGCACAGCACAGGCAATACAAGGGTCAAACGACCTAACAACCCTTGCAACCGCCATAGGATTTTTTTCATCCGTAACAGGGGTTCCGATCAATGCAAATTCAACTGCTCCAGGGATTCCCCGATCATCCCGCGGAGAACAATTCCATGTTGTCGGCACCACGCACTGATAATTGGCTATTTTGTAATTTTCAATATTTATCCAGTGTCCCAGAGCACCTCTGGGCGCCTCTGTCAATCCGACACCACGGCCTGTCTTGCAGATTTCAAAATCATTGAAAACCGGTTTGCCAACATTTAAATTTTCTATCCATTCAATACATCTTTCAGCAAGGATTTGACTCTCAATAGCCCTGGCAGCATGACGCCCCATGGCAGATATCAAGGCATCCGGTTTCAATCCTGTTCTTGCCAACAGGGCATCGATATGTTTGGTTACGACAGGATTTCTGCCTTTCTTATGGCTAATCATTAAACGGGCAAGAGAGCCGACTTCCATAACCTTGCCGCCATATCTGGGAGCCTTGATCCATGAATATGCCTTATGTTTTTCCGGGGCAGGTTCAGTTCTTCCCAAATCAGGGCTCAGACCGGACTCAGAAGAAAACAGGGAGTAAGCCACATCTTCAGTAATCTTCATTGGGTCCAGTTCATAAATTTGGCCGTCAATAATGGCGCCATTTGAAAACAAATGATTTGAATTGCCATCATTTTCGGGAAAAACGCCATAACCCAAAAAATTCCCATATCCTTTCCCCATATTGAAATATTCCGGAAATGCGGAAGCCACAGCTATCACATCAGGGACGTATGAATGATCAATAAAAGATTGAAGGGTTTTCATCATTGAAAGACAGGCTGCGATCTTTTTAGCGGTCACAATTTCCGTAACACCTCCGGGCACAATAGTCGTTGTATGGGGCAGCTTTCCGGCAAATATGGCTCCCAATTTATGGGCCAGAGCCCGCATGGAAAGCGCATCCAGATAATGCTTGATCGCCAGAATGTTCAACTCTGTATTTTCAATATAATTCGAATCATATCGGGGTAAAAACGGTGCTGCCGGGTAAAGCGATTTTGATGAGAGCTGAGCGTTTACCCAGTCTTTCAGTTCCAGAAGTGCCGGATCTTTTCCTGTATAAGCGGCAATTTTGGCGATATCGACAAAATCAAGCGCTGATAAATGATAAAAATGAATGATGTGAGACTGGATATAATTGGCAGCAAGGATAATATTCCTGATGATACGGCCATTTGAAGGGGGACTCACCCCGTATGCTTCCTCCTGAGCCTGAACAGACGCCATTCCATGTGATACAGGGCAGACACCACAGATTCTCTGGGTTATCTGTTGCGCATCAAGCGGATCCCGCCCCGTCAATATTTGTTCAAATCCCCGAAACATTTCTCCTGCACTATAAGCACTTACAACTTTCCCGGATTCAACCTCGACACGAATCGCGAGGTGTCCTTCAATTCTTGTTATGGGATCAATGTCAATCGTTCGGGCCATGTTTATCTCCCTGATATCGTCTTATGGGTTTTCAATGTCAGACATCTTTCAGTCTTTTTCTTTGTACACCCCGTCATACTCAATAATTTTACTTGCTGAAAGAATGACGAGAAGATTTTCATTCAGCTTTTTTACACCCTCAACAAATCTTGATTTCATCCCTTTTAGATTGGCTGGGGGAATTTCAATTTCGTTTTCGTCAGCCTCGATCACATCACCTATGTTATCGACGATTAACCCTACGGCATCCTTTTTCAGAATAATATTATGGCTTTCTTCTGTAATGTCTCTTTTGCCAAATCCTATTCGAACAGCCAGATCAAATACCGTTACCGTATTTCCCCTCAGATTAATTAGCCCGCGAACATAATCAGGCGCGTGTTGCACAGGTGTAATCTCCAGAATACGGTTAATCTCTCTGACATCCTTAATATCAATGCCAACCAGATGATCCATGATGTTAAATGTAATAAACTGACTGATTGCCATTCCTTTAAGCATCTCCTGTCACGAATGATTTCATGGTGTGATATGGAAATAAAAAGTGTATTGAATGTCTGACTTTGCCAAATAAAACCGTATCATGCCGATCAGGGTCATAAAGCAGGCACATGCTCATAAATCAATTCCAGAAGTTCAACTGTGTTTAAAAACATGGTCAGATTCCCATTTACAAATGCGGTCCCCAGCAAACCCTGAGGGGTTGTTTTATCATGCTTGACATCTACATTTACATCAATGGTATCCATAATATTAGATACGGCTATACCTACAGAGTCTATATTTGTTTTGGGGACAAGCATAAAATACTGTTCCATATCTTTTGGAAACGGTTTTACCGGTAGAATATCTTCTAGATAAACAAGTGGAATACTTTCATTCAGATATGCAATAAAATCTCGTTTGCCAATCCTGTAAATATCGTCAGGCTTGATTAGTTCGAGTCTTGAAATCGCCTCAAGTGTCAGGGCAAAATGTTCGTTTTCAGCAGAATTGAAAAGGAGTATCGATTCAAAATTACCTTTTCTGCCCTGTTTTTTTCTTTCTTCTATTGCGTTTCTCCTATGGGCTTCCCTGTTCACTTCCGTAAAATTAAGTTTGGCACATTCTGCAATTCCCACAGCATCCAGAATCATTGCAACGCGGCCATCCCCCATAATGGTTGCCCCTGCAAAACATCTGCAATCCTTGATATGGGTTGACAATGGTTTTACCACGATTTCCTCATTATCATAAAGCCTGTCCACAATCAGTCCAAAGCTGTTATTGCCGATTTTTAAGACCACAACATTAACGTCATTCCGCCAACTGGAACGTCTGTCATTTGAAAGTTTCCGCCTTTCGGTTGAATCAGGGTCCTCACTTTCAGCACCAATGCTTTCATTTCTTCTGTCATCGCTTTTCAGACGCCGATCCGCCATAGGCTCATTTGTGAGAGGTGTGTAATATTTCTTTTCAATACCCAGTACATCTGAAAGATTGACCAAAGGCAGAAGACGCTCCCTGACACGCAAGACTTCGGCATCACCAATCTTTTCAATTTTTCTTGATTTTTCCCCCACCCTGATCAGAAAAAGCTCCTGAACGTTTACCTGGGGAATAGCAAATCTCAAATCTCCGGAGCCGACAATCAGAGAAGGGATGATTGCTAACGTCAATGGCAATCGGATACGAATGGTCGTTCCTTTTCCCGGTTTGCTTTCAAGCTCAAGCTGGCCACCCAAGGCTTCGATGTTGGTTTTCACGACATCCATGCCAACACCTCTGCCGGAAATATCCGTAATGGATTCTGCGGTGGAAAAACCGGGAAGCATAATCAGGTTTATTTTTTCGCTATCACTTAAATAAGCCGCTCTGTCCGCTGAAATATTGCCACTTTCAATGGCTTTTTTAAGAATGACTTCCGGGTCGATGCCTTTGCCATCATCCTTAACAATGATATTAACCTGGCCACCTTCATGAAATGTACTGACTTGAAGCTTACCTACTTTTGACTTACCGTTTTTCTCTCTTTGAGCAGGCAATTCAATGCCATGATCCAGGCTGTTTCGAATAAGGTGTGTTAACGGATCTGACAAACCTTCCAGCATGGTCTTATCAAGCTCAACATCCTTTCCCTCTATGATCAGTTCGACTTCTTTTGAAAGCTGCCTTGCAATATCTCTCACAATCCTTGAAAACTTGTTAAAAAGATTCCCTACCGGCTGCATGCGCATCTTCATGATATCTTCCTGAATTTCACTTGTCACGGCATCCACATTCTGAATAATGGTATTTAATTTGGGATTGCTTCGTACGACAGTTTCAAGTTCCTGCCTGAGCTGGTTCCGGCCCAACACAAGCTCTCCTGCAAGATTCATCAAACTGTCAATCACGGTGACACTGACGCGAATGGTTTCAGGTGACGTACTTTTTTCCGGTTTATTGTTGGGTGCCAATTTACCTGTATTGCTTAAAGCAGTTGTCTTGCTGATTATGGGCGTTTTTCTTTCATCTGAAGGCTCTGCCTTGGTTTCTACAGACACATTCTTTGGCATTTCATCAATCAAAAAATCGAGTTTCAGCAATTCTTTTTGACAGTCGATATCATTTGAGCAATGGATATTGTCAAAAAGCTCCAGAACTTTACTCAAACCATCAAACAGAATGTCCGCCTGATCCTTTCTTACAAGGTCCGCCATTTGTCTGAATCTGCCAAATACGATTTCAAGACGCTTGCCCAATTCATACAATTGCCTGAAATTCAAAAACCTGGCGCCGACTTTGATATGGTGTACAGTTTTGTAAAGTGCCTTATAATCATCAGTTGAAATATCATGGGGATTATTTTTAAGTGATATAAAAATCGGATTTATTTCAGCAATTCGATCCATGGTCTCATTTATCAAATCATTCACAACCGAATCATCCCGTGACTCGTCCGAAACAGGTTCTGAGGTGACAGGGATATCATCCTTTGCAGGGACTATTTGATCATTGCTCATTTCTTTTTCGAGGATGGCATTTATTTTCCGGATCTCTTCATCACATGGGATTTGGTTGCTTGAATGCACATCGCTGAGCATCAGTCTCACTTTGTCTATTCCCTGAAAAATCGGGTCCATCCTGTCGGGGTCAGGCGTTAATTCACCATCCCTGAATTTCATAAAAACATTTTCCATGGCATGGCTCAGACGGGTCAATGCGTCAAAGCCGAAAAAACTCGAAGCCCCTTTAATGCTGTGCATGGCACGAAAAATTCTATTGATAATATTATAATCAATTTGGTCGCAGTGTTGTTCCAAAATAAGCAGATCCGGCTCTATCGACTCAAGATGATCCGAACTTTCAGCGACAAATTCGCTTATAATGTTTTTACTATGAATCTCATCCATCAAGGAATACCCTTTTCGCGTTCATGAATGATATATTTTTCTGGGATTCCGGGTTTGGTAAATCTGATCTGTTGATCTGGCCCGGCTCATAGATAAAAAAAATTATTTATGAGATATGATGAGAGCTATCATAAAAAAAAATCCATGAAATGTCAAATATGTTCCTTACATTCCCGATATTTAATTCATGAGTAAATATTCAAAAACCGCTACAACACCCAATTTAAGGACCTTAAAAATTTCTTTTGGGGGTTTCCCCCATGCAAATAAGTAGATAACCCCATAGACAATCTGAAAATAAAATCGATATAGTGGTCTTCACTAATTTACCCCTTCCTACCACACAACTCCCCCCACCAGCTTTTGGGCGGTTTGCAACGAATCGCCCATTTTTTTTCTTTTGAAATGCCTATCTCTAAAGGGAGTCAGAAAAAATACCGATACAAATACAAAAATGCTAATATTGACTTCATGAATTGAGGAATGACCCCGGTATGACGTTAAAAACAATTCTTATGATGATAACGATTCTTTTTATTTCCGTTATATCTCATGCAAGAGACTATAAAATAGAAATATTTAAAGAAAACTATAAAGAAAAATTGATACCAGGTGGTGGTGAACTGAAACTATATCATACTTGGCAGGCAAAAACCGTATTTGGAAACAAACTTCTTGTACTGGTTGGAAATGATTCTGATTACCGAAACTGGCTAAGGGAATCTCTTAAAAAAAACAAACTCTACATCGTTAAAATACCAAAACAGGGTGAGAATGCATTTGAAAATGATTTGGCGATCCCGGTTGATATTCAACAGATTCACCCAGTATGGGATGAAAAATGGGATTGCAGCGGATGCCGGCATGGCAATCCGGAAGAAGAACCTCAAAAAAATATGTAACTGGGCGTCGAATATAAAAGGCCACCTCCCTTTTAAAATAAAGGCAGGAAAACTATTTCCACAGTCATTTTCTTGTGAGTCTGAAAGTCAAGGATTGACATGTTCCTCAAAAAATGGTTGTTTAATTAAAAATAATTTCAAATGCCTCTTTCTATAAAATTCTATAAAGATCACTATTATTTTGGGATTTTTTCCCATAAAAATAATCGTTTTGATCTATAGACAGGAAATACTTACTTTTGATAATATTAACGGAATTCTCCTTCCGGTAATGAGGCACACCTTATATCAAAACGACTTTCGATAGACTGAATATTTTTCTGCCTGAATTTTAATAATAATGATTAAGCATTTTTACAAGGTTAAAAGGATTTTAATGGCGTATTCGTTTTCAAAATTTAAAATTGGAGATTAAGCAATATGACAACAATGGAAAGTCTCACTGAACAGCGTGAAGATTTAAGAAGGCCCTGTTTTTTTATGGCCGTTGACTATGTGACAGATAACCACGTTTTCACCGAATCCATTCAGGATATCAGCACAAATGGATTGTTTATTGAAACCAGAAAACCCCTTCCGGTTGGAACAAATATCAATATGGTTTTCACAGACTATGACAAGCTGCGTGTTATCAAAATATCCGGTAACGTTATCCGGGCAACATCAGATGGGATCGCCGTTAAATTTATTTTTGATAATCAACGCCAGGAAACGGTTATTCAAAGCTTTGTCCGAAGCATTTAAATCAATAAAACGTCCCATCCGATAATTATGGACGTTTGATATTCTGCAAATCAAGGACTTACGAAAAAGGTTTGAAATTATTCTGATGGTGCGACAAATGACTCCATCTTTTCGAACCCGCCATCGACCACACTTTTAATATAATCAAAATTGCTTTTAAAATTGGTATGCAGTTGATCAACAAGCACCTGATTTCTCACTGGTAATCCCACCATGAACGTGATGGTTTCAAATTGTTCCTGAATCATAATCATCGTATTGAATGCGTAGTTAAATGATTGTTTTTGAAACCTGATCATCCGTTTTAAATTTTTTTTCACAATATCATAGCTGTCCATAGGTTATCCCTTTACAATTTGTTTAACATGGGTGAAACGATAAGACATTCAAAAAACAACGCAACAAAACATTATCTTTTTAATACCATACCAGATTAATAGAGACTGTCAATAATTGAGATTTGATTATATATTAACGCGTTATAAAAATTGTTGCCACCAATAGGCCTTTTTTGCATTGCAAGAAAATGCCTGATTTATCACAATGACTGTCTAAGGCCAACGTCCAGGGCAATACCTGGCAGCAGATTTTTTTCAAAGGCTTAACTTGGCAATCGGCTATTCGTCAGATGTTTTTAGAACCGCAAGAAATGCAGATTGGGGAATTTCCACCTGACCAACGGTCTTCATACGTTTTTTACCCTTCTTTTGTTTTTCAAGGAGTTTTCGTTTTCGTGAGATATCGCCACCATAACATTTTGCGGTTACATCTTTTCTGAATGGCGTGATTGTCTCTCTTGAAATAATTTTCGCACCTATGGCTCCCTGAATGGCAACCTTGTACATCTGGCGGGGAATCTCCTTTTTCAATCTCTCGCATGAATTCCTTGCACGTGCCACCGCATTATCCTTATGGACAAGCTGTGATAAAGCGTCAACCCGCTCACCATTGATAAGGACATCGACCTTGACCAAGTCTGTTTCCACATACCCTATAATATCATAATCAAAAGAACCATAGCCCTGTGTAATACTTTTCAGCCGATCATAAAAATCATATATCACTTCCGCAAGCGGGAGTTCAAAAATCATCTCCAGCCGGTTGTTTGTCAGATACTGATAATTTTTATTGATGCCTCTCCGCTCCAGGCATAATTTCATGACCGCGCCCATGTATCTGTCCGGAACGATAATCGATGCACGGATAAACGGCTCCCGTGTAATAGCTATCGTTGTGGGGTCCGGAAAAAGCGAGGGGTTATCAATAATTACTTTTTCACCATCTTGCATGACAACCTCGTATTGAACAGATGGGGCTGTGAGGATTAAGGAAAGATCATATTCCCGTTCCAGGCGCTCTTGCACGACCTCCAGATGAAGGAGTCCAAGAAATCCGCATCGGAAACCAAATCCGAGCGCAGCAGAAGAATCTTTTTCGTAAATAACTGAAGCATCATTCAACTTCAGTTTTTCCATAGCAAGTGTAAGTTCTTCATAGTCATCTGATGCAACCGGATAAATCGACGAAAATACCACAGGTTTGGGATCCTTAAAACCTTCCACCGGCTTGTCACATCTGTTTTTTCTATGTGTGATTGTATCACCGCATTTTGTATCGCTGACGGTTTTAATCCCTGCGATCAGATATCCCACCTGCCCGGCATACAGTTCTTTTTTGGGCACCCTCACTATCTGAAAGATACCGACTTCCTCAACGCGGTGGACCGCTTTATTGGACATGAATACAACTTCATCGCCCACTTTAATGGTCCCGTCAAAAATGCGAAAATGAACCACTGTCCCCCGATAGGGGTCATAGTGGGAATCAAAAATAAGGGCCTTTAATGGTGCACTGGCATCCCCTTTCGGCGGCGGCAATTTTGTTACAGCACCTTCCAGTACATCTTCTATTCCGATTCCTTTTTTGGCAGACGCAAGGATGATATTGTCCGTATCCATTCCCAGGTCGTCTTTTATCTGCTGCTTGACCCATTCGATTTCTGCTGAAGGCAGGTCAATTTTATTGATGACAGGAATCACTTCAAGGTCATGTTCCAGAGCCAGATACAGATTGGCCAATGTCTGAGCTTCCACACCCTGACTAGCATCAACTAACAAAAATGCCCCCTCGCAGGATGCCAAGGCCCGGGATACTTCATATGTAAAATCCACATGACCGGGTGTATCGATGAGATTCAACATATATTCTTTACCGTCTTTTGCTTTATATGGCAGACAAACACTCTGACTTTTTATGGTAATGCCCCTTTCACGTTCGATATCCATATTATCAAGTATTTGATCTTTAAAATCACGGTCCGTAATAATACCTGTGGCCTGAATCAATCTGTCAGACAACGTGGATTTACCGTGATCGATGTGGGCAATAATTGAAAAATTTCTGATATGCTTCATTGAATTATCAATCTTGTTTGAATAAATACAACCTTATCAGCACAAATATGATTGACAAAACGCTCTCATACTTGTGCCTGCTTGCTGAAAATCAGCATACCGCACTATAAACGTTTTTCTATACCATTTAACAGCCATTATGGGAATACATTATTATTGAATATTTTCCGGATACGAATTATATTTTAAATAACAATTTAATATATAATCTATTTAAATAAATGATTCGAATTTTCATGTTCGAAATAGGACCAAAAGGAAGTTGACACTAAGCGGCATTCCCGTTATAAAGGACGAATTATTTGGGTGAGGGCTTTATCGGGCATGCCCGGCTCAATCAAAACGAAACATTGTAAAATAATATACCGGAAATTAGAATATGGCAGCAAGTATTTTAATTGTTGATGATGATACGGCAATACGTGAATCCATGCAGGAATTTATTCAGATGTCCAATTTTGATGTGGATACGGCTGCAAGTGCTGAAGAAGCTATTGAAATTCTGGAAGATAAAGAAATAGATGTCGTTATCACTGATATTATGATGACAGGGATGAGTGGTCTTGAACTTACAGGAATCATAAAAAAGAATTATAATACGGATGTCATTGTCATGACCGGATTCTGTGCGGATTATTCCTATGAAGAGGCCATCAACAAAGGCGCCAATGATTTTGTATTCAAACCGATTCGTTTTGAAGAATTGATTTTAAGGCTAAAACGTGTTTTAAATGAACGGAAACTCACCAAAGACCGCATTCAGATGCTTGAAAAGCTGAAAAAACTGGCTATTACGGATGGTTTGACCAACCTTTACAACTCAAGATATTTTTACAGTCAGCTGGAACTTGAAGTGGACAGATTCAGAAGATACAACCATCCTCTTTCATTGCTCTTGCTGGATATCGATCACTTCAAACAGTATAATGATGCCTTTGGCCATATTGAAGGCGATAAAGTGCTTGTAAAACTCGGTAAAGTGATTAAGTCCTGCCTCAGGCGTATGGATACGGGATACCGGTATGGCGGTGAGGAATTCACCATCATCCTGCCTGAAACCGGAAGTGAAGAAGCAAGGGTCGTTGCCGAACGTGTCAAATCCACATTAATGGAAGCAACATTTTCACCTGTACCTGGCAAAGAAATCCAGATCACTATCAGCATCGGATTGACAGAATACGCATTAAACGAGGAAATAGCCTCGTTTGTGCAACGCGCTGACCGCGCCATGTACATGTCTAAAGAATCAGGACGGGACCAGATCACATCCTTGCCGGCCACCCCATCGGATCAATAATCCAAATGATATCTTGTAGTTTCCTAACCCATCCGTCAGAAGACCAGATTGCCGGAATCATGCACCTTTATCAAGCGGAAAAATGGTGGGAAGGTGATATGGACAACGCAAAAACAGTCAAAAAGATTATTTCCGGCAGCCATTGTTTTGTAATCGCCAATATCAAAAATAAAATCATCGGGATGGGAAGAGCGATAAGCGACCATGTCAGTGATGCCTATATCCAGGATGTCACTGTTCAGGAATCATTCAGGGGGCAAAAGATAGGGACCCGGATTATTGCCATGCTTATTGAAAAGTTAAATCAGGACGGCATCCATTGGATTGGCCTTATTGCCGAAAAAAATGCAAGTCCCTTCTATGAACCACTGGGGTTTACAATCATGCCAAATGCCGCACCCATGCTGAGAAAGACATATAATGGATTTTAGACTTTTAGAACCAGGAGACTATGAGACCTACAAACCCTTTTTCAGGAATCAGCCTTACGATCTCTGCATATACACCCTGCCCTCCCTGATTGTCTGGACCAACAGCCTTGCACGACACTTTGTACAAATCAGAGATGATATTCTCATGATCTACATTGATTATCCCAAAGGCCATTCCCTGCCTCACCTGATCATGCCCATATCGCAGGAAAGAGAGATTATGCCTGAGGAGCTTTACGAACTGTCGAAATCCGTTCAATTCAATGGGTACAGCAATGTTCCTGAAGCATACATCGATCATTATGGCAGGGATCGAATAGAATCACTCTTTCGAATCAACGAGCAACCGGAATTTGAGGATTACGTTTACAGAGCAAAAGACCTTGCCTCGCTCAAAGGAAAAAAATATTCCAAAAAAAGGAATCTGATTCACCAGTTTGAAAAAGAATTTGTTCTTGAGAATCGGGTATTGGTCGAACAGATGACCGGGGTCATCCAGGATGAATGTCTGACCTTTCTTGAAGAATGGTGCGAAGAAAAAGACTGCGGCGAAGAAAAAGACAAAGTGCTTGCCTGTGAGAGAGAGGCAGCCATAAAGGCCATTACCTATATTGACTCGATCGAGCTGCAGGGGATTTGTTTGAGGATTGATGGAAAAATCAATGCGTTCGGCATCGCCTCTGTTTTAAATAAAAAGATGTGCGTCCTTCATTTTGAAAAGGCGTTCAACAACGTCAAAGGGCTTTATCAATATTTTGACCGGGAGTGTGCAAGGCACTTGTTCACTGAATATGAATATATCAATAAAGAAAGTGACATGGGATTACCTGGGATCGCTCATGCCAAAAGCTCCTATTTTCCGGTGATGAAAGTCAAATCCTTCAAGCTTACGCGGTTGTAATTCTCATACTTAAGTCAACAGATACGGCCTGATGGGTCAATGCGCCTGATGAGATGATATCCACACCTGTTGCGGCAAGGCTTTTCAAGCTTTCCTTTGTCACGTTTCCCGAAACTTCAACCAAAACCTTCCCGTTTATCAGTTTCACAGCATCCCGAATCTGATCCAAATCCATATTATCGAGCATAATCACGTCCACACCGGCTGATAGGGCTTCCCGGACCTCGTCCATGGTCGATACTTCCACCTCTATTTTAACAAGGTGAGACACATGGCACTTCACTTTTGATACCGCCGCCAGAATACCGCCGCCAACGGCAATGTGATTGTCCTTGATCAATACACCATCATAAAGGGCCATCCTGTGGTTATAGGCCCCCCCCACACGAACCGCGTATTTCTCAAGTATCCGCCAGCCTGGAGTTGTTTTTCGCGTATCAGTAAGTTTCACTTTGGCGTGGCTCATATGGTCCACATATGAGCGGACATGGGTGGCGATCCCTGACATTCTCTGAAGAAAATTGAGGGCAGTCCGTTCCCCTTTCAAAAGCGTCCTTAACGATCCTGACACAGTAAAAACCGTATCACCTTTTTTTACAGTATCACCATCTTTATAATGAAATAGGCACGCCACGCTATCATCCAGTGTTTTAAAAACAGCTTCAACCACATCAAGACCCGCGAGCATGAGAGATTGTTTGGCCACAATCTCCCCTTTGCCCATCTGGCCTTCTGCAACAATATTATCCGTCGTGATATCTCCGGGCCCCAAGTCTTCCGATATGGCCAGATCAATTAGATGCTGAACGGAACTTATATGCATATCATGTCTCTTTTATGATGCGTTTAAACTTGCCGAACCAAAGATTACGTCTCATCGGAACTGGAAACAAGTTCCATAATTTTCTGAAGATTGATTTTCAGTTTGTCGTGCTTTTCAATCAGACCCTTTTGCTGATCACGAACCTTCAAAACAACTTGATCCGGTGCTTTTGAAATAAAGCTGTCGTTATTGAGTTTGTTGTCAACACCTGTCAGTTCTTTCTCAACTTTACCGATTTCTTTTTCAAGACGCGTTCTTTCCTTATCCAAATCAACCACGCCCTCAAGAGAAACATAAATCTGAGCACCCTCAATAATCGCTGTTGCTGACGATTTGGGCCGTTTCCCCGGAATCGATATATCAAATGCGTCTAATCGGGCCAAATTTTTTATCAAATTCCCATGATGGCTGATTTTTTCCCGTATATGTTGATCTCCTGACTGCACAATCACCTTCAGCATGGCAGAAGGTGCAATCTGCATTTCTCCCCGGATGTTTCGTATTGCAGATATTAATGCCATCATCAGGTTCATGGTGGCTTCGGCATCCGGATCAACCGTTATTTCGGGCAGACTGTCATTATCTTCAGGATAGACCGCCTGCATGATCGCTCCTTTACTTCCTGGCAATTTGTGCCATATTTCCTCAGTGACAAACGGGACAAAGGGATGAAGCAAAATCAGTGTATCGTGAAGCACGCGCCACAAAACACTTTTTGATGCCTCCTTCTGTTTTTCACCCATTTTATCGTAAAGTGCGGGTTTTGAGGCCTCAAGATACCAGTCACAGAATTCGTGCCACACAAAATTATATAATGCGCCTGCCGTTTCATTGAACTTATAATCTTCAAGCGTATGGACAACCGTTTGGGAAACCGTTTTCAGCCTGGATAAAATCCATTTATCAACCACTGAAATATGATCCCAGTCGATTGTTGTCATCTCTTTGTCGAGATGCATAAATGAAAACCGCGCCGCATTCCACAGTTTATTAATAAAATTCCTGTACCCTTCGACTCTATCCATGGAAAGCTTGATATCACGGCCCTGAGCGGCAAAGGCTGCCAACGTAAACCGAAATGCATCCGTGCCATGACTGTCTATCACTGTAAGCGGATCAATCACGTTTCCTTTGGATTTGCTCATCTTCTTGCCATGTTCATCCCTTACCAGCGCATGGATATACACATCCTTAAACGGCACTTCTCCCATGAAATGGATACCCATCATCATCATCCTGGCGACCCAGAAAAAAAGAATATCAAACCCGGTTACCAGAACGGATGTGGGATAAAATGTATTCAACAGTTTTGTTTCTTCGGGCCAGCCCATGGTTGAAAACGGCCAGAGCGCCGAACTGAACCAGGTGTCAAGCACATCTGTTTCCTGCAGGAGATTTTTTCCTGAACACGACGGGCAGGAAGCGGGTGTCTCGACTTCAACGATCACATCACTGCAATCTTCACAAGTCCAGACAGGAATTCTGTGCCCCCACCAAATCTGACGGGAAATGCACCAGTCCTTGATATTGTACATCCATTCAAAATAGGTTTTTTTCCAGTGGTCCGGAATGATTTTTGTCGTACCCTCCTCAACCGCCTTGATGGCTTTTTCTGCAAGAGGTTTGACATTGACAAACCATTGTTTGGACAGGTTGGGCTCAACAACGGTTTTACATCTGTAGCAATGTCCGACACTGTGGCTATGGGGTTCTATCTTGACCAAGAGGCCCTGTTCTTCCAAGTCCTTGACTGCGGCCTTGCGGCATTCGAACCGGTCAAGGCCTATGTATTTCCCGGCGCCGTCTGTCATGATGCCGTTATCATCAATGACTTTCACACTGTCAAGGTTATGCCGTTCACCAATATGAAAATCATTGGGATCATGAGCAGGCGTCACTTTTAGGGCACCTGTACCAAATCCTGTTTCAACGTATGTATCCCGAATGATTGGAATGGTCTTGTCTGTTAAGGGCAATTTCACATGGTCAGCACTTAAATTCTTATATCTTTCATCATCCGGGTGAACGGCAACGGCTGTATCACCGAACATGGTTTCCGGCCGGGTTGTGGCAACAATCAATCCCCCGGAATCATCAGTAAACGGATATTTGATATGGTAAAGATGGCCGTCTGAGGTTTCATGATCCACTTCCAGATCCGCAAGAGCCGTATTACACCTGGGGCACCAGTTGATGATATAATTTGCGCGGTAGATCAATCCATCCTTGTAGAGCTTGACAAAAACCTCCCTGACCGCCTTTGAAAGCCCCTCGTCCATGGTAAACCGCTCGCGCCTGAAATCGCAGGACGCCCCCATACTTTTCAACTGATTGATGATTGCGCTTCCGGATTTTTCCTTCCATTCCCAAACCGCTTCAATAAATTTTTCACGGCCAAGTTCATGCCTTGAAATGCCTTTGGCGGTCAGATCCTTTTCCACAACATTCTGAGTGGCAATGCCGGCATGGTCGGTTCCCGGCATCCACAGCACATTATCCCCTCTCAATCGCCTGTACCGGCAGAGAATATCCTGAAGGGTATTGTTCAGCGCATGCCCCATGTGAAGAACGCCTGTCACATTTGGCGGAGGAATCACAATAGAATAACTTTTCTTCGGGCTTTCATCCAAAGCCCCAAAAAGATTTTCCTTTTCCCAGAAGTCAAACCATTTTTTTTCAACATCACGGGGCTCGTACCCTTTGTCCAGCATTTCGGAACTCATTGACCCTGCTCCTTGACCTGTTTTCAATCCGCACCAGAAAACGAGGCAATTTTTTATTCAGTCACTATTTATATAATTCAGGTATTCGCCTGAAATTATTGCCGATATACTATTGAAAACCTGTATGCCGCAACATTCAGATTTGAAATTAAACTTGATACCCTAAAAGGCCATAGATGTAAATCAATTTCCTGATAGGCTGCATGAGGGTCAGATAAGGATTCAGAAAAAAATATGGGGCATAAAAAAAGGGGATACAAATGATCCCCTTTTGCAATTGACATCGTCTATTCAGGGAGAGCGGATCAGGAGTTCATGAGTTTATCCTGAAGTTTCTTAAGCTCCCTTATGATGGTGCGATCGATGAGTGTGGTCAATATGCCGTCTATTCGTTCGGCAAACATTTTTCTAATGACGCGTTCGAGTGCAGCATCAATCTGTTTTTCAGTCACCTCAACATCGCTGAGTTCATATTTTTCATCATCTTCTGCATCTGCCACATCCGATAGATACGAATCAGCCCCTTTTATTTTATCATCAATAACATCGGCACGTTCAGCAACTGAATTCGCTTCTTCAAATGCGTCTGCCAGATCAATGATGCCATCCCCGTTTTCTTCAACTTCCGTTTCTTTGATATCAATTGACTCTAATTCCAGATCAATGTAATCCGAGTCTTCCGATTCGTCTGTATCGTCTGCCAAATCATTGGCTCTTTCCTCATCTTCCTTTACGTTAACTTCTTCTTCAAGATTAATCACATTATCATCAACTTCATCGACCAGATCAATCACATCACCATTTTCCAGATCAAATACATCGTCTTCGACTTCTTCTATAAGATCAATAATTTCATCATCATTTTTTGCATGCGGGTCAAGCTCTTCCACGAGATCTATCACATCATCATCATTTTCGGTTAACTCATCAACAAGCTCCATCAGATTATCATCAACAGGCAAATCAATTTTAACATCATGCCTTTGGTTGTCCTTGCCGTTGTTCATCTAAGACCTCGCTTTTTTTTAGAAATAAATATCATTATCGTGTGGATACTTGAGGCACCCTAAAGAAGTTATCAAAGCTTTATAAGTCATTGAAAATTAACAGACATAATAAATGGTGTCAAGAGATTTGGCTGTTTTTGGCCCAAGACCAGAAAAATATTTACATTGGAAGCCAGTTGGCTATAAGAAGTAAACTGATATATTTACCGATAATATCAAGGAATCTAATCTGTGAAAGCAAATAAAAATCTGAAACGTTTCCATATAGATACAAACATCATCACACAAGAAAGGATCATGATCCAATCCAGAGAAGCCAATCATATTAAAAATGTTCTCCGCATGACAATCGGGGATCATCTCTGCCTGTTTGACAACCAGGGAAATGAATACGAAGCCAGGATAACAAGCCTGTCGTCACAGGGAATAGAAGTCGAAATCATTGAAACCTTTATAGCCGCCCCCGTGGAAAAAAGCCTGCAGCTATGCGTTGCCCAGTCATTCCTGAAAGACAAAAAAATGGATGCTCTTGTCAGACAAGTCACTGAACTCGGCGTGACGCGATGGCATCCATTTTTTTCAGAAAGGTCCATTCCCCAGCCAGACAAAAACCGCATGAAAAACAGATTGGAACGCTGGCAAAAAATATCCCATGAAGCGCTGAAACAATGCCGGCGTAATCTCCCCCTTGAAATAGTACCACCCTGCACGTTTGATGTTATCCTCGAAACCGGAAGTCAGGCCGACCTGAGCCTTATTTTCTGGGAAAACGAATCCATGCCATTAGGGGGAATTACAGCGGACAAAACCGATCATCCCCAAAGCGTATTCATTGTCACCGGCCCGGAAGGCGGCTTTTCACAACAGGAAATAGACAAGGCGAAAGACAAGGGGTTTATCTGCCTTTCACTGGGCCCTCGAATTTTAAAAGCAGAAACCGCGGCAATTTCTTCTGTCACCCTTATGCAATTTATTTTTGGAGACATGAAATGAAATAATCCTTGACAAATGAACATGTTTCCATCTATACAAGGTTCGTTTTTGGCTGCCCAGGTAGCTCAGTCGGTAGAGCAGGGGACTGAAAATCCCCGTGTCGGCGGTTCGATTCCGTCCCTGGGCACCACAACTAATAAGGCTTTCAGCAAATTTTGCTTAAAGCCTTTTTTTATTGTGTAAGCGCTATGTAAGTATCTTGAAGAACAATTCAGTCAAAATCTAATCCCGATCCCCGCCCCACATTGAATAGAATTATTTTACAAAGGGTGCTATACTTTTCAATCAAACGACCGGCATATCCACCCCTTAAAAATTCATTTAACAGGAGTCCCCCATGCCATATAATGTCAATACCCCCGAAAGACAGGCAAAGATTGCACAATACTGGAGGATGGTTGAAAGGACAGCCATTGAGTGGCGGGAAGAATACCGGAAACCCCTGGAAGAATTGAGGGAGAAAAAGAAAAAAGAAATCCCCGATCAAGATGAATGACCGGGGGCTTGCCCTGCTGGTTGCATAGAATTATTTTTGCCGGGTAATTGGTAATGACTTTTTACTGAAAAAGGAAGGGTCAAAACCATCTGTCACCTGCCGGGCCTTTTGCCGGATATGTTCTTCCGGGTGGCTGTATCCATCTATAAATCGGCATATATCGTTCAAAGCATAAAATGTGCCATGATATGCAATCGCTTGACTGACAAGCCTTTTGATAGATGGTACGTTATTTGCATATATCGTTGAATTGGAATATTTATTTTGCTGGAATTAAAAGGCCATAAAAAAACCCACCACATTTTTACGTGCGGTGGGTTCTCTGATCATGGATACCAGGGTTAAATTTTACTGCTATGCGCCTGTATCTGCCGTCCGATCGTCATTTTTTCATCAGGCAACATGCCCCCGGGTTTCAAAGATGCACCAGACAGGACCGTTTGGTAAATTTCAACGGCCTGGTTCCTTAAATGCTTAATATCTGCCTCTGGCAATTGGACACCAGACAAGATATCTGCCTTTAAGTCAAAATCATCAAGGGAATGGGACCGGCCCAATGCAGCCAACCTAACCACGGGATTTACAGGATGCCCCACAAGGGCCTTTAGGGCCTCTTTGGGCAGGTTCCCAATGATCGAGACCATTGCCATGTCTCCGGGGGAAACCTCACGGGAAGCTTGCGAAAAACTCGCCTGGGTCAACGCGCTTACCGGATCTGAAAGCCGTACAATTTCTGACTCGATTCGATCCGCTTCAGACTTCAATTCCATCTGGGCCTCTGCCATAGGTTTTGAATACTTTTGCCGGATTTCTGCTTTTTGCTTTTGCTGGATTTCAAGTTTCAAATCCTGGGAAACACCTGCCAATTCTTTTGTAAACTGATCTTGCAACCGTTTGATTTCTTCAATTTTCATAATTACCACCTTCTTGTGGGTTTATTAATTTTTGCCAATACTTCTGAATCGATCTCTTTTTTTGCCGGTCGGCGCCATGCCTTGAATGGAGGTGTTGCCTCTTTGTTTTTGGCCTCAAGAAGCTCCTTGTCCCGCCGTTCGTCAAGAAGGTCAGACACTGCTTGCCCTCTCTCTTTCGATTGAATGAATCCATCTGTTTTGCTCATTTTTCACATTCCTTTTTTTAAAATTATAGGGATTTCTTCTCTTATCTTGTCAAAAACTTTTGCCGTATCTGCATCCGGATCGCCGCCCTCTGGCACCATCGACAAAAGAGTCTCTACGACAAAATGGCTTGCCGGCCGCGCTGCTTTTATCGCCTTGTCAGAAAGACCGGCTTCCTTGAGCATATCAATCCACGCCTTATTCACGCTCTCCATTTTTCCCAGGATATCATGCGCCGTTTCCGTTTCCCCCGCCCGGATCGCCATCAGCCATGACAACGCATATCCTCTTAAATCGCATTCGGTGGCAAGAGAAAACCCAGTTATTGCGTCCCAGGAACCACGGAACATAAGATCAGGCCCCGAATAGGTTTTTCTGGGGCAGGTGTCAGTCAGTCTTGAATACTCTGCCTCATCGCCTCTGGCCTGTGCTTCAAATGCCAGGCAAATACGTTGTTTTGGGGTCAGGTGAGAAAATAGATTCTCATTAAACTTTTTCAATTGTTAGCCTCCTTTTGTATTTTCAAAGCCCGTTCAACGGCTTCCAGCCGCTGCTCAAGGTCACTGTCTTTTATAATTTCTTTCATTATGGATAGGATATATGCGAACGTTCTCGCTGTTCCCTCCTCAATCTGGCCACCATGTAACTGGTTCACAACCCGGGCAAGGAACCTGCGTAAATCCGCCAAAGTCTTCAAACGGATAGACCGGGGGGGGGTCCTTGCTAAATCCTTTGCCTCGCTTGCCTTTTGATCGTTTTTTGTGTTCATTTTAATATACCTTTTCATAGTCTGTTTGTGCATTTAACGCATCAGGACCCTTCCAGAATTCAACGTCATCCAGAAGATCCCGAAAATTATTCACTGATTTTTCGATCTTGTTCAGGTATCCACGGATCTCGCTTAGGAGCCGTAAAATAATAACATGGCCATTTAATTTTCATTGGGAAGGATTGAATAATTCCACTCGCCATGAAAATTTTCACGTAAAATAAGTATTGCTTCGAGTTCTTCGTCTGTCACT
>Ga0180007_10000556_pt1 | contig 60110 bp, 73 predicted proteins | sample MM_PC_MetaG_FD_121122 | JGI IMG/M metagenome (GOLD analysis project Ga0180007, IMG submission 121122) | Groundwater microbial communities from the Aspo Hard Rock Laboratory (HRL) deep subsurface site, Sweden - MM_PC_MetaG | ecosystem: Environmental > Aquatic > Deep subsurface > Groundwater...
AGCCGCTAAGCCGACGGCCCCCGCGTAGGTATTATGCGTAACCGTAAAATCTCCGAGGAGAAAACGATGATTGCCATCCAATACAAAGCCGAAATATTCGCCTTCTCCAATATGAACGATCTCGCGTATGCCGGTAGTAAGCACATCTTTGAAAGGTTTTCGTTTCGGACACCTCTTTCTTGGTATCAATGCCGGAACGACGGACAGGTCGCCTGAAACGCCAACCTGATAATATTCGCCTTCGAAATCTATTACCTTAATCTTCTTCCTTACTTTTTTCATGTATGCCGCAAAACCTAAAGATCGGCACAGGAAAAGCACATCTCTGGCCAGTGTTTTACTTTTAAAAATAAATTGGTAGCTGTTTCGGTTGACGTAACCATCCGAATCAGCGAGGCCGGCCAGGAGACTTAAACGGAAACTTCTTGAATTTGCCTTAAAATCAATTGGTATATGTTTGTTTTTTATGAGATTATATCTTCTTAAGTCTTCGGTGAGCGGATTGGTGATTCCCCCCTGATTCCCGTCGGAAAAAGCATAAGTGTCTGCCTGATTATCTTTTAATGGCCTTTTTTTTAGGCCGACCCCGATTTCTTTTGAATATCGCTGAAGGAATTGAATTATTTCCTTGTCAGGGGTTGTAATGGCAGGAAGATGAGAATGACCGTCGCCAAGCCAGATGCCAAGGAAATAGGGACCCAACAGTGTTACCCTGGATGGAAAATCAACGGCGGATCGATACAGCTTGTGGATATTTCTGAAATTCTGGGAAGTTTTCAAATAATCATTCACCGAAATATGAATTACGGTTCCGGCAAGCCGGTCCGGTTTTTTTGTGGGGGTTCTTTTTAAACACAGGATATGTTCTCCGTTGGTTGCAAAGGGTTCCCCTTTTATGGGCACAACCCTGTAAAGCTGTCCGTACCCGTGTCCGAGATTAAGGACATTCCTGGGCGTTCCGTCATCCCCCATAACACGGTCTCCCGCCCGGATATCCTCTACATTCTTCAACGCCCCGTCATACATCAGGATTTTTGTACCCTTTTTTAGACATTTCCCCTCGCCCATGGGTCCAATGATCTGGACGATATGGGCGGCGGAGTCCACAAATTCCGTCTGGGTGGGTCCGAGACTTAATTCCAGATCCCCGGGCATTATCCGCCCCCTCCTATCAGTGTGAACTTTCGGCCCTGCCTCTGGTCCCCGCCTTCGGGACTGCCGGACCGATCATCGTGTTTGCTGTACTTGATAATGATGTTCCCGCGTCTCTCGTCATCGATCACGCCCCCGTATCGGAGCTTGATCTCGATGAGGGAGGCCGTCATCTTCATGGCGTTGATGCGCTCCTTCTGGGTATTGATGTCCTCGAGTACCCATCCGGTGATCCGCTCGATCACAGCCTGGAGCTTTTCCTGCCTGATCTTGCCCGAGTGCCTGAAGGCCTCCTGAATTTCACCGGCCACCTCCTCCAGGGCGTTCGTGACCTTTTCCCACTTGGTGATCCTCTCCGCTGTCCGGGCCGGGTCCTCACGGGCCCAGGCAAGCGCGATCCGCTCCATGTCCTCGAGGGCGTCCAGGTCTTTAGGGAGCTCCTTCAGGTTGTGATCGTGGAGGATCCGCCGGACCTCGTCCCCGGTCCGCTCACGATACTCCTTGAGCCACCGGGTGACGGTCGGTTGCGATATCTCAAAACCGTCGGCCTTTAGTACCCTGGAGATCTCCGTATCCGTCTTGCCTTCCTGGAAGGAGAGCTCCACGACCTTCGCGCCGAGGTTGAACTTATCTATTTTGGTGAGCCTACCGCTTTTCTCGTCCATTTTTTCCATGATTCCACTGCAACCGGCATCTACGTTTTGATGCCCCTGCAGGCTACCATGCCTACCTGTTTTCCGCCTATTGCGATCAGGGCAAATAAAAAGGGCGGCAGGTGAGAGTGCTCACCCACTTACTGTCGCCCTTTTTATTTCTTGGCCCGTCCGAAGGTAGCCATCCCCGAACAGGAACCCAGGTAACAGTCTTTAGGAGGAAAATTACAGTGTGGAGTCTAACACGGTTTTAAAAGATTTCTTCTTTACTGAAAGGCAGGTTCTACAAGAAGTGTTAAAAAAGCGCAAAACGGCGCTTATCGGCGCATAGTCTCTTGACATATATTACAAAAAAACAGTTGACAATGATTTTTAGGCACCCATGGCTCCATTCATCATAGTCGGATTATCTGAATAAAAAAGGCGGGCCGGCGCCGCACCCGCCATTAGATTCATGGTTTACGCCGTATAATGCTATCTGTTGACGTCCCTCAATACAGTATAAACCTCAACAGCCTTTAGCCTGCTGAAAAGGGCGGCCGTTGTGATCATACGCACGAACCCTCGCTCTATGGGCTGCAAGTCTCTTTCTTTCTTTACGATATCCTCGATAACCCGCTCACACAACCACCCATCCCGGCCGTCATTCTGGGTTGCATATTCCATGGCCATCATCCCGTAGTGCAGCCCTACATGATAATCCTTTAAAAAATCCCCGTTTTTCTGCACACACCAGAAATTCCCTTGCCGGGCGCTGTTATTCACGAAAGGAAGCTCTTCGATGATCATAGCGCGTCACCCCCTTTCACGGCTCCGGTATCGACCGGGATGTATCTGAGGCCGATGCCGGTAAAATGTACCAGGCGCTTCCCCCCGTAAACACATTTTTTAGCCTTGGGGACCATCCGTATAATAAATCTGTAAAACCAGGTCCTTCCGAGCATAGGGCGTTTTTTTAATCGGCACCAGACCTTGAATTGTTCATAAAGATGAGTCGTTTGAACCACCCGCCCCTCGCCCAACAGGCAATGCTCGCGGACGAATAAGGCTACGTCTTCCGTCTCCGGCATAATGGCATAAACATCCCCCGCGTTGAGCGCGGGCTGTATATCCGCCATGAGTATCCGGTCCAGATCCGCAACCGCATTTATCCCGGCATCTCCGGGACTTATCGGATCAAAGGAGATCCCGGAGGCCTTCAGGATATCGTCGATCCGGGCCAGCCTCTTGAGCCCGACTCCGAATGCCGACCCCGCCTGCTGCCGGGTCAACCCCGCCTTCCTGAACTTGATGATCTGAGCGACATCCTTCACCGGCACCCCCGTCTCCGCCGACGCCCTGGCAACGGCCAACCCTTTCCGGAGACCGGCGGCCTGGGCGGAAGGGAATGCATGAACACCCGGGAAAAAGTGAGGGGATGCCTTAAGCCGCCGTTCGCACTCGATAAAATACTTCCTCGCCTCTCGTCCCTTCTCGTTTCGCTCAACCATGGCCAGCTCCTTGGCCATGTCCAGGGAAATGTGGTACTCGCTTGTGGGTCGGCCTCCGCTGGGAAGGTTTTTCTCATTTTTGAGAAAAACTACAAAGTCCTCGTTTTCCTTGAATAAATATTCATCTACCCTTCTTTTTAACCAGTCCTGATATTTACTGTTTACCCCCAGAAATTCATGAAGCTCCCGGGCATTCACCGTGGGGATCTCCGCCCCCGAAACCACCGACATCCCCGTGGGGATCAACTCGCTTGTGTCTTCTTTCATACTGTTACCTCCATAGGTTTGATTTTTTGAGCCAAAAAAAACGGCCCGACTGAAATCAACGCCTATGGAGCGCTCCGGCCCTTACGGGTTCCCGGTCAGTCGAGCCGACAATAAACGGCTTAATTTAAATCATCCCCCCTTTCGCGATTATTTCCGGTATCGCGGGTTGGAGTCACCCCATAGGTTTGATTAACTCCATTATCAAAAACTGGCTGCGATTTGTCAAGTCTTTTTTAAGCCCTGTTTAAAAAAGCATGATCTACCATAAACTTCGTTCTATACCCCCTAGGGTATTCAACAATTGAGTGTTGAAATTTTGCCTATTCATCGCATCTGAGGTTCTTTGAATTTCATTCACCATATTAAAAAAAGTAGCATCCTGCGATGCCTCCAATCGCTGATGTTCCTTCATAACCCCTATCAACCATTTTCTATATTCTTCTATTTTTATTCTAAAAACCTCAGCTCCTTTTCTGTATTTATTTATCGCCTCATAATTTCGTTGAAGTCTTTTAAATTCCCCTACTTGGCCTAAAGACAAGGAACCCAAAAAAAACTCGTATGAATCCCTATTTTTATATTTATTATATAAATCCATTTTATCGATTTGATGATAAGTCAAATTATAATGGAAATCATTCCAGTCTTCCGATAAGTCACCGCTTAATTTATCGTAATGTTTTAACCACTTATTAAGCTCTTCACATAATAACTTATAATCATTAATTCTCTGATCCCGGAGTTCCCGCGCCCGTTTCCATTGGTTCACACAGCCAAATAAAAAAAGGACCAATAAGCAAAAAACTATCTTTTTATACATATTCCCCTCCTCTCATTTAAATGTAATACCCATCCCTCTCTCATTTTTTTATGATAACAGGCCTTACAACCCCAGAACGAAGACTTCGGGCCACCACTGGATAAAGGTATCCATTCATTCAAGTTACCGCATTCACAGTGACTATACAGCACTGGCGGGTCCGGGCAAAAAATAAAGGTTTCTGTGTGATTATCATCCATATTAATTTCCTCACCCACCTATCTTCTTTATATCATCTATTCTGCCATTCTTCACCGCGATCGAATAACCATATTCTTTGATTTCAAGTTTATGAGACCTTAGAGGCGGAGGGTAGGCCCCTAGAGATTCTATCCTCTGTCGCCATATAGGTGAATTCTCGTCGATCTCACCGGAATTCGGCAAATGAAAAGCAAATTTACATTCCAGGCAAACATGCTCATTTTCGACATAATAGTCATATCCATCACCAGCCCACACTCCTTTATGGCCACAATTTGGACAAAAAGTATCCGGTAAAAATTCCCATGTTTCAGGATATTCGTGCGACCATACTTTCTTACCTCTTATGATTTTTTCGTTATATCTTAGATTAAAGCTCTTTTTCATTTACCCCGCCCGTCCTGGCACATAGACCCATTTAACAATAACAATCAGAAAAGCTCCGACACCGGCAACCACAAACCCGCCCCAGTCATCATGCCACAGGGCCTCATAAAGCCCCACGCCCCCGATGCCGGCCCCGATCACTATGGAAAGATAGCCGGGGAGGTTGCCGATGCCTCTCCCGCCGGTGACCCGGCTGATGAGATACCCGATGCCGAAAAAAATAGAGATGATAAAACAGAACCCATATCCCACCGTAAAGGACATCTTTATAAACTCCCGGTGATCGGGGAAAAGAACATATCCCGTGGGAGCTAAAAGCATAATAATTACAAACACCCATGCCCCATCCCTGAACTTCATTCGCTCCATTCAAACCCCCTTCCCCCATCATTTATTGTACAGGCTGTCTACTGATCTTAAAATAACAACCCCCGGGTAAAATGTCACTGAAAAATTTTTCAGGGAAATTTTATACGGGGGCCTAGTTGATAGAGGGGGGCTGGGACTCCGGTCCACGGGTTTTGGGATTTTGGCTTTCCTTTTTATCATTTCACCCTCATCGCCGAGTCCTCATTTCCTTGTCATCACCAGCCGAAAAAGAAATCCCGCATCCCGCGGCCTCCCGCCCGGATCACCGAGTCCGGTCCCGGAATACATCCCCCAAACTCCGGTCCACGGAATCCGAGCTGCCCCTGGCCGGGCGATAAAATCGCCGATAACCGGCCAGAACCGCCTCCGGAAAATGGCCAATTGCAACGGTTTAGTTTACACAATAGAGGTTATCGGACGTACTTTTTTTCACAAGCTCGATCTGGCGGAGCCTGGGCGAGGATACCGGAGAAAAAAACCACTGTAAGTCCGGCTGTATAAAAAAACCACTGATTCGCTCTATTCCCCTGTAACCGGCCATCTCCGCCCCTAATCCCATTTCGATGATTATCGAATTAAAGGATACGCGAGTATCCCCGAGATATCCCTGATAAATCGACGCTTATCAAGATTCACCTTTATCCGAGACCAGGCCGAGATCCAACTCCAGTCGTGCTGAGGACCTCCACAATATCCCCAGCCCGTTCTGTCGGTGCTTCCTGTAGCAGCCTCAATTCCTTCCCGATTGCAAGCAGGGTTTTGACTTTCTGTTCTGAGCTGCCGGGTGGGTGCCGGTCCGTATCACCCATCGCTTCACACAACATCTCTTCCGCTTTTTTCAATTCCTCATTTACCATTTCATCCCTCCATTTAATTCATTTTAAATAGTTTATGTGTTATCAGCCACTTGGCCCTGCCTTCGGGCTCCCCTCCTCCCCCCTTATATCCCAAATTGCCGAGCAAACCTGCTCTTTCGCCTGGCGGTCATCTCGCCGGCGGCCGGCGCCAAACCTGCATCCTGCACACGCATACCAGTATTTTAATCATAAACTTGACTCCACTTGACTATAGACCTCAAAGATATTGGATCTCCAGGGTGAGAGGGTTTTTACTCCAGGGTGAGAGGGTTTCACCCAAACCCTCTCACCCTACCGGCAAAACCCTCTCACCCCCCCCATCCTGAAAAGCCTATTAATAGTGGATATCCACTCTTGCACATCCAAAAACCTCGAAGGGTGAGAGGAAAGAGAGGGTTTTTCCCTCCCTTCGCACGTGAGTAAAATAGTGGTTAAAAAATAATATATATAAAGGAATAGAAAAAACCCTCTCTTTCCTCTCACCCTCTCACCCCTTTTCCGAAGTACAAGTTGAGCAATTTTGAAAAGTGTGAAGGGGGACGAGGGGAAAAAAGCAAAAAAAAATAAAACCCGGGTCTGATTGATCTCAACCGGCATCGCCTATCACCTCCGGTGCGAGTTGTATTCCTATCAATTTAGAGGTCCTTCGCTTACCTTGTATCCGTTTTTCCACATTAAAATGCTGTTTTAATTGTCGATACAATAGCGTCATTGAAATCGCAGAGTGTCCGTGTTTCTTGCACCAGTCCTGATAGTCCTCGTATAAATCCTTTGACGACATCATGTATTTCTCGCCTATGTCACAATTCTCCTCAATATATATCAAAAGGGGATTGAGGTTAGCCATAAAGTTCCTGGTGTCCTTCTTGACATCCTCACCGACCTTAAACCCATGATCCTTAAGTAGATATCCGAGCCCGGCCAACATCCACATAAAAATTCCATCCTTTTCCTCTATTAATTTTGCCATCAGATTCTCATCCGTGTCCGGGGCTCCCTCCTCAAATCGTCGGTTATGTTGTAGGACAATAGGCCTACGCATGAAACCGTGGGACTTATCGGTTATCATTGGAGGAGTATTCATCGTGAAAATAAACTTACAGTAAGGGCGAAACTGATAGGGTATGCCGTATTTTCGCTCCGCCTTCACCAGGTCTCCGGACGAGGCTTTCTTGAAAGTGTTTGTCGCTGCTGGCTTTTTCGTCTCGATCTCGGTCGCTACATTGATCATCTTACCTTCCATCATCGAAATATTGAACTTTTCTGCCAGATCGTCCATATCAAGCGAGCTGGCATTCTCTTCCCCGATTATATCCACGAGTATATCCACGATCCGGGACTTGCCGTTGGCACCATCGCCCACTAAGAACAAGGCTTTTTGAAAACGGCTGTCCGGTAATAGACAATAACCGAAATATTTTTGTAGGATAATAAATTTAGTATTTCCGGGTTCCGGATAGACCTCCTGACCAAAATCCAGCCATCTGTCTGTTTTTTCCAGGTTTGCCCAGTCATAATTGCATTTAACCTGACAGCGGGATCCATATTTAGGGTCATGCGGGAAAATCTCTCCGGTTTTCAGCTCGATCATCCCGGAAAGACAATTAACAAAACCCGGGTCTGTATACCAGTTCCACCATTCTTTATTGACCATGCCCTTCAGGCCATCGATCGCTTCTTTGACATTTCCTATCCGCAGCTTGTTTTTCATGGCCACCACGGCTGCCTGGAAAATGCTCGACTCGGGAAAATCAGTCCACACCCCGTGCTGATATTTCCACCAGGCCTCAGCGGTGAACGTGATCGGGCTTAAATATGCCATTAGATATTTTGCCAAAAGTTCCGGTTGAAATAACGGTTTCTTGACTTCGACACGAAAAAACATCCTCGGATCAACATCAAGGGGAGGGGGAAACGGGGAGTCGAGGACCTCGAAGGCGGGTTCATAAGGGACAATGATGCTGTCGAGTTCTTTCTCCTCATCTCGGCCTGCTGAGGAGTCCCCTGCAGCGCGATCCGGGTCATACCCCGTCATGAATTCCTTAAGAGACTTGTCTCCGGAGATCTTCGCTCGGGCATCCTTCCAGGTGTAGTGCCTGCAGGAATCATGTTTGCATTTATAGAATAGGAATGGATATGTAGTCTTTTGGTGTATTGCAGCCTCACCGCCCCGGTGATTCTCATCAAAAAGTCAATCATGGAGGATATACATATCCCCGGTACGTCCATCATCCGGCTTGAACTTATATTGCTTCCCGTAATGATCTAGGTACCGGTCGACGTGAAAGGTACCCCAGTCACCCTTCTTTATTTTTTTAGCGCCAGTGGTCTGTTTAGGGGGAGATGAGGGGACGGGAAGAGAGCCTGCCGGCGCCAGGGCGGACAGGTCTTGCAGTTTCTTTGCCGGCGATCGGGAAACATTACCAAATTTTGCGGGCTGCCCTTTGTGTAAAAAACTTTTTCGGTACGGTCGGTCCTCGGTATGGTCGCCTTTTCTCGCTATGGTGCCGTACAATTTCGCAATTCTGGCCGGGTTGAAGTTCTCCCGGTCGATTTCAACCTTGTCATTTCCCTTGAATTTCTCAGCGATGGCAACCAGGGCCCGCTTTATAAGCTGGACGTTCTCCGCGGTATTTTCCATCCCCTCGAGGGGATATTGGAGATGAAAACCGTTCCCGGATACGGCGCGGATCCCTGGGGCCCACCCCAGCTCACCTTCGAGCCAGGCGGCCACTTCTCGGGCGAGATCTTCGGCGTTTTTCATCTCCTCGTCTGTGCTACTGATACCGCTCACCTTTTCATATTTTCCGGGTGAGATCTCTGCCTTTGGATCGAAATCAACGTACAACCATCTAATGATAGCGATGTTAGCGTCTGTCGTTGTGTTTATGCCGGCCTTCAGCTTGTTGGGTGATCTTGCGAGGAGGGGAGGGGGGCAGGGGTTGAGGGTGAAATAGACGCCCAGGGCGCCGGCGTCATCCAGGGTTTTGGCCGCCTTGGCGAAATCTACTGCATTGTTGAAATACCCTGCAACTACTGGTTTTGCACCATAAGCACTGCCTTCCCAGTGCTTGCTCGTGCCGCGGATCCCCCCGATCGCTCGAATCTCAACTATTTCCCCGGGATTAAAGAACAGTTCATATACTCGTTTCACCGCTTAGGTCTCCGTTTATTCTGCTTGTTTTTTATCCCATACCTAACCCTGGACCGGACCTGGATCGTCGATTCTCGTGGCGTTCAGGCGGTCAGATTGCCACCATTTCATTGACATATTACCGTTAGGATGTTTCAGGGCATTTCTCGGAATTTTTCCAAAAATGTGGGCATAACCGGAACTTCAACGTCGTTGTCAGAGGCTCGAAGGTGGGCCGCGGCCGCCCCCCAGTTGCTTGCTTCTTCCCTCATATCATCCGCCCAGTTGCTGACTTCTGTGGGTGTCACCTCCACGCCGGCAAGAGACAAAAGATCAGTGATGATTCCGGGTTCATCGTATTTTTTCAGATCCAGGAGGCGGTCGATCTCGGCCGCTATAAGGGCGCCGGCTATGACCAGCTCACGAATCCGAGGGGGCGAGTAGTCCTTCGGATCGGCAACGACTATCTTTTCACCGCCCCCATGTCTCTTCCGCTTGTCCCACCATCCGGCCCATTCATCAGGCCAGGGATCAAAGAAGGATATGGTTCCATCCACCCATTCCCTTATTTCATACAACCTTTTCGGCGTGGCGTAACACACGGCAGCCAGGGCCAGATCACCTCCGCGATGTTCCCGATCATGCTCTTTGTTGAACCCCTTTTGGTAGATCTGCCGGGCACGCTCTATAGTGATCATGGCTGCGCCGTCTTTTTTGCTCGATTTTTCATACTCCTCTAACAGCTCTCTGTATTTATCCATTGACTCCTCCCTCCTCTCCAATAGGTAGTATACTTCCAGGCCGAGCTTATTCTTCAGTGTATCCTCTTGCATCCGCTGCCCCCAGTCCTCCCACGGTTTATTGGTAACATTCCTGTACATATCCCCTTGTCTGACTCCCTTCCAGTTCCTTGGCCAATAATTCCACCTGCTGCTTGACCTGCCGGCTCGTCTTACACTGTTTTTCGATCGCTTCCGATCCGTATATAACGGTTGCATGTCCCCGGCCGACGCTTTCCCCGATCGTCTCAATTGTTTCGTCTGTGAACTGCCTACAGAGATACATATAGACCTTCCTCGGCCACACGTGCACCTTTAACCGTGACTTGGCCCTTAGCATATTCGGGGCCACTTTGTAGCGTTTACACACCAGGTCCTCCACGTCCTTCATCCTCACCCGCATCCGGGTATCGGTGGTAGCCTCCAGGATCTCCTTTGCCAGTTCCGGGTTGATGTCCCGGCGGAGGAGTTCGCTCCTGATCTTCAGGTTTTTCAGAACTCCCTCTATCTGCCGGATATCCCCCCGGAGGGTGCCGGCCAGGAGGCCTACGATCTCCCCTGGCAGCTTTATGTCATACTCAACCCCCTTCTGCTCGATGATCTTTCGCCTTGTCTCTGCGTCCGGTACGTCGATCCTGGCCACGATACCCGATGAGAGACGAGAGGTCAGGCTCTTTCTCATATACGGGATCGCTTGAGGCATGAGTGAGCTGGTCAGTACGATTTTCTTGTGCTCGTTAATCAGCATATCCAGGGTGTAGCCGAGGGCTTCCTGTGTCTTGTTTTTCGCGGTCATAAAATGAATTTCCTCGAGGATCAGCACATCGCACCCGGCGTACTTGATCTTAAACGGTCCCATCTGCCCGGCCTTGATAGCATATACCATGTCGTTCAGAAATTCCTCGGACGTAACATAATTGACTTTAATAGTCCTGTTGTTCTCCAGGATGGCGTTGCCGATTGCTTGGGATAGATGAGTCTTTCCAAGACCTGTCGCCGCAAAAATGAATAGCGGATTATTGCAAGATCCCGACTCTTCGACGAGGACACGTGCGGCTGCGTATGCCAGCTCGTTACACCTTCCCGTCGCGAACCGTTCGAAAGTATAATCTCCGTTCAGCCTTCGCCCGTTTCTGCCTACATCGATGTTCGAGATAGCGAGTTGTGGGGATTCCTTAAATCTGTCCGGTTGCGCCGGCTCACGCTTCCGGGTGCCGGCGACGATCGTAATTTTAATACCTTCCGAGACTTCCGCTGCAGCGGATTTGATAATCTGGGAGAAATTCTCCTCAATCCAGTGGCAGACGAACTTATTCCGGGCCTCTATCACTATCGTGTTGCCCTTTTGCTCCTTGAACACCAGGGGCGTGATCCATATCTCGAAGGGCTTGGCCCCGACCTTTTGCTTTACCTTCTTCTTTATTTCTTTCCACAGGGCCTGGTTCATCGTCTCTCAAACCTCCGTTATATCGACACATATATTCATGAAGCATTGCCAAAGGCATTGATTTTTCAATAGCACATTCATCACAAACAATAGCCTTGTCCGGACCCGTTATGCTTACTGCGAGATCCTCGTCAGGTCCCATAATTGATGCCAAGACAGCACTTCCCAACATAAGCTCAAGCCCATGCTGCCTTTGAACAGCCTTGACTTTTACACCCATTCGCTCTATTTTTATCCGGTAAAAACAAATATTTCCGGAGTGCATAACGCCCTTACCACAGATTACACATTTCTCTATTTCACTTTGCTTCATGGTTTTTCCTCCGCATAGATAAATGCTCAAATCTCACTACATACGGAACCTGATCAGGGCCGCCCATCGCCTCGATGTACTCGTCCCGGTCGGACCAATATCGTGTTCCGCCTTCTCGCAAAAAGCTATCTTCCGTCATATTTCCCAGTCGCTCCTCACGGCAGAAAACTACGCGAGCCGGGTGGATCCGTTTTCCGCCACAGCGGAAGTCTTTATCGATGCCCATAAATTCAACGCCAGGCTTGAATTTGGCCGCATGTGACGCCTTCCAAAAACGGCGCGTTTCGGTCTTTGTTCCGGCCTCAAAAGCATCGGAAGTCATTGCAAATGATACGTGCAGCATTTTATTCAAACCTCGCTAACCGTGGAAATCAGCCGTGGTTAATCGGCTGAATTTCCTGGTTATCTGATTCTCTACAATATGGACCTCTCTCCTTGACTCCCCATCCGCAAATCCAACAATATTGGAAATCATATCCGGGGCCTGTCAGTAATTCGTCACACTCCGGGCAATATTCTAATTTTTCGTACATGGTTCCCTCCAGGCAGATAACATTGAGTTGAGAAGTGGCCGGATGTCTTTACCGGCCAACTTTCTCAAACGATTGGTTATCGTCTCGCACGACCCGATGTAGGCGATTCTTCACTATTACAGGCTGTTCCAGCAACGCAATCCTGTGGGACATTACCCTGAACCTTATTGTATTCTTTTTCCATCCTCTCAGGATCGTCAAGAAACGCTTCAAGGTCAGAAATAAGTTCCTTTTTGTCCGTGTACGCAAGGCGACAACAACCCACAGTTACAAAAAAACCATTATTTGCCGATGCTTCAATATTAATACTGTAATTAATTATTCTTCCAAATTCCATTTTATTACTCCTTTCTATTTAAAGGTTGACGATAACGATTAACTAACACGTGAGCGTAGCGAATCGTTGTTAAGTGATTGGTTATGTGAAGGCTATTGCAATCCCACAAAGCAACAACCAGCAGACTATAAAGGCTATTAAGCCCTTTTTGCCCCCCAAATATCCAACAATAAACCCTACTACTGTTGCAGGTATCCAAACCATATTAATTAAATCCATTTTTATTCCCTCCTCACATAACGTGGAAATCACTCGCTCTTTTCAGTCGAGTGAATTTCCTGGTTAGCCTTTTCATTTGTAAATAAAATCCCGCCACTACCATCTTGGACAAGGACTTTTCCACCACATTTTCTGCAAATGTTTTGGTACAGGTTTCTTGTCGGGATAACGCATTCACATATTTTTTCCATTACTTCCTCCATTTTTGATATCCAGGCTAACGTGGAATTAATCGGTTTTATCCGGCTTAAATTCCTGGTTATCTTTTATCCAGCCCATTTTCACTAAGTCTTTTTCACAACTGCTATTAAATTGATGAGCCAACAAATCAACCTCAGCTTCAAAAGACTGGCCACAAATTTCACAAACCCAATCTTCTCTTGTCATACCTCACCCCACCACTCCCAAAGCTATCAACAGCACTCCCACCACGATCATCTCCGGACCGATCGCCCAGGGACCCACCAGGATGGCCAGGAATCCTGCTACCAGGAGACCCCCTTTAACTGTGCGCCGGGTTCGTTCTGATACCATAATCCTCCGGTCCAGCCGAGTAGATCCCGATTACTTCCAGGGTTCGGTCATTGCCATTGCCTTCGGGAACGTATTGAAAATTCTTTGACCCGCACTCCGGACATCCTTTGTCATTCTCGCTCTCAAACGTATGGTGACAATGCTCACACCACTTCTTAAACTTCTTAGGCATAATTAACCTCCCTTCTTCTCTTTCGCCCAGGTTTTTACCTGGAGCCTCGATAATGCCAGCACGCTCGGTTTCAGCTCATCCGGTGTGTCTTTATAGCCAAGCCGAGTCAAATTCAGCAATCCAGCCCGCGAGATCAGCATCAGATTTTCAGGCTCGCAGCGGGTTTTATCACCATCGATAAACGCCACGACCATGCCTTTCGGCACCGGACCGTGCGCCTGCTCCCAGATGTGCACGTGTTTTTGCTTGTAACGGGTCGGGGAGCCGGTATGAGGATTGTGTTCGGGGACCTTCATAAGGATGTACCCGTCTTTCGTGCATATCCGTTCCGAGCCGAGCGGCTTGCGGTTAGGGGGAACATTCCCTTTTTTAAAGCTTCCTTTATTCGCGCCTGTCAGACCCTGGCCTTTGGTGCCCTGGTTCCAGGACGTATGCCCCTCGGGGAAATGACCGGTCCTGCCTGATGTAATGCCCCGGTTACTCACAAACGTCTTGATTTGCCTCCGTGTCTTGTGGTCCCCGAATCGATCGTTAAATAACACGGTCAGCTCAGCCACACTCCTGCCCGCGTAATTGTCCCGGATAAACTGTGCCTGCTCTTCAGTATATATTCTCAGCCTTGATATCATCCTGTCTTTATGCTTTCGCCCGCACTTGATTTTGTGGCTTCCTAATGCCGCCTTGATCCCGACTTCGGTTTTTGCCGTACCGAACCGATCGTTAAAAGCCGGCGTAAGCCCGTGAACATTCATGGACAGATATTCGGTTCGTAAAAACGTAATTTGCTGATCGGTATATCTATTCCGCAGCCTCTTCATCCCCCCCCACTCCCAACATTTCGGGGGCAGTCTTTTTAAGTCCGTCATTTATGACTTTATGTGCTTCCAGCGCGAGTTTGCCATTGGATATAATCTGAGAAGCAACAAAGCCTATAGACTTTGCGCGAGTAATTTCCCGCTGTAATTCATTGCCTTTCAAATCCTTGTCGTCCAGTCGCTCCATCTGGCGAAACAAAAGATCGTTCAGATCCATAAGTCTGTTTTTCTTAGGCATAATTAACCTCCCTTCATTACCTTCTTATTTTCATATCTCAGCACAACCTTGCCTTTCTGTCTGTCCACTTTAATGACCTTGAATAGATGGTTGAAAAGAGTCAGCCGCTGCCCTCTCTTATGTATCTGACTCAGCGCCCCGAGAATATCCCTGTCGAACAGCTCTTCCGGAACTGCTCTTTTGTCCCCGCGCCCGGCGTCAGGGACCGGGCTTTTCTTCACTTCCTCCATTTTTTTCCCTCTCTTTTGTTATCGTCTGATACCGGTGGCATTTCAGGCAAGGAGGATCCTTCCTGCCGATGTGCCACTCGCACACCATAGGATGCACCCGGCCGCTGCCGGCCAGGGGATGAATACATTTTACTGGCTCATATCCTCCCATTATCAGCCCTTGAATACCTTTACTTTGCCGTTTGTGGGGTTGATCATTTCGCCTTTATCCGAGGACGGTACGCCGGGGGCTCTTCTTCTTTTCCGGCGAATGGCCTTTTTGAGGATCTTGTTAAATGGCGCCTCCTCAATCAGGTTATTGATCCACATATCCAGGACATCCACGTTATAAAGCCTGGTCCTGTCGGATCCTCCATGGGGCACCCCCTTTGAGTGCGCCCTGAATACGGACAATGCCAGACCGCAGTAGATCGCGGCTTCTCTGATCCGGAGCCATGGCGTCCTGATCACCTTCCCTTCAGCTATCACTACTTCCTTCATGCTCCTCCATTATTTTCGGCCAATTCTCGACAAGAAGCCCCCAGTGCAAGCTATTCGGAGTTCTCTCTCCTCGCTCCCACATAGAGACAATCGAGGGATTGACGCCGATCCTCGCCGCGACCTGCGCCTGGGTCAGTGTGTACTTGATCCTCAACGCCAGAATGATATCCTGGATTCTCTCCGGATCCGGCATATTCGCCATGCCTTATACCTCGTATATATCGAGCCTCTCCTGGACAGCTAACCATAGCGGTAATTCGAGTTCGTTATCAGGGGACATAAAGCATTCGCTTCTCGGTAGTTTCACCTTCAACCCATCGAACTCCGCCTCTAACTCGGTTTCGCTGTATACTGTCACCGTGTCACACTGGATAATGATTCTCTTTGCCATTGGTCCCCCTCCTCATCTTCTCACCCTCCTTCCTTCTCACCCTCTTATCTTCTAATCTTCTTCCTGCCCCGGTTCACCAACCAAAAACGGCAGGGTATCACACTGAAACCTTGCCGCCTTTCTATGACCTCCGCCGCCATAGCTGAGTGCAATGACGGAAAGATCGATGTCAGGATGTGTCGTATACAGACTAACCTCCCACCGACCATTGCGCCGGCAGAAACCGATCATCGCCGAGTGGCGCTTCGGATCATACACGGACTCGAAGAGCTGGGAGTTCACGACCGGCTTGCCCGCGTTGATGGCAACGCACGGTATTCCCTCAAACATTACGTCAAAGGCATTCAGCCTGCAGTAATTGTCGTTTACCTTCCGCTGATATGCCAGGCAGGTCTGCCCTTCCTTGATAATCATATCCACCAGTTCCTCGTGACCCGTAAAGAGCCTCTCCCACAGATCCATCTCCTGATCAGGTGTCGTCTCCTGTATCCGCATCCCCCACTGAAATGGAAGCACGGATACAGAGTGCTCCAGGTCCCATACGTCATACCGCCCGAGGAGCTTTATCGCCCTGGGCATGGTTTCTTCATCCGGAAAAAACCAGCTCCACGCCAGCTCGCAGGCAGCGAGCTTATTGGTGCGATACCCGGCGATCGGGATCCAGTCATGTTCCTTAGCCCAGCGTTCGGCCTCGCTGATTGCCGACTCGTGGTGATCGATCCAGACCAACCGCCCGCAAAGCTCGTCGAGTTGCATCATAAGGGCAAAGGGCTGCAGACTGAAATCCACCATGATCACCTCCGTCTCCCCGTCGATCTTGTTCCAGGGGAAATCGTCCCCGTAATCCATCCCCACCATGGTGCAGTGAGGGTACTTGTACTTGACGATCGCGCCGGCGCAATGCCCGTCGAGATCCAACCTATGGTATATGCAAATCATTTTCATTTATCCTCCTCCTTCCTTGCCTTCTGACCTTCTCACCTTCTTCTTCCCCCTCCGGTCCATTGCTATTTTCTTTTATGAGAGCTTCCATCCTGTCAATAAGATTCATGGCTTTTTCTCCACATTCCATGCGAATATTCAGGTAAAATGTCATAAATGCCACGAATCCCGGGATCTCCCCATTTCCATCCGGACTTGGGAAGATATGATCCAGCAGCATTATAAAATTGGCGCAAGCATGGCGTTCGTCATGCACAAAGTCATATAGCCGCTCAAAAAGTTTCTTCTGGTTCTCATCTAATAACATTGCAGTTACCTCCCCTCTAACCCTCTCGATCTTTTATTTAAGCTGTTCACCCCACCACTCGATCAAGTAAGTAACATCCACTAATTCCATAAAGCCACACCACAGCCGTATGTCCTGAAAGAACCTCGGCCGGATATTTAACTTTCGTTTCAACCCTTTCGCCAAAATCCTTGACCACCGTCACTGGTGTTCCAACCGGATTCCGTTTGTTAAAAGCCTCAACCTTGTCTTGCATTACTTCGATCGATTCTTGCATTGAAATCTCACCTGTCCTTTCCCATTCGAAGTTGGATGTTCGATGTTGGCCTCCGGCCCGCCTACGCCCCGGAGGGACGTTCATCTGTTTACCCCTTTCCCCACCTTCTTCTTTCTAAGGTACGCCAGGAGCCGGCACCGCTGCCCGTCCCGATAAAAAACATATTCGCCGATCTCAGTATCCCACTGGCTCGCCAGTATCCCATGGTAGCGGTGCGCCCGCTTGATGCCCTCCGGGGCGGGCCCAGGCCGTGGCCCCGTGTAAATAACGACCGGTTGCGGGCCGTAAAGCAGATACCCGATCGCGATGCCGGCCATGGCCACCACTGCAAAAAAATACTTCATTCTTTTCCCCTATTGAGAGACGAGCCATACTCGTACCCGATCTCCCCCGTCTTTGTGTTCCGGATCCGGTTCGTCAACACGTTCGGGTTTCCGAAAAACTGTCTTAACAGATCATCAATATTTGCAACCCAGAACCACCTGAACCTGAGCGGTCGGCTCGGCCGGAACTCACTTCCCTTTAACTCCTCTCTCTCAATCACCCACATCCGAAACCATCCATTTCAATATCCGTAAACGCACTTCCACCCTGCGGATCTCCGCCAGGACCTCATCATTACTCTTTTTGAGCCATCTCTTCTCATAGGAATCCAGAACGGTGCAGGGTTTACAGATATTGTGAGGGGACCCGTTTTTTCTCAAATAGCAGTTATTGAGATCAATCGGTTTTTTGCAGTAAGCACAATGCACTTTATTAGGTTTTTTTAATGTTCTCACCTTCTCACCTTCTCACCCTCTCACCCTCTCACCTTCTCACCTTCCCACCTTCTCACCCTCTCACCTTCCCACCTTCCCACCTTCCCACCTTCTCACCTTCTATCTTTCATGTGCCACTTATGAACCTTGGCCAGAACGTTCGACTGCCAGTCCTGCAGTTCTTTCCGGTCCGGGCTCCGGGCTGCGAGGGGACCGCGTAATCCATCCATGACCATGTTGAATGCAAACAAGGGGTACTTCTCGGTATGCGGCCAGTTATCGCCGACATATTTTGCCCTCAGATCCGGATCCTTCTCTTCGTAGATTTCACTCACAAAAATGACCCGGGGCATAACAATGATCGCTTTTTCAACCTTGCACACAACATTTGACTCCACCAGACTCAGATAACTCTCGTCCTCTTCCACGCCCAAGACCTCGATCCTGGCATTGGGAGACAATATCTCCGCCATGCGATCGAGGTCCTCTTGCGTGGTCGCCGGCTCTTCACCCTCCGGAAGTCTTAACCTGTAAAGATAATTCATGATCTCACCTCCTTTCTCTTCTAAGTAGTCCTCGAATATTCACAATATCTCTCAAAAGCCTTCGGCATATTAAGATTGACGTTTCACCCATTTCCATATCCCTGAAGCTACAAGGTATTCAAAACATCCTCGGATTCCCGTGCCTCAGCATCGAAATAGCCATCTTCCCACTCGTCGAATTCTGCCTCACGAGGGTCATAGGGATTCATTTTCAACTCATGCTCTTGGTAATACGTTTCTTCCCCTTCTTCATATGCCCCCAATTCAAGCCCTCCTTTTCCCCCAACCTTCTATTCTCACCCTCTGATTTTCTATCCCTCTAATCTTCTGTTTTCCTTAAGGTATACCTATGTCACACCATTTTCCCCGGATGTGTACCCAAGGTATACCGATGTATCCCGAGGTATACCTCGACAGGCAAAAAAAACTGATTACCCTTTATTAAAAAGATCTTGGAGCTTTTCATCACCACGAAGCTCTGCCATAAAGATCTCGCCAAAGGCCTTCTGCATTCCCTCGAGGACAAACTGATACGCTAACTTGGCCCTTTCGGTTCCAAACCGTTCAGCTTGTTCGTCTAATCTATTAATGAATTCTTCAGAGCAGGGGATGGATAAGCGGCAGGTTTTTTTGCCCGTGATGATCTTGGATTTAAGGTCGAGTTTAATTTGATCCATATTTACACCTCAAAAAAAATAAATAATTTGACTTTGTCTCAAAGCAGGGGCATACAGGAATATGGATTAATCCGAGAAAATCGATTCTCGTCTATTTCATGTGGTAGTTTTCAATGTCTCACGATATTTCTGCAACGCCTCAGCGTTGCCTTTAGACTTAGAGCTATAAAAGGGATTTTTTCCGAACCGGAAATCGAATAAGGGGCACATTTTATCAGTGCAGCCTTTGACATCATCGAAAGGCCTCCCCGAATCTTTGTGCCGGCGATCCCAGCCCATACATTCAAAACAAAAAAAACGGATCGCCTGGAGCGGCTTTCTTGATTTTTTAGGGTAAAATTCCATTAAGGGATTTAATTTTCCTGGTTTGATTCCAGCCACTTAATTACTTTTTCGGCCTCAAAACGAATATACCTGCCGCACTTAACATGCGGTAACTGAGCCGAGCCCTTAAGTTTGGTCCTGTAATACACCCAGGACCGGGGGACCTTCAGGAATTCGGTCACCTCATCAACCGTTATTAGTTTTGTATTCAGATCCATTTACATCAACCTTCTTGAGTTAGGTTTATTGGCACGTCTGGACTATTTTATATAACTCAAGAAGTTTGTCAAGGAAAAATATCACCCAGGAAGATTATTTCACATGAATACACATTTTGGAACCAGGCTAAAAGAAGTCAGAAAAGATGTAAAATTAACTCAGGAAGATTTTGCCAGGGAAATCGGTGTCAAAGGACCTCATATTTCCCAGCTTGAAAAAGGCAAGAGTAATCCATCCGATCAATTCATTAAATCCATATGCCACCGGTTTTCTGTAAATGAACCCTGGCTTGTTAAAGGAGAAGGGGAGAAGTATATCTCTTTGAGAGAAGTGGCGAGAGAACATGTCCTTGGGATACCGCCGCAGGCTAAAGACGATGAAGGCCTGTGGGGCAAAACCCGGCATCATGAAGCCAAGGGCGAGCACTTCGCTGTCACCGAATTTGAACCAAGAAAAGAGGATTTAGATTACGACGATCCGGCCATCAAGACTTTTGCGGAGCTGAAAAAGGTTTTTGAGCTGGATTCCCCCGAAATCCGAGATGCCATACTCGGACGGTTCCGGGATGTCGCCTTCATATCCCGTCTATTGATAGACTATCAAGACCTTAAAAAAGATCACCTGTCCCTACGCAATAGGCTGGATAAGGTATTATTGGTTCTCAAGAGAGTTGAAGATATCCTTGTAGAAGGGAAATTACCCGAAAACATTGAAGAGAGACGCGAGACCTGGGTCGCAATGAAAAAGGCAATAGGCATCGATTGAAAGACATCAATCCAAAATGCCAGTTTATACCAAAAAAAACCTCCTCTACTGTGTCTACTGCGACGGCCCCAAACGGATTTGGGAACCCTTTGGCAAAGACACCCCCCAAAATCGCGCGGCCGCCGAAGCCCGGGACTTTGAGATAAAGGCACGGAAAAAGCGGGGAGCATGGCACCCGTCTACCTACAGCCTCATCACCTTCCGTGATCTTGCCCAGGCGTACATCGATGAGCGGGCTCCCGAACTGGCCAAAAACACCGTTGATTGTATATTCTACACCCTGACCGCTTACGTTCCGGACGACCTCCAGAAAACGTCCATCAGCCGGATCACCCTGGCCGACTGGACCCGGATCCAGCAGCAAATGATCAAGGCCGGCGCCCAGGGCAAAAAACTCAAATTAGGAACCATCAATAAATATTTCCACTACCTGGACAAGATATGGCGGTGGGCAATAGAAGGCAATGACCCGTCGCTCATCGATCGAAACCCCTGGGAGAGGAGAAAACGACTGAGCGATCGCCGGGAACGCCAGAAAACCCGCCTCCGTCTCCTCAGCCTGGCCGACCTGAAGCGGATCATTGCCTTTTCCGCCCCTCACCTCGCCTGGAGCCTGGCCGTGGCGTACTACACCGGCGCAAGGACGGGACCGACCGAACTCTTTGCGCTACAGTGGAAACACGTAGACTGGGGGCGCGGGGGAATCAGGATCCCCGGCACCAAAACCGTCCGCAGTCGGCGCTGGCAGTTCCCGGACAAACAATTCATGCCATGGCTCCGGATGCGCTACGATTACGACCAAGAGAAATACCCCGACTGCCCGTGGATCTGCCACTACCGCGGCGAACCCATAAGCTCCCTCAAGACCGCCTGGCGAACCGCTAAAAAGAAAGCCGGCATAACGAAGCGGATCCGAATTACGGATATCCGCCATTTTCACATCACCTACGCCCTGGCGGGCGGCGCCGACATCATGGACCTGGCCGAGCGCGTCGGCCACTCCAACGCCCGGATGATCATCGATGTCTACGCCCACCTGGCCAAAGACATCCAAACAAACCAGCCCCACAACATCCCAAAACTGTAGTTTTGTTAATCAAAAATAAACATTTCCAAAATCTTCATTCTTCTAAAATCAAGATCTTGCCCCCGGTCCCAATCCTGTAAGTTTTACTGAAACTGTAGATATATGTGTAGATCAAACAAAAAAGGCCGCCCGTTAAGGCGGCCTAAGTATTTGATTTAATTGGTGGAGCTGATCGGGATCGAACCGACGACCTCATGAATGCCATTAATGGTATATGCCGCCATTACACCATAACTATCTGATTTTGTTAGGCGTGACTTTCTTTTAATGCCGTTTTGCGCCGTTAAAAAGAGCCTCGACTGTAGATTAAGTGTAGATCTACCCTTGGGTATTTTTAGCGGGCCCCAGGGCGAGGAGCTGGGTCTTGTCCTGGCTCGACCTACTGGACCCGAAGAAATACTGCAGCACGGTACCGAATCCCGTGGCCAAACCGCCGAACAGCATAAAAACCACTTTGCTGGAGCCATCCGGAAGCGGATTAAACATCAACACCCCACACAATATAAAAAACCCGAAGATCACCGTCCAGGCGAGGACATAGAGGTTAATGTCTTTCGTCCCGGTGGCCTGGGTGATCTTGACCTCCCGATTCCGGGCATCGGCACGGTCGGCTAAGTTCATCCGCTCCTGTTCGAGGATAATTTTCTGGAGCTCGATTTTGGTGTTAGCCTCGATCTCCCTCAGCTTGATAGCCGCCGCGGGATCCCCCTGGATGGCCTGCATGATCGTATCCGGAGATATTGCCTCCTCCTCAATACCAAAGGCTGACGCAATCAATGATACAACTCCTCCAATGGCCCCGCCTACGGGCCCCCCAAGGGCAGTGCCCAAGATGGGTGCAAACTTCTTTACTGCCCCACCTACATCTTTCCAGTCCATGTCTTAAACCTCCTCTAATTTATTCCTGAACAAATCCAGGTCAAAATATTTTCCAGGGCAGCTCTTGGGCGCAAACTCATAGTGCCCGTAGACATTCTCTCCTGGAATACTGTAAACCTTCATCAACCATCTCACCAGCTTGAGACACAGCTCCCACTGATCAGGAGGCGGGGTCACCAAGTCATAATTCCCCACACAACAGACCCCGATAGCCTCCCTGTTCATCCCTTTGCAGTGGGCTCCGGTCTCGTCCGGAAAGCGCCCGAACAGGACCTCCTGTTTGTCCTTCACCTGCTCGATCCCGAAGTGATACCCGATATCACGCCATCCCAGGTGTTCCGTGTGATATCTCCGGATCGCGCTCCAGCTCACGGTCCGGCTGTCTTTGGTCAGACTATGATGTATGATGATGTGTTTCGGTTCCATTTTGCCTTTCCACCTTTATTCCTTGTTTTTTATTAGAAAACCCTGAAACTGGTCCAGTTTATTACCAAAATCATCAAACCTTCTACCTAATTCATCGAACTTCCGCCGGCCGTTTTCGAGATCCTTCTCGATCAGCTCCTTAAGGTGCAACAAGTCCTTCTCGTGAGCCTTTACTATTCCCTCGTGCGCCGTCTTGCAATGCCTCTCCAGTTCCGAGAAATTCACAAACTTGTCATTTCCGACAACCAGAATTTTCCCTTTTTCCATACCGTTCCGCTCCTTTCTGTAGAGATGCCAGGCAGCCCCCAATGCAGCTACGGCCTGCGCGATGATAACCCAGTTAATATCCATGGTATTTTACTTCCCCTGTCACATCATCCCGGTACCTCTCTTCCAGGTCTTTGATGGCATCCGTCAACCCATCCTTATCCATCCGGAGATACATGGCTGTCATGAGGGCCTGGTCGTGAAAGTTGATGACTTCTGTCCGGCCGGGTGGGACCTTTCCGACATTCCATTTGCTTTTGGATTGATATCCTCCGTTATTGTGCCAGAACCTCCCGAGTCGCCAGTAGGCCCATGTTCGGAACAAAAGCCAGATAAAGGCCACAATGGCCAGGACTATCATGGAAATGGTCATGGCCCGGTCCCAACCGAGCACCACGTATTTCACAAACGCCACGATGGCCAGGACCTCCGCCATCGTGGTAATCTTGAAGCTCTGGACAATAGCCAGGCCCTGGTGATACCAGTATTCCCAGGCAGTAAATTTATCGATCGCCCTTTTTCTGCTCAGCTTCGGAACCTTTCCCCTGATCCGCTCACGCAGTTTGTCTCTTGCCAACTTTAGCCCCCTTTGCCTGTACGATAATATCGACATAATCCAGATGTTTTTCGACCCGCTTCTTGCCCAGGATGGCCATGTTGTCCCAGGGCAGGAGGTCCAGTGCCTGGTTATATGCCGCGTTGGCCAGCACATGAGCGCCGTTGAAGTAGGCTATATCTCCCATGCCTCTGTATAGCCACCACAGCAACAGATCCCCGTCATAGTGTTCTATGGCCTTGACTGTATGGACCCAGGCCGTCACAAAATGACCTTCCTTGCTGCAGTGGTCGGCGGCCAGGCTGTTGGCGTGGGTACTCCGTGGATCCAGCCGGAGACATCTCGTCAGGTCCGTCGTCGTCTTTTTCGCATAGTACCTGTTCAGATAAAATGACCACAGAGCGCGTTTTATGATGTAGCGGTATACCAGACACCCTATTGCAAAATAGAGCACAGCGACGAGGGGCAGGGTCCCCGATAAATCTATTTTAAGGCCATATCCCTGCCACGCGCACCCGATCATGGCCCAGAACACGAGGTTGAGGGCCGGGATGTGGAGGGCGTGGAAGAAGAGCCCGTTTCCCGCGATCGCGGCGATCACCGCGAGGATAAGATACCCCTCGCTTCCGCCTCCCGATGCCGCCGCCACGGCCGTGGCCGTTACAGCGCCCAGGAGAAGGAGCCCCGGGATCCCGTTGTCAAGTACCGCCTGGAGGGCGTCGTTATGTGCCAGCTTCGGCCAGGGATCCTGGTAGTTCTCTTTTCGCAGGAACTCGCCGGCGGTCCGTTTGTGGATGTCCCCCTGGATACGTGCGACCGTAAGTTTCCAGCACCTGAATCCTACCCCTGTCACGGGGCTCCTCCTTATCTGCTCCACGGCCACCCGCCAGTAGTTCATCCGCTCCTTAAGGGTATGCTGATTGAAGAGGAAGAAGGCGCCCCCGAAGGGCAGCACGAGCATGAAAACGATCGGGTTATGGAGTCCGGCCAGGAGCAGGGCTCCGATACCGACTCCCATGAATGCGGCCCGGCATTTCGTCCGCCACATGGCGAAGAGGATAACAGCGCCGGCAAAGGCCCAGAAAAAGGACTGGGCCGCCGCCAAGTGCGCGGCCATGAGGGCGTGCGGGGCAAGGTATGCCGCCAGGTGGTTCGGATTCCCGATGAGCCCGGCAGGCTCGAACTGTTTGCGGTACCTGATTTTATTGTGAAGTTTTATCCTGAAGACGTTATGGATTATGGCGACCAGGGCGTTGAGCGTGGCCATGGCCGTGAAGGCCTCGATGACGGTCAAGGCTTCCACGCCGGCCAGGAGAAAAACCCCAAGGAAGACACTGAATCCGTATATAAGGGTCCACCGGATGGCGTTATCGTTCCTCTCGGATCCCGCGGCACACACGAACCACCAGATCACCATCGCGGATGCCAGGACCGCCGTGCCGGCCGGCACCTGGATCACCGGCCCGGAATAGAGCCAGGCCCCCAGGAGCAGGTGCCCCGCCACACACAGAAACGTATTCCTGGGGATGGAGAAGGGCTGAGCAAATACCCCGTTCGTGATCAGCACCATGTATGTGCACGCCGTAATTAGCGCAAAAATCTCAATCATGACCGTCTCTTCTTCTGTAGAAAATTTTTTAGTTCATCCATTTTAATTTCGCGTTTGCGCCTATAATAATCATAGCGTATCGTTCCGTTTTTTGTGACAACTATCGTCCCTCTTATGCCTTTAGGCTTATAACGGACAATAGTGCCCGGTTCCCATTCTCGCTTTACTTTATTTAACAGACCGATCCGCATGTTTAGCCTCCCTGTATAGGAAACGGCCTGTCGTCCTTCAATGTTCGATGTTGGACGTTCAATGTTCGACGTTCAATCCCTTTCTCCCATCATGCCGCCTCACCTGCACCCATGACATCCCGAACACTGCCTGCAAACGATTTTCTTCTCACCCAGGATAATCTCCAAAGGAAATCTCATGGTCTCATTTTTCTTCAGCATGGGCTTTTCATACCTCACCTTCTCACCTTCTCACCTTCTCATCTTCTAATCCCTTTCATGCCGCCTCCTCCATACCCCTTGCCGTACTCTTCTTTATCCTGGACCGGACCCGCTTCCGGGCGTTCAGGATGACTTTCCGGATGATCTTGGCCCGCTTCTCCGGAGAGAACTGCTCCCAGTTATCGGCCTTCATCCGCCTTTCCAGCTTCCGCCGCACAATGCTGCTCGAATCGTTCAGGTATTTCGCGTACTGGCCCCGGGTCATACGTTGAGTGATCCCGCCAACGGTCATATACCGGCTGGGGGGCCCCATGCTGAGATCCCCGGCCTTCAGCATCTTCTCGATCATGTCAAAGGCCGGGTCCGCCTTTTTACCTTCCGCCTCCAGGATGGGTGTCTCGAGTCTCGGGGGCCATGCCGTGTGGGTTTGTGCGCCGGCGGACTGCATGAGGGCGGTGAGTCCGTCCTCTTCACCCTGCAGGTACTGGATGAAATGCCCAATCTGTATGGGCTGCATGTTGACTACCTGATTGACAATCGTTGCCGGCGCTCGGGTGATGGCCCCCTCCTTTGGCAGGTGTGTCGATTTCTTGATCGTTTTCCCGGTCGTTAGCAGCTCTGCGGCCCCGGTAAACGGCCTGTCGGCCCAATCCGATCCGCTTACAAATGCGCCGGCGACTCGAACAACAGGCGACCCTTTGCCCTTGATCAACCGCCAGGGATCCATAAGCTTCAGCGGGTCAAAGAAGTGCCCGCCGATAGAAAATGTCTTCCTTCTCCCTTCAGTATCGATGCCCAGCATGTTATACAGCTTCGTCACATCGACTTCCGTCCACCGCTTTTTATTGAATCGATTCGAGAGCATCTGCTCATTGATGAATTCCTCGGTCTCATCCCACCCGTTCAGGAGCATCTGGGCGAGAACTGTCGATACGGCGATCCGGAACACTACCCGGCCCCAGAACTTCCTGTATATTTTTTCCATCCCCTTTGGACCCGGTACGTCGCCCATAAACCTGCTTATTTTATCGTTCAGTCCGGGAATCCAGCCGCTGACAGTCCGGAAATTCGACTCGGTATTTCCGGTGATAAATATCAGACCTTTTCTTTCCGCGAGCCAGAAACCCGTGTCTACCGATGGACACCAGATTGTTCCGGAGTAGTCAACTTCGTCCTTATTATCATGGTGGCCCCAACAGCTTATGCCTTTCCCTCTGGTTATCCAGCGGGTGCGCCAGCAATTCTCTTCTTGTTGATAGAAAGTTGATGGCAATCCCTGCATCGTCCTGATAAGCGTCATATAAAACACTATCTTTTCTTTTCCGGAGAAACGATTTTGCCCGGTTCCGCATCCGAGCATCATTGTATCGTCAAGGAGTTTAATTTGCCTTTTTGTCAACTTACTTAAAAATTCCCAATTCAAACCATCTTCCAGGCCGATATCCTGCATTTTTTGAAACAAACCATTGGGAATGTTAAAAACATGTTTCTTATAATTGGCTTTGAATTTATCATGATCGCAATTTGTATCGTCTACATGATAAGTGATCCCTAAATTCTTGAGCATCTCGACCGTTCGCGGCTTTGATTGTGTTATCCTGCCATATCGATATTCTTTGGTAGATCCATCGGCCAATTTATTATAGGACTTTTTCACATATCCATCGGTTACTAGCCACCCGCAGAGCTTTACAAAATAATCCGTATAGGTCTCTTTTTCAGGGAAATCAAAATCAGCACACCTGGGAATCTGATGGTTTGTTTGAAGATCTTTGGCCTTGACTATATCGTTTCTTTTCGTAGTGGAATTATAAACATAGCAGGTATGATCCGGGGTCAACATTACACTTCGGCTGAAATTTTTAATCCGGATCATTTTTCCTGCGTAATTTTTGTTGACATACTTGTCTTTCAGCTTGGACCATTTTAGTTTTTGGGTTTCAGGATCAAAGGCCATGATTTCATCATTCGTTTCCAGCTCATGATGATATTTCCAGCCTGCTTTCGTCATAGCGCGGGTTTGAAAATCGCAGCACCAATCTGGTGCTAGCAGCAATATCCTGAACCATTTCTGAAGCGAAGGGTTCCGCCCCATTCGTCCCAGGTGGAGGCCTCCGAAGTCCGCGTTAATGAGTCTTGCCACTTTCTCGGCGATCTTTCCCGTATCCGGAGGGGCTTTTATAACTCCTTTGGTGTATTTCTCGTTTGCCTTCTGTAGCTCGTGGCCATATTCCATTACAAAGGCCTCAGCCTTCAGGCCGGCAAAGAACTTCTTAAAGAGACTGTCCGTGAACCGCTCCCTATTGAATCGCCCGTACTCGATGACCTTACCCGCTTTTTCCAGCCCAAAGTAATTAACCAGGCGCTCGGCAAACCCCTTTTGCTCTCCAAGCGCCCGTTCCGACCAGTCCTGGAGATCGCCCAGGGTGAGACCGTTTTTGACCCCCAGCTCCACCAGCGCGTGCCGTTCCCGAATCTTATCAAGTCCGGCCTTGTAGGCACTTACAGGGTTCCACCCCTTCCAGCCATGATGCACCCCGAATATCCAAGAGCGTGATCCTGCCATATGGTGAAAAAGGGACGACAGCAGCACCCACGCCTTCATGCTTGCGTTTAACCTCAGCAGGCCCTTGAGAACCGGCACTTCCCCAAACATATCGCCCGAGGCTGTCATCTTATTGATCATCTCGGCGATGGGTCTGGGCGCATAAAGCGGCGCCTTCTCAAAAAACTCGGATACATCTTCGGGCGGCCGCCTTTCGATACGATCATAGCCTTGGTCCTTTGCCCATTCATTGGCCTCTTTCTCGCTATCAAAAAGCCTTGCCGCCCGTTGGTCTGCATTGTCTTTGTAAACCGCCCACCGCTCCGGGATCCGCTCCGGAGGTGTAGCAAAAAACTTTCTCCCATATGCGGTAATAGCAAGGGCTTCCTGGTCCGGGAGATCCGCTTCAGCCACGGCCTTTCCTGCCCACCGCCATACCTGAAAGCCCGAAGCCTTCAATTGCCCGTACCCTTCATGTTCCGTGGCGCTGAACATCGAGTTGCCGTCGAGCCCCATGGTGGCTACGCCTCGCTGCACAAAGGCTTTATTGGCCATGATGCCGGCCAGGTCTTCCATGTACTGCCCGTAGGAGTTCGTGATCCCCTGGACCTTCAGCTCATAGCCGTTCATCCACCCGTCGAGGATTGTGTCAAGGGTCCGCTGCTTTGCCGCCGTGGTGTAGGTCTTAAACCCGTAACCACTCCCGGAGCTCTTGAAATCTTCCTCTTTGCCCTCGGGCAGCGTCCAGATCCGGCGGACGTAGTTATCCATGTGGGACTTTATGATTTTAGCCTGTTTGGCCACCGCGTGGGCAGCCTCAAAAAGTCCGCCCATTTTTTCGGTAAACTTTTTTTGCTCATCTTTCAGGTTCACGGCCTGGTTAAGCAGCTTGAGCTGCCCTTTAATTTTTATCTTATCCCTTGCAGGCGTCTTCTGGTCCTCGAGTTGCCCCTCGGCCCAGTCCCTGAATTCCTGTTCTTTTTCGGGCTTATTCTGAAGGTCCCGCCACACCATCATGGCCCGGTCTAACTGATCCGATGCCATGGACCGCTTCAGCTCTCGGTTATGGGCAAACCCGAGCACAAACTTGCGCCGGCTCGGCTGTCCCGCCATTCCCTGGACCTCCTCCTGGAGCTTAGCCACCTCGGTCTTCACCCGGTTTAAGGCCAGGTCCTTCATTTCAAAGATTTTGTTCACAAAAGAGCGATTCTCCGCCAGTTCCCGGGAGACCTCCTCACCCACCGGCTGCTTTGCCACGTTTAGCCAGGCCTGGGGGGCATATGCCTGCTGAAGGCTTACACCCGTCCCTTCCGCCTGTTTGACGGCAAGCCGGATATCCCCCGTCTCCGGCGACCAGGTGCCGGTGTTGAAGATGGATTTGATTTGATTGGGATAGAAGGCGACTATTTCTTGTTTATTATTTGCAAATGCACCATCATAACCAGCCAATTCTAAGGTTTCCCTGCTTGTTAATCCTAATGTTGCTCTTTCATAGGCAGGGGTTGATAAAATAGATCCTTTTGCATTCAGAAAGGCATCTTTATAAGACCCATATCGTTCTTTTGAATTAGGTTCTAATCCTTTGTTTTTCCTTATTTGGTCCGTTGCTACCCATAATTTGTCAAAATCTTTTCCTGTTACATTATCAAAATCAAATGGATTCTCAATAGACGCATACAAGGCCATTACTCGCCCTGATTTTGTTAGTTTTCCTGTCTTAATAGACGTTGTGTAAAGTTTTGCATAAACTGGATCTTTTGTAAGAAAATATCCAGACGAGTAAAAACCTCTATCTCTAATACCATATTTTTTGAACACATTAAATTTAGCTGGCGTACCATGGTAAACCACCAACGGATCGCCCTTTTCGTCCACAACCTTGCTCTCATCAAACCACGCCTTGAAATTCCCCTGGCGCTTCAGGTCGGTGAGCGCCTGAAGGCTTACACCCGTCCCTTCCGCCTGGCCGAAGTGAGGCCTATACGCGTCGACAGCGATCTTCCCGAATATATCCTCGGGCCTGGTGAATCCCATGCCGTTCAGACCGTTCCGGATGATCTTAAGGAGCCGACGGAGCTTGAGCAGTATCGCCCGGATAGGCCCCGGGTGTCCGCCGATCGGCGAGACCTTTCGGCCGGCCACAAAGGAGGAGAAGGCATCGGCCGCTTTTTCCTCTGTTTTGAAGTATTTTATGAGCTTGGCGTAGTCCGCCTCCGGGAGGATCCAGCGGGCGGCGACGTGAAAGGCCTCGTGATATGTAGTGCGTTCCAGCTCCCCGAGGCTCTGAACGCTCAGGGCCAGTTCCAGGAGGCCCCGGTAGTTCCTGAAGGTCGTGGCGCCCAGGATGGTGTCGAGACTTATTCCCTGCTCGGCCCACTGCTCGGTGGTTTTGGATACGTCTTTCCCCGATATGTCGATGATGGCCTTGAGTTCAACGTCGATCCGGGCGATGACTTCGGCCGGGAGTCCGGCCGCCTTGAGCCATTCCCTGACCTTGCGGGCGATCTTGACGATATTTTTAATCTGTTTGGGGGATAATTGGGAGGGCTGTTCTCCCTGGACGGCTAACGGGTAGGCTGAGAGGGCGGTTTCTCCTGGAACAGCGGGGTGAGCTTGTACTCCCTCAGCAAGTCGCCCATGGCGACTATCTTCTCTCGGGGTTCCCCTCTCAGGTTGCCGCCGGTGCTGATCCGACCGAACATCTCCTTGAGCTCCTCGGTCGAGTAGCCCTTGTAGGTCTCGGGTAATTTTTTGTCTGGCATTTTCGGTCCCTGCATTGTTTATTGTCCTTATAATATCCCTTGCCTCTGTCCTTGTCAAGAGGCCCGCTAAATCTTTTGCCCTGATATCTTTTATGCCTGCATTTTTCAAGGCCTTTCCGAGGGCCGTCTGAGTCGCCCGGTCTACCTTTAACCGCGCATCTCCCATGTAGCCCACGACTGTCTTTACATCTATGCCGGCGCCGTTAAGTGTCCTGATAAATGCCGCCACAGACCCACCGGATGTAAAAATATCATCAACGACAACAACTTCTTTTCCTTCCGTGATTCCCTTGAGCTCTTCAAGGTTACGGGGTTCGTAATCACGCGGATAAAACGCCCTTTTATATTTCGGGATATCCTTTGACGCCTCCTCATGGGCAGCGGTATAATAATCATCTCCCCTCACATATTCACCGCCCAGATCCTTTGCCAACTTCTCCGCAAGGCTCAAAGGATGAACATTCATACGGGTAGTGCTCGGCTGCGCGATAAAGACTGTGTTTCCCGGAGAATCGAGCTGCTCTTTCAGTTTTTCGGTTTTTTTATCCGCCCAGAACTTGTCCGCAAAACGATCCGCCGCCGCCCGGTCGCCCTTCTCTTTCCCTGCAATCCAGTCTTCGTCCTCTTTTATAAGGGTGCGATCAACCTTCACCCTTTCAACGATCCCTTTCTCATTTAATTCAACAGCATCTCCCCTTGATACCGCCAGCTTGGTCTCCTCACCGACTACGACTTCGCCCGGCTCACCACCCTCCGTAGGGTCCCGCCTGGGCGGGATGCCCGCCGCCTGGGGCCTCACCGCCGGCATAGTCTCGCCGGCTCTCCCCTCGGCTTCGGGGGCGGGCGGTTCGGTGGGCTTTCTTTCCTCAATAAGTTCCTTTGTTCCCTTTAATGTTTTTGGTAATTTCTGGCCTGTAAATTCCTCAAATACCGTTCTTGATATCTTATTTGAGGGATCTAACAGGTCCGTCCATATACCATTGTTTATTGCATCAAGTAGCCCTTTTGCGTTTTTCATTGCGACGGCAAATGGCATATGTTTATCGGCGACATTTGCAATCTCAACATATCTTTCTGCTATCCGGTTAGGGCTTATATCCTCCCCCCCCTTTGCAGGGGTGGCTTGCTCAGGGACCTTGGCAGGGGCCTTCTCCGGCTCCGTGACCGCCTTGCCCTTGAATAAATCAGGGTACTCGGCTTTGACTGCATCGGGGATTACGGAAGCGTCTTTCGCGGCCTGGGCTTTGACAGACGCCCGGTGCTGCCTATGTTGTGTTGAAACAGTCTTTTTCACTATTTTTCCACGAGTGCCGGCCGGATCGTCAAAAAAGTGAAACAAGTCATCAGTAACCGGATCAGGATCACCATATTTTTCAGCGAATGAACGCCATTGCTTGAGTGTTATCAAGCCTTCTCTTCTACCAATCTTCTCGTTTTTCTTGACGATAGATTGCAATGCCTTCCATTGTTTTTCACGGGCTTTAACCTCGGGATCTTCTAAATCCCTAAACATAGTTTCATATTCACTGGCCATCATTTCCCATGACTCTTTGGCTTTGGTGGCCTTCTCCTTCCCCGCCTCCAGCCTCTCGCCTCTAGCCTCTCCCCCCGTCCTCTTCCCCGTAATCGTCTCAACACCTTTTTTTTTGGGCTTCTCGGTGGCCTTTTTAACCTCTGGGGTGGGTCCTGTTCGATAAAAGTCATTAAATCTTTGTGTGGCCCTCTCAGCAGCATCCTTGGCTTTTTTATATATCTCATTGGATACTTTCAACCCCTTCTTTTTCCTATATTCTAAAGCCGAAAGTTCACTTGTTCTTTTCTTGAAGTCACGCCTTATATATTGTTCTTTTTCGTATTCCGTTTTCTGTTCTTTTTGTTTTTCAACTTCTACTTCATGCTCTTCTAAAAACTCTTTACCTTTTGCGAAATCAACCCATCTAAGGGAATCCGGCTTTTTTGTGTCTGATTTTTGGTAAAGCCATCCTTTAACGATGTTTTGAAGTTCTTTAACGTCAACATTTGTAGGGTGGTCTAAAATAGTTCCGTCTTTGTGTACCTGTCTTACCGTCCAACCATCTCTACCGCTTTTCATAACGATCGGAACTATATCAATCTTGTCTATCCCCTTTTCCTCCATCATTTTAGACAGTGCGAATTTTTCAATATCATTAAGACTATCAAGCAGAGTTTCAGCTTTGGACATTGCCTTCTCCTTCCCCGCCTCCAGCCTCTCGCCTCTAGCCTCTCCCCCCGTCCTCTTCCCCGTAATCGTCGCGACGCCTCGGGGTTTTCCCTTCCTGAGCTCAAGAACCTGCTCTTTGCCGTCCTTCCCGCTGAACACCACGGAATTAAACGTGATTTCCTTTCCCTCGAAGGTGCTGTCTCCTATATATTTTTTGCCCTCTCCCTTCTTGACATAGGCGATGGTGAGGTGGGGACGGTAAACCGGATGGGTGTCCGTAACCTCAATTTTTTCGCTGATCAATTTATTGAGGGCATGGAGTTCAGGACCATCAATGTCCACCTTGACGACATCGGCCTCGTCATTTTCAAAGACAGATACCTTGCCGAGCGTAGCTTTGATCGGGCCCTGACCTTCAAGTATAGGCTTCAGATCCTCCGGGTCAACGGTATGAAGGCCGTATTTTACCGTAATATGGGGACTTTCCACTCTCCCCGAATCCGGGTCTTCCGGATCTATATAAAGCTCTTCATCCGGGATCTTTTTCCCGAAATCTAATACCGGCTTCGCCTCCGTTTCCGGTAGATTCACCTGGGTCGAGCTATATTTATGGGCCTGGGGCTTTATCTGATCCTCTGTTTTCTCAGCTTCTCCACCTTCTATCCCTTCGGTGGGAACCCCCTGCTCCTTTCCCAGGGGAGCAGGGGGTTTAGTGGTGGGCGCCTCCGTCTCCTTGCCTAAGGGAGTGGAAGGCGTTTCGGTAGGTGTCGGGGTTGTTTCTATCCTTTCTTCTTCGCCGCCTTCGCGGCCTCGACCTGCCTCAATCTCTCGTTCGCTTCCTTCTCGGTCTTGTAGGGTCCTCCCAGGCGCCGCCGTTTCCCCGTGATCGGGCTCTTCTTCTCCGCGTACACGTGCCACCCGTCCTTCTTTTGCCGCATCATCCGCTGCCTCCTCCCTGGCCGCCATAGCTTCAGCGGTGGTGAATTCTTCTCTTACCCTCTGATCTTCTGTTTTCTCACCTTCTTCCGCCCTAAGCGCCTCCAGGTCCGCCCTGGCCGCCTCATCCTCCCGGCTGATCTCATCGAGCATCGTTTCGGCCCTGCCGCGGGCCGCCGCGGCCCGGCGCTTTTCGTCTTTTTCGAGCTCCTCGCGGTCCCGGGCTCCGGCCGTAGCGATATCCCCGGTTCCGTGCGTGGAGGAGGCCATCGGCTGCCGGCTCTCTTTGTCCTTCCTGCCCTCTCTTACCCTCTGATCTTCTTCCCCTCTTATCTTCTGATCTTCCGTCCCTTCGCCCTGCGCGAATACCCCGCCTACGCCTCCACCTAACACCGTTCCGATGATCCCCGATTCGACGATCCGACCAACGTTCTCCCTGAAGCCCTGCTCCGGCTTATGCCCCAGGCTTTCTACATAGATGCTGACCGCCTCCTGGGCCATCTCGGTGCCGCCCTCTGTAAGGGCCTGGCGCACGATTTTTTTGATAATCCGGTGAGCTCCGGTGCTTTTAAGAAATAAGGTGTCAAAAGGCAGGATTTCCAGGATTCCGTTTGCTATACCGATCGTGATTCCTTCCAAGGTGGCCGTCTGCTCGGTCGTAACCGGATCCCAGCCCTCCCGGATCATCTCATCCTTGGCCTCGCTGTATGCCGCGCCCGCCTCCACGGTCGCAGCTCCGCCAAAGGCGCCCGCCAGTGAGACCGTCCTTATGGCTTTTTCGCCCCATCCGGCGAGCCTGGCCGCTCTCATGGCGCCCAGGCCCGGGAGCATCATGGCGGCCATGGTGGGAGTGTTCTCGCCCAGGGACCTTACCCACCATCTCCAGTCCAGCAATCGTTCCGGATGTTCGACAACGGTCCCTTCGGCCAGGTACGCCGGCCGCCGCAAAGACGGACTCTCTCCCAGATCCCGGTAATACTCCCGGGTAGTTGCCCCGCCGGGGATCCCGGCCATCTCCATGGTACCGCCGATGGACTCCATGGTGGATGCGGCACCGGCCCCCAGGGCGGAGCCCACTTCCTCCAGCGGGCCCCTGGGGTCTTCGGGTTCTTTTGCTCCAGGAAGGATGGTGGCGCCTGGAGGCCCGCCTTCCGAAAGCCAGCGATCGAAATCTTCCTGGGTTTTTAATCGCATTTATCTCCTACCCCTGATTAACGCATTTACATCGAAGGGTGTTTTTTCTTTATCAGTTATTTCTATTTTCGCCGGTGGGTGTTTTTTATATTCTTTTTCCTGTTCTTCACGGATAAATTTCAAAATAATTTTATTTTCCTCTTTCGTTAAATCCCGCAATTTACCGTTTTCCCTGACTTTATAACCTCCCGGAACTTCAACAAAGGTTCTTCCTTCATAACTTATCTCTGCCTTGCGTTCCTTTTTTCCTTTAATCCGTTCGGCTATATTGTCACCAAGATTTATTGTAAGATCTGCTGCTTTCTTTCCGCCTTCATCCGCCTGCTCCCCCTTACCGCCGCCCTTGGCCTCGATCAGTTCATCGAGGATTTCGATGACCCTGGCTTCTTCCTCCGGGCCCCCTTTATTCAAATGCGCCCGGATTGCCGCATTAACCGCCTGCATGCGTTTTTCATTTGGTTCATTTCCGGTAGTCGGATACAGTTTTTTCGCTTCGTTCCATTTGGTCGCGATCTGGGCCTTCACCTTTTTCGATGGCGGAGGAGCCTGCTCCGGAAATTGCTTCTTGATCAAAGCGCGGAATTCTTTCTCTGTCGGCGGTTTGGCCCCGTAAACCATGCCCCTGACTTTTTTTGCGCCGTCAACGGCCTCCTGGAGCACCTTCTCGTAGGTCACCTTCTCGCCGTTCTCGATGCGGGCCTCATAGTTTTTCTGGGCGATCGTCTGGAGTCCCTTCATTTCCCCGGCCGTGATCTTATCGCTCGTACCCACAATGGCCTTGATCGTCGCGACCGCGCTCATCTGGGGGAGGAGCTTTTGCTCCATCACCTGGACGGCCTCTTCTTCGCTCTTCGCATTCCTGATCTGATCCCGGGCCTCGACAATGTTCTGCTCGATCTTGGACAGGGTCCCGGAAAAAAGGACCTTCGGGTTGCTCATGAGCTCCTTCAGGGTGCCTTCGAACTGTCGCGTCGTGATTTTCTTGTCCCAGTCTTCCTTGTCCGTGTTGCCCCGGAGGACCTTCTTCCAGGACGGAGGCATACCGCTACCCTCCACCAGGTTTCCCCAGGTGTCCGCCTTATCGAGCCGGGCCTTTTCGTCCTTGAGGAGCTTCATCCTCTGCTCGTCGGTGGCCGCCCGCTGCTGGGTTGCCGCGGCCATCTTGTCCTGGTAGGATGCCGCGGCCTGGTCCCGGGTGCCCTGCATCCGTTCCGATTCGACATTATGCCGGCCCGCTTCGATATTTCTATCCTGCTCCAGTGCGAGCTCCGACTCCCCTTTCCTGATTTGACCAAGCTCTTTTTGTTTAGCCACCTCCGCCAGGGCGAGGTCCTTTTTCAGTCCCGAGGTGGTCTTGACTTTTTCGAGCTCCAACTGCTTCATATCCAGTCCGGCCTTGGCCTTCAAAAGCTGCACATTAGCAAACGACTTTACGATATCCGAAAGAGACGTTCCGACATCCCTTATGGCCTCTGCCGGTGTATACCCGCCGTATGGATTCATTTAATTTTCCTCCTCTTCCTCTGCTCTTCTAACCCTCTAACCTTCTGATCTTCTTTCTTAAAGAAGCCCCCCAAGAATCCCCGCAACCGCTCCGAAGGCCGCTGCTACCGGTCCCCCAAAGTAATACCCGGCGGCGGCTCCGACCGCTCCGCCGGCGACCGCACCTTTCGTCTTACTCCCGGTCACCCTGCGGACCCCGTATCCCGTCCCGAAGCCGAGGGATGCGCCTGCTGCACTCCCTGAGACTTTGCCCATCTTGGCAGCCGCAACGGCTCCACTCATCTTGTAGGCCATGTAGGCCCCGCCCATGCCGAGCCCGATGGCCTGAACGCCTTCGGCCTTCTCGGCCTGGGCCTCCGCGATGTCCATCTCCTTCTCGGCCTGGTCGATCTTCTTTGCGCTGTCCTCCGCCATGGCCTTAAGGGTCTCCTTGTGTTCCGTTTCCCTCTGGGCCAAATCGGCAAGGGAGATGTCCTTTTCCAGTTTCAGACCCGCCTCGAACTGCGTCTGGTCCTGCTCCAACTCCTTCTTATATTGATCCGTTGCCGCCTTGACCCGGCCTTCTTCTCGGTGGGCGGGAAGCTGGGCGTGGATGACCGTGGACAGGGGTAAATTAATGGGCCTCTTCCGCGTGCTCACCGCGTCCATCTGAGGCGAATAAAGCTCCGCTAAATTAACCGGCATTTTTTTCTCCTTTATGTGGATAGAAGCTCGGGGCCGTAATCCGCGTCCTGAGACTTTTTGTAGCTTTTCTTCTGGGTTTCTGCTCTCTCCCCATAGTTCCCGATAAACTCGTCGGTCTTTTCCCTCACATAGCTCATAATGTCATCGAAGAAGCCTTTTTGCTTCGTGTACATATCAACCACGCCCTTGGTCTGATCCGACTGCCACCATGCGCCCGTAAGCTGAAGGGTCGATTTAATTCCCGCAAAGATCATAGAGCGGTTGCCCATGGATTCAGCCTTCCCCAGTTGGATATCCTGCAGCCCGATCTCCTTATCGGTCTCCTGCCCTCGGAATGCGATATCCCCTTCGTGGATCCTCGACTGGGTCTCCATCCGGGTCCCGGCAAGCTCCTCCTTGGTTTCGAGCCCCATGGCGTGCCGCTTGGCCGTTGTTGAAAGCGCCAGGTTGTGCCTGCCGGCCTGCGCCTCCTCACCGGAAATCTGTGCCTGCTCATCGGCTCGTGCCTTCACGGCCGCGTAAACAGCATCGTCTGCCGCCGCCATGGGCGTTGCCCGGACACTCTGGTCTACATTCATGAGATCCCGTAAATTGATCGGAAATTTATCTCGCCGTATTTCCATCTTATCCCCCACTTTTGAATTGAAAAATGAATATTGAATATTGAAGATTAAATACTTCCCTGTCTAAATTTAAGACCCGGGATACCTCCTTCGATCTCCTCACCAAAATAAAGATTATTATCTTTCAGGACCTGATACAGACACTCACTCAAGGCGCATATCGATTTATGCTCGATCTTTAATTCCAGTTGAGTCTCTATAAATTCGATAATTTCATGCAATAATGTCTCTTCCAACTGCTGTGGTTCGACATCCTCGTTTAAGTGTATCAGGTTATATTGTGTTTGAAATTGCCCATTCAGATTTGGCAATTCCTTATTTTTTACAATTTTCACATCAATCATCTTCCCTATAATCTTAATTTTCTCAGGTATTTTCATCTATTTCCCCTTTTTTCTCATTCGATGTTGAATGTTCGATGTTGAATGTTCATCTTTTATTTTCCCTTCCAATCTTCAATATTCAATCTTCAATATTCAATTTAAGCGCCTCTTCCCACCTGCGCCTGAGTGTAAAATTATCCCTCGTAAAGAGGGCTATTTTTACAAAAGCCAGAAAACCCGCGATATGACAGAGGGTTAGAAAAAATATCGCCGTAAACTTACTGGTCCTGTATTGCCGTCGTTGCCGGTTGCCCAGAAACCACGCCCCGTAATCCATCAGTCGGTCCACCAGTATCCGCTTGACGCCCCCGCGCCTCGATGCCTTGCTTTTGATGTATGGTACTACCCGTGCCGCGATCGCGTAATACCCTCTCAGCGTCACCGGGTCCAGAAATGTGTCTCGACAGAACCGGGTGAGATCCACCTCCGGAGAGAACCGATCCGTACACGCCGTAACGATGATACAGCCCCCTCCGCCTCCGCCTGCGTCGGACATGCCCGCGGTGTTGTCGTGGAGCCCTGCTTCCATGCCCTCTTCGCTTGACAGCCCCTCCTCCGCTTGACTTAATGGAGCCATGCTCATTGCCATCTGATCGTTAAGAGAGGGTTTTCCTTCCGAAATAGGATCACCATAAACAGCCTCACCGATATCCTTTCCGAAAGCCTGGGCGATGCCTTTCGCAAACCCTAGAGCAGGATTCATCGCCATCAGACCTAGCCCCAAATTCCCGAGAACAGTGCCCACTTGCTCAGTCGTCGCGAACGGTCCGGTATTGTCGCCTGGCGGCCCGGGTTCACCGCCTCCCGTCTCTATGCCTTCCGCTGTCTCGCCGGGGACGGGGACTGGGGCAGCATCGGGGAGACCCCCCGGGGCTGCATCCGCGTACACGGAGGAAGCCGTTTTTTTCTTTGCGATGTCCGCCAGAGCAGCATCCTGGGTGGCCTGTATTTCGGATTTTTGGGCATCGAACTCCGAATCTATCCGCTCCGTCTCCTTCCGGATCTCCGCATCCACGGCCCCGGCTGCCCTTGCCGATTGCGTCCGCGCCTTCACGTCCAGTTCGAGCGGCGCCCTGCCGGTCTTTCCACCTGTAGCCGCATATTGCGATGAACTAAGATCCCTTAAATCAACCATTTACCCACCCCGCTCCGATTGAATAATGAAGAATGAATATTGAAGATTGTTAATCACGCTTCTTACACATCTTGTTTAAGGCTTGCCTCTTTTCTTCCAGCAGCTCGGCTGGAGTCAAGGGAGGCGTATTTTCGATCAATTCTTTAGGTACCGAAAAAGCCAGTTGCGTTTTCTCAATCATCTCCATGTAAAAGTCCTTGATGCCTTCGCCCTGGTCATCGTCTACCAGGGGAATTATTTCCCCGTCTGCATTTGACATAGTTTTTCCTCCCTCAATTTTTAACCTGCCCGCTCGTGCCTTGCAATGGCAGGCGGGTCTTCAATATTCATTATTCAGTTCTTAACACCTCCCACTCAAATCCCCATCCCATCAGCGGCACCCCCTTCTTTGTCGTGGACGTGGCGCACGAAAACTTGAACTGGTGCGACCAGCCGTGCCGGTCGATGGTCTTCGTCTTTCTCATGTGCCGGTTGTCTCCCGATATCTCCACGGTATCCAGGGTGGTTCCGGTTGTCGATCCGTCCTTGTAGTGCGTTATGGTGACATCCGGGTTTTCCGCGATCACCTCACTGAAGAGCTTCACCCTTTTGATCGAGCTCAAGTCCCCGATATCCCCGCCCGGGATGATGTCCGCGGTCTTGATGGTCTGGGTGATGTCCTCTCCGTCCCAGGTTGCGCCGTTTTCGAGGCGCATCATGTGGCCGTTGTCCCGAAGCCCATAGACATACTGCCGGCCGTTGGTATCGACCACCTTGAATGCAGCCCGCGGATAGGGTTCCGTAAGGCCTGAATCGGGCTCCTTCTCAAACCACTTCCGCTTTACGAGATCCAGGGCGATCCACTTCAGGGCCCCGGTCTTGATCTGGAAGATAAGGTTATATTCCTTATTGTCCGGATCCACCCAGCCCTCGGCCTCCTCGATATAGCCCAGGTCGATGGCGTCGGTCCGGGACTGGTCAAAAAAATTCTTGATTTTGCCCTCGACGGGCACGAGAAGGGCGGCGTCGCACACGATCGGGCCGGAATAGGCAAGCCATATTGCGATGTTGCGGCTCACGTCCTCGGCCAGCCCGAAGCCCACCGCGGCCGTGGCGACCGTGAGAGGCGCCGGGCACCCGTCTTTATCCGAAAGCTGAAATATCCGCCAGTCATACGGGCTGTCGCCGTTCAGGAGAAAAACATCGCTCTTTTTCAGGAATATGCCCGTGTTGTAGATACTGGACCCGAACCGGTTGTACAGGCCCACCGCGGCCGTGAGATCGTCGCTGCCCCCGAAATACAGAGACCCGGCAATGCCCGCGCTGCTGTCATCCCCGTTGTGGACATCGACGGTGTTTTTGGCGCCGTAATCCACCCGGTTACCCTCTTTGCCCGTCAGGTAGCCGCAGAGCATGGGGTAATTCTTGTACTCGAAGGGAAACTTCCACCCAGACGGGATCTGCCTTGGCGCTGATATTCCCTTGATGGCGTCCAGTTTCACATCCAAGGAGAGGTTCTGGCTGAAAACGAACTTGTAGTAATAGAGCGTCGTATCGCTCGATATCTGTGTGGGAAACTCCGTGTTATGGTCCGGGGGGTTCCATGTGATGGTTCCGGAGGCCGCAAAACTCTTATTGTCCTGGATGCTCTGATCGTCGATCACTCCGACCGATACCCAGTCGTCCCCGGCCCAATAGTATATCGTGAGGATCGTGTTGGCAGTGGTGTTGACGGCCCCGCCCACCAGGGTAACATTCACGCCCATCTGGCGCTCCTGGAAGCCTGCCACAAAATAATCCGTCGCGGCTGCCAGGCTGTTGAGCGCGGCATAGGTGGCCGTGTTGGCGGAGCTGTAATCCTGCTCGGCGACGTTCAGGGTATAATCGTTGTACGTCGATGAGGTATAGACCTGAAACGATATGGCCGTTCGGTAAAACCCGTTCCACAAATCCTTGACGCTCTGAAATGGTGCGTCCACGCTGACGTGGCTGATTGTGGCCGTGGCGTCGCATTCCGTAACGACGATCCGGTACCAGTAGAGAACGATGCCGTCGATGGCCTTGACCTTGGCCGTCGCTGCCGTGCTCGTAAAAGACAAGGTGCCCGTCTGGGCGAGCGGGATCCCTCCGGATGCGGTGCCGTCAAAGAGGGCGGCAACCGCGGCCCAGGAGCTGCCGTCAAAATATTCCACCGTGAGGGCGCCGGCTGTCGTGTTTGCCGTCGCCACATAGGGCTTGATCCCTTTGACCGGGCGGGTCGATCCGACATAGATATAGGTCCTGTAGGTCGCCGATCCGTAGGCCGCAACCGATATTTCAAAGGCGCCCGTGTGTCTGGCCACGTTGCTGACCCGGTACTCGTCAAGCCTGCCGTTCAGGTAAAACCCCGCGCCGCTTGCTGCGTCATATCCGATATAGACGGAACCGGTATAATCCGCGGCTCGGCTCGCATCCGAGATGTAGGCCTGCTGTACCCCGTCAACAAAAATCCACCAGTTGTTTCCGGACTCCACCAGCTCCACGTGGTACCAGGTCGCTGTGCTGATGGTGCCGTCGGGCGTTGCCATCCCGGCTGTGCCCAGGACCTCGGCCGCCGTGTCGAATATGGAGAGCGTAAGGGCCCCGTTTTCGTCCAGGGAGAACTTGAAGTAGTTGGCTGCGTCTGTTTGTTGATAGTAAAGGGCGTAGTCTGTGCCTGCCCCGGGCAGGGCATCCACGTACAGCCTGAAATCTACCGTAAAGGTACCGCCGGAGAAATCGAAGTCCGCGTTATCGGGAATGGAGAAATAGGCGTCCGTGCCGTTGAAATCCGCCGAGTGGGTGCCGAATACCTTGACCGTGGCATCATAGGCCGCGGTACCGTTAAAGGTTACCGTGTGGATCGTTGTCGGGCTCGAGTCCGTGACGTTGTTGTCTAAGTGGAGGAGAAGCAGGGTGTTTGCATCCGTGCTCTCGGTTACACGGTGAAGGGTCGCCACGTTGGTCGCGTCGGTCTCGGTGTTCAGGATAGCGCCCGAGCCGGCAATGCCGTAATTGTACTTGAAATCGCCGTCGGGAGCGTAATTGATGAACCCCGGACACCTGAGCTCCCCGCCCGCATAGACCATGACCTCCTTGCCGTTCGCATAGGCGATATGCCCGCCGGGCCACTTGCTGAACCGGCCGAGGCCCGCACCGGTTGCGTCCGTGTGGACAGCCGTGGCTTCAAAGTCTCCCTGGGCCGGGACGGCGGCCTTGTTCTCCAGGACCCTCGATGCGGTGCCGGCCGCGTTCAGGGCCTGAATCAGGACTCGAGACTGTGAATCATAGGGGCTCTCGAGCTGGATCCCGTTTCGTCCCTTGAGGTAGGTGGTAAGCGCAGTGGTGTTGATCTTGGAATAGCCGAGGACCCCTTCGGTCCCGGTGTTGGTATAACGGCGATTCTTGAGCTCGGAAAAATTGGACTCCCCGATCTTAAGGGGGTCCTCTTCCGGGATCCATTCGCCGTTAAATAAAAATGTCTTACGATTTAGTTTTTTCCCTTGTGTCGTCATCGTCAGATTCCAGCGGTATGCCTTGTAAGGCCATCCGTCGCATATCCTCCAAATGATATTTAGTAGCTTTTAACTCCTGTTCGGTCGCTGTCGGACCCTTTGGTGTAAATATCTCTCCCAGGGCCTGATAGAGTTTTTCTGCCAGGTAGGTGGGCAGTGTTATCAAACCGTCAATTTCTATGGGTTCGCCGTCCTTGAACTTTTTCACGGTCCACAAAGTTCCCTGCTCCAACGATGGATAGGCAACATCAACACTGCCGTCCCTGTGTTTGGTCATAAAGGCTATATTAATTTTCCTGCCCCAGTCGACCTGGTCGATCCTTACTTCCCTCATGAATCCCCCATTAAAAAAATCACTGAAAAATTAAGCAGGCCCGCCGCAAACCAGTAAATCGCGCTGCCGTATTTACCGTATATAAACAAAGGGATAGACGCCGCAAAACTCTCAACCATGATGATGATCGGCAATACATCTATAAATTTCTCCATCCCCTGTTTCTTCTCACCTTCTAATCTTCTCACCTTCTCACCCTCTCACCTTCTCACCTTCTCACCTTCTCACCTTCTCACCTTCTAATCTTCTCACCTTCTCGCATGTACCCGCATCCTCGCAATCTCTCTCCTGGCCCGCTCGATCTCCGCCGCGAAAAGCCCGCCGATCTGCCGGGACTCGGTAAACTCCCTCTTGGGCATCTTGAAGATCGATGCCGCGCCCGCGCAGATCCCCCTGCAGCTCCTCGGGGATATCCGCCAGAATCCGTAGTCGCTGAATACCGGGCTCGGTGTTGTCGCGTAAGGGACGTAGATCGTATGCCCGGCGGTCTGGGACGGTGCATCCAGGAAGATCTGCTTTTCGGCTGCCGGCTGGATCACGTATCCGTCTCCGCTGGTCCAGTCGTCGTCCGTGCCCGCAAAAAGCGCCGTCACCAGGTTGTTTGCATCCGTAACCGAGAGCACATACCCCGTTGATCCGTCCGAGGTGTTGTGGACGATGTCCCTGGGGTAGACCCTGTCCGTCGTGGTGAAGGCCTTCGATGTGTCCGTGAGCGTACACTGCCCGCCCGATGCCGCGCCGGCCGCCGTGGTCGTCCCAGTGATCAGCTCTTCTTTGGCCGGTTTGTCCCGGATCGTGAACTTGTTGGGCCACTCCTTCGAGTCCGTGAGGTTGCTCTTGTAGATCCGATCCCAGCTATCGAAAATCGGAAAAGAGTAATTCGACCCGTCGTAATATTTGATGAAAAACCGGTCGCGACGGTTTTTCATGGAAAGAGAGACGTACCCGGTCGGAAGGTCGTAGGCCTGCTGGTCGGCGACGGTCGTGATCTCCTCCTCGGCATGGAGCGAGAGGGTCTCCCGGGCATAGATCCCGGCGGCCAGGTCCAGGCAGTCATACATTTTCCTGGCAAAGGCGTAGAGATCATCCTCCGTGAGCTCATCCAGGAAGTCCAGCATTGTAAGTTTTAATTTAGCCCCATCCATTTTCTCACCTTCTCACCTTCTGATTTTCTCACCTTCTGCCCTTAGCCCCGTCCATTCTTTTACCCTTTTTTTCGTTCGATGTTCGATGTTGGATGTTCGATGTTGGACGTTCATCCCTTTAATCCTTACACCTTTGTCTTCGCCGACTCGACCGCGTCACTCAAGGTAACCTTCTTCTCCGGCCCGATGATCTCACAGGTGGTCAGGTGTATGTTAAATGACTTCGAGGTATCCCAGATGTCTTCAGCGCTATGAAACCCTTTGACTTTCCCCTTAAGGATCACCGTAATGTCTTCCTCCGGGTTAATATTGAGATAACCCTTCGGTTTGACCTTGCCGTCCTTCGGGAAGGACAGCCTGGCACTCGCTTTCTCTTTGATTTTCCCTGCCATGGTAGTAGGTACCTCCTTTGCTTCTGATATCATATACTTCCTCGCAATTTTCGACCGGGCGCCCTCGCCTGAGTCGTAGGGTCCCGCCTCGGCGGGATGCCCGCCCTTTTATCCTTATCGATGCTGATTTATCAATTGCAACACTTCATCCTTTGAGGAAAAACCCTTCCGCATCCACAATGGCTTTGGATTTTTGATTTCCTCCGTCACCAGATCCCCCGTTTTGGCATCGCCACTAATGACGCGAGTAGCCGAGACATCATCGGTATCGTATATGGATTGCAGCTCTGCCAACGCTCGTTGTTTGTATTGCGGCATGGATAACATATTGACAAAATCCTGTTTGGCCGCCATGTGTTCCGGGTACGTGAATGCACATAAAATCGGTATAGCTATCAAAATTAGAAAAATTCTATTCATACCTTTTCTCCTACATAAATGTAAAATAGCGATCTATCTTTTTGATCGTCGCCAGAAATGGCATCTGATCTTTATAGGTTTCTGCTTGCTTTATTAAAACCGTTGAGCCGGTAAACAATATCCGCGTTTCGTCATTCATCCGAAACTGAAGCGTCATACAACGTGTGCCCTGTTTATATTTGCTGCTTACCACCTTAAAACCCATCACCATTATCTCACGGTTTAGCACCTCTGTAATATTGCACTTTGCCCCTTCAAGCGGCCTGTGATCCTTGGCAAAATCACTGAACCGCTTCAGGGTTTCCATCTCTACAAATCTCCATCAGGCTATCCAGGCCGAGTGACAGAAACAAATTGTGGCTGTTGGCCCATTTTAGCCATCCAAGTGTCGAGGCAATTGATGATATTATCTGTTCTCTTGATATCTTTCCAGCCCAAAAAAGGGACGGGAACAACGCCAAACGTTTTTTTACACGCTTAACAGTGCTCTTTCGAATAAGAATATATCTTGGAAAATGGCGATATCCCAAAAAGTCCACCCCCCTGGACACAGGGAAGAGATCACATTTACTTAGAGCGAGTTCCAAATTTTCCGACAGGAACTTTCGGATTTTTTGTGCCAGATCGTTGAGATGGCCTTTATCGTTAGAAAAAAGACAGAAATCATCACAATAGCGCACGTAGTCTTTAACCCGCTCATTGTGTTTTATAAATTGATCCAACTCATTGAGGTAGAGATTCCCGAACCATTGGCTTGTATAATTACCGATTGGGACATTTTTACCGCCTGGGAAAGAATCTATGATATTTTGAATAAGCCATAGGGTATCCGTACATTTAATCTTTCGTTTCACGATTTCAAAAAGGATATCATGATCAACTGAAGGGTAAAATTTTGAGATATCCATCTTGAGACAATACCTATTCCTGCGTACAAACTCCATTGCCCGTTTGCTTCCGGCATGGATACCCCTGCCGATAAGGCAAGCATAGGAATCGGATATAAATAGTTTGCTCCAAATCGGCTCCAGGACATTCATAAGAGCATGCTGCACAATCCGATCAGGGCTGAATGGCAATTTATAAATAGTTCGCATTTTAGGCTCGTAAATTATTTTCTCTACATAAGATGAGGTCGCAAAGGTTTTATCCAACAATACTTTCCTGATATGAGCCAAATTAACATCAAGATTTGACTCGAATCGTTTCACTTTGTTCTGCCAGGATTTTCCCTTACGAGCACGCCTATACGCATCATAAAGGTTTTCGATATCCGTGATCCTTTCCCATAGTTTTCCGTGTCGTTTCATGATCTGATGCAGACGACGTTCGGGTTTTCCCCTACTAGCCGCCTTCATCCTCCGTTTTGTGTTTTGCCGGACCTTTTGTCCGACAGGGCCGATAGGTCCAGCCAGGAGTTTGCTCAAACGCCTGTATCCGACTGCCTGCGACTGCCGATATTCGTATTCGTATTCCAGCGATAGTTATTCGCATTACGTGACCGCGAACCGGAATTCGTCCCATTATTCCAATTACCGCCTGCATGCAGCTTATGACCTATCAGCCCAAAAATCGCGAACGTTCTACGTCTGCTCGTTTTTCGTGCTATAACGGCTCCGACCGCCCGCGACCGCCGATATTCGCACCCGCAGCCCAGCGATAGACACTCGCAGCACGTGACCGCGAACCGGAATCCGGCCCATTATTCCAATGACCGCCCGCATGCAGCTTTATATCACCATATGTGCCTTGTTTATATATCGATCCTTTTGCTCCGGGGAGATCGTAGTATCCCCATATGGGTTCTATGGTGGTCCCTGATGTTGCCGTTACGGTTCCGGTCTCAGTGTGGTCATGAGCAACCGGCCCGTCAAAACGATAGCCTTGGTCGCGTAGCCATTGCCACATTACACCAGCGGCATCCTCTACGCCAATATTACTGATCATTCGGCGTCCGGCCGTATCCGAATGCCCTCCGGTCGTGACTGGATCGGCGCTGCCTACGATGTTAGTCTCTTCATTGCTGCCCGCGGCGATAATTTGAAATTCTCCATCATCCAAAAGCTGCTTTTTGACTGCGGCAAAATCATCAACGAAATCCATCCAGTTGCGGGTATCTGTAATTGTGCCGCCGTTTGTGGAGGCAGTAGTAGTACCAGAGCCGGAGGCAAGATAGATATCCACCCAAATGTTGGCCTGATCCGAGTAGACCATCCCTTCCGGAGATGACCGTGGTCGATGTTTCAGGTCCCAAATTGACGCAGGCAGGATGTCTCCGATTACATAATCTGATAGCGTGTGACCGGCAATTGTGCCAACCGAAGCACAAAGTAGGTGAAATCCTCCGATCTTTGCCGACGTATCGGCGTTATATGTGCTTGGCCAGGTAGAATTAACAGAGACTACGAAATCCAGGGCATTTGAGGACGTGACGCCACTGACTGCATATACATAATAATCCGTCCCCTCCGTGGTAGTGCCGGAATCCAGATCTGCAGCCAGACTGACATTCGTATCGGATTTCAGAATGTATGTTGTGCCGTTGATATTAAAGGGGACCGTTTCGGATCCCTGGACCGTTACTTGGATATGATCGGTTGCGTGCGCCTCAATGAACCGCTTGGTTTTATCGCTCAAAAACGAAGATACTTTAATAAGGTCATCAGGGAGGACGATATTCCCTATGCGCCGGTTGTCCTGGTGGAGTGTAGGCTTGGCATAGACACTCCCTGCAACCGCTAAAAGGAGCACCAGGATAACGACTGACAGAATAACGACCGGTTTTTTTAAGCGCATGGATTTCATCACATCAGCCTCCTATTTTATAGAGTACGACGTAGGCCGTGGCCGCGGAACTGCCCTCATCCAGAACGGTGTTGAAATACTTAACCTCGTCCGCCTCGTCCAGAAAAATCAGATCTCCTTCGTCGAGTACCGCCCCATTGTTTCGCTCCGCCAGGCTGTAGAGTTTAAACCGGGCGGTATCACCCTGCAGAAATATGGCGGCCATGACGGCCAGGGGGCTGACGGCGGACATGATCTGGGTGGTTGTGGTGCCGATCACCAGGTCTTCGTCGGCCAGGATCGTCAGCCTGCCGTCATATGCCGCGGCCTTGGCCGAAGGGATCATGAACTTGATATTCTGCGGCTGCAGGAATTTCGGGACCCTTTTAATTGACGACTTGTTCGCTGTTTGTCTGGTGGGTTGTTTCCCGGAATAATGAAGCAGACTGACCCCCGCAAAAAAAATGATACAAAGCGCTGAAATTAAATAATTTCTCTTTTTCATCTCATCCTCCCGTTCCTGGTTTTCATGGTGTTTCTGTCACTCCCGATTCAAAATCTACCCCCCAATCAGCAGTCACATCTTCTATTTCCTCTGCTGTTAATTTTACCGCATCTCTGGCCGATTCCACCTCGACAATGGCAGTGGCTTTCAACTCGGTAATATCCATCTTTAAAATGATAAAACCATCCCCTCGATCTATCCAGGCTTTAATATTCTTTTTTTCTCTAACCACACAGGCAGGATATTTATCAGGGTCGTGGATTCCGGCGAATTGATCTATACCTCTTCTATTCATACGCCCCTCAATAGAGAGTAGTTTTTTACCTGTCGCCGGGTCATAATATCCAAGGCCAGGTCGTTTCCTGAATCTTATATATTCCATTTATTCCCTCAAGCAGCGATCAAGCAGTCTTCTGATACAATCATATAGTATGCTTTGGCAGTTATGCCATTAGCATTATTTTGCGAAAAAACATCATTATCAAGCCAGGGATTATGAATAGGAGAAAATGCCTGCAATGTATCGTATATTTTATTAGCATCAAAATCACTTTCTTTTGTGGGCTGCCCATGCGCACCCGATCCAGTAGTCGTTACAAATCCATATTTAATATTTCCACTACTCCTTCTCCAAATTGCCAGCCAAATGTTACCTGTTGTAACGATTGTATCGACTGTGAAAGAACTCACGGAGTTAGTAAATAACTCAAGAGTGTTGTTAGTATGTACCATAAACTGGAAATCAACAGCATCTCCATCTGCGAAATCAAAAACGAAATCATCAACACCGGCTACCTGATTTTGTAGATCTGCAAGCTTAATTATGATTGACCAGCTGGTTCCGGTAATTAAATTCTGGTAGTTAGATGTAACACTATACATATCATTGTCGGTGATCTGACGATAAGGTGGGTCTCCTACGGCCCCAACGATTGCACCGCTTTCCGTGAATGTAAGATCAGCGCCGGTTAATCCCGCTCCGGTCGAGTAGTCATCATCGCCTACACCTGAAGCATCGAATAAACAGATGTTCGTATTCGCTTGAGAATCGGTCCAACCTTCCTGATCCGTTCCAAGCCATGCAGAGTAAGAGGCGGCGGCGGCAGCAGCACCACTGGTAATGACAGCGGGTAGTATCCCCCAACCTCTGGCGTCCTCAATAGCTCCCATGCCAAGGCAAGCAACCCCAGCATAGCCACCAATCTGGAAACAGTTTTTTAGAAATTCTCTGCGTGTTCTATCTTTCATTAGTTTATCGACACGTAAGAAACTGTCCCCTCCTCGTATATGCGCAAGACGTTATCTGCTACAGCCTTGAAAGTAAAAGATCCCGCGCCCGTTGTTCCACTCAATTTTATGGCGCTTGCTCCGCTGCCAGTCACAAAGCCCGGTTTGTTTATAATTGTATCGGCGGCATTAACAACATACCAAATTGTCGACCCGGATGTTTGATCCTGATCAAGGCTGACGTTATATGTCATCCCTTTTATGGCGGGTAATCCCCATAAAGTCACCTCAGATATAGCGCCATAATTACCGATAAAAGCCCCCCCGGTCATTTCACGAGTCAATGTCTGCGAGGTGGTGATATTATAAATACTCACGCCCGCGACGATTGGTTGAACGGTAGAAACCCCTGATGTCACAGGATCCGGCAGTTGCGCGTTAGTTGCCTGCCCGGTAAGGTCGGTGAAGGGCAAGGACCCGGAGAAAGATCCGGTTATATCCGTGGCGCCCATTTTGCCCGTGACATCGAATTTGTAGCCGTCCCTGGGTTCCCCCCCAAAACCGTACCCGGTTGCACTGCTCGCGTCGTCTCGCCAACCGTCATAGAAAGGGCCTTTGGTGGCATTGACCCCGAAGATGCTGTCACCGCTCCCGAAGATAATTCGATAGGGTCCTGCTATGATGCTGCCGTAATAATAAAGGCTCGCCCCGCTGTGGACCGAGATCCCGGAGCCCGGCGTGAAGGTGATCTGGGTATTAGGGCTGACAGTGACCGAGTTTCCCGAGGGGATATTCTGGATGTCCGTTATCAGGAGGTTGGCGTCATTCGCGCCCACGGCCGTGACGGCGCCTATAAACCCTCCGTATCCGTTCACATTCCTGGCGGGCTCGTGGATACTCCTGCCCGAGGCAGAGCCGAAGTAAAACACACCGACGATGCAGAGGATAACGAAAAGGAAATAAGCCTTTAAAACTCTACCCATAGCGCACCTCCATTTGAGTGTAGCGTAACGGACTCGTACTGGCCCGATAGAATAATGGACGCTTGCCCTTCGATCGTGTCACTCCCGGCACACTGTATCGTGACCCTTCCCGTACCGATGTTGCAGATCTTTTCTGTCCAGGCGTTCGACGCGGGCGCGAGGGTGATCGTGAGGGTGCCGCTCGCAAAGACCTTTTCTCCGTCCTGGTCGATGGTATAGTCCGATGTCTGCGTCGATGTGGGTCCTTTGAGGTTCTGGACCGTGATCTTCTTTGTCTGGGATGCGCTGACATCCACAATGGGGAGGACGTCGTTGTCCGCCGGCGTGGTCATGGCCGTCATACCTGATATCTTGACGCTCATAAAGCCTCTCCTTTTTACGCTTTGCGCCATGCCCTATGCGCTATGCGACTACATATTTTGTTCCGTCACGAGCCATTTGCCGTTCTCCTGGAGCATAGGGCCTGCCGACTCCGTGTAAATGATCTGCCGCCTGGCATCCCCGCCTCCGCCGATCCAATCGAAGAGGTCCACGTCGTCCCGGAGCACGAACGCATCCGCGAACCGGCCGCATTCCGGGCACCGGTCCGTGTCCTCGTACATATTCGGATCTTCCACCCAGACGGCCCTGCAGCCGGGCCAGGGGCAGACCCTGATGGGCATATCCGTTATTCCGGACATCTACTCTTCCTGTTCTCCAGTCTCTTTCTGCTCTTCTAACCTTCTGATCTTCTCACCTTCTTCTTCGCCCAGATCCACCCGCCGGAAGTACCAGTCGCCCATCTCGATGGTCTTTGCAACGCCCCACCAGTCCGGTCGCCGGATAAAGCCCAGGCCGTGCCAGGGCAGCGGGTCGGAGTAGGACTTCTCGGATCGGTTGCTCGTCGGCCGTTTCTGGTAGAGAACCATGTCCAGACTGCTGACATCCCCTTCCGGCGCCTTGAGCATGTTGCCCTGGAGGCCTCGGAGGTACTCCTCGTGTTCCTCCCAGAACTTCTCTGAGATCTTATGCCCGAACCGGTCCCACCAGTTAAGGGCCATATCCCTCTGAATCTTTGAGCCGATAATCGTCTCCAGTTCCCCTCGGGTCCGAACGGGATCGCCGGTCTTATAGCAGTAGGTCCCGTCTTCCGATAGCCATACCTGCTGGCCGTCGCCCTGGTCGAAGCTCCGGATGTAATTCTTCTCCACGACCTTTTCATCTCCGGTTGCCCGGTCCTTGATCTTCACATGCAGTTTCTGCATACAAAACCTCCATATTGCTGGTTGATGGTCATCGTTAAGGCAACCATCAACCAGCGTTTTAGTTTTCGGCTTTCCCCGACTTGCCTCCTCGTCCCGATCGAGAGCGGGATAATGAGGCCCGGCCGCGTGCACCTGCAGGCCGGATTGAGGCCCGGGAGTCTCACCCGGATAGGTCGGGACCGCGTGGTATATCGTTGTCAAATCGTCAATGGCTTGCCTCGGCGTAGCCGCAGGCGTAGCCGGGTCACTCGCCCGTAAACTTCAGCCGGAGCGATGTGGCCGCCGGAGCGACCGTGGCCGGCATCTCGATCATTGCCCCGAGATCATAAGTCGTATTTATGACGCCCTCCGCATCCGAGGCATCCCCTATACTGCCGGAACTGTTTTTAACAAGAATAGAGTCACTATCTCCCGTTGTACCGGTAACCGCTCCCTGGGTTCGTATCATGAGTTTGTGGTTGGTCCGGTCATACTTATAGAGAAATCCGTCCGCGGGCTGCTCGATCTCGCAGAAATCAATGACCTTCTTGAAACCGAACTGGGCCTTGTCGGGCAACGGTATCCCACCCGACGGGTAAGTCAGAGCGCTGTCGCCGAAGGCGATATCTATAATGCTCACGATCTTATCCAGACCGCGGGCTCCGATGTTAAGAAGCCGGTTGGTGATAGTGACAGTGACGTTCGTCGCTGCTAAAGCTACCATGATTAGCCTCCTGTCTCATTTTTATGGTTTATTCCCCGGACTCTTTAATCGAATCCGGGGAATTTTTTGGTTACTGCGCCATGCGCCATGCGCCATGCGCCATGCGCCATGCGCCATGCGCCATGCGCCATGCGCCATGTGCCATGTGCCATGCGCTATGTCGTTGCCTGAAGCGCCGACAGGTTCGCTCGGGTCTCCGGACGGTACCTGACAAGCAGGTGCGGCCATATATGGCCGGCCTCTCCTGCACCGTTCGGTGCGGTTACGCACTCGACAACCACTTCCATACCGGGCTCAAGAGTAACGCCCATACCTACAAGATCATAGGCCACATCGCCTGCCGCGCTCACGCCTGTTACACCCAGGTTGATGTCGGCAACATCCCCGTCGGCACGCCCCGTGTCGGACCCTGAAGTGAAACGCCGGTCAAACTTGATCTCGGCGGTACCTAAAGTGCCGCCCGCCAACCCCTCGGTAATCTCTACCATCGCCAGGACCACATCGCACTTAAAGGGGACCTTAAAGACCCCCATATCCCCGGCGACGTGGCCTGCAATATCGAGCCCCAGGGCGTCCCTTGTGGTCCCCGCAACCATATGGTCGCCGGATTCAACAGATACACCCGCAAAGGGATGAAATTCTAACACAGCCGGATTAAGTTCCATTATTTGTTCCTCCTTATTTTTTATTATCTAATCTTCTTACCTTCTCACCTTCTTACCCTCTCACCTTCTAACCTTCTAACCTTCTAACCTTCTAACCTTCTAACCTTCTTCCTCACGCACTGCCGATTTTGACGATCCTGGCTTCCCGGTCGTTGGCGGTCGGAAACTTGACTCCAAATGCGACCGTTCCGTACCAGGCCACCGCGTGGCGGCGCCCGAAATCGCCCTTGTAGTTGGGTTGGGCCCGGAGATGAGGAAACTCGATCTCGATCCGGGCGACCGCGTCCTTCCCGAAGATAACCGCTTCTCCGAGCACGCTCGATGTCCCGACGGAGTTCGAGAGGGCGTTCTCGTTGGTGACCTCGATGAGCCGGGTACTCTCGCACCTGCCTATCTCGGACTTGTAGATGAGATCCCCCTTTCGGAGGTACATCATCCAGGCCTCGATGACCTTATCGCTCTTCAGGCCCCGCAAGGCCTTGGTGGAAAAGAGCCCGATGTAGTGGTCCGTCTCGAACATAGGGCAGTGGATGTCCTTGGCCATGTAGTCCCGGACCACGCCCATATGGTCCTTGGTGACGTTCTGAGTGGCCGATGTGGACGCGGTTCCGTCCGTGTCCCAGGTCCCGCCGGTCAAGCTCGTCGGTATAAAGGCGAGCTTTACGTCAGTGCCCGTAAACTCACTGGCCGCTGCATTGTCCATACCCTCGTTCATCTGATCCTTGAGGGCGCCTTGAGCGGCATCGTCCGGGTCGAACTTGGAGAGCTGTTTGGCAAGATCGGTGTACTCGACGCCACGGCCCCATTCCTTGAGGGTTATGCTCTGTTTTCCCATGGTGAGCTGATCGATAGGGATCCGGGTATCTTCATCCAATTCCGCCGAGGTAGGCTGGCTCAGGGCCTTGTAATAGATCAGGGTGACGGACTCGCCCATGCCTTTACCGTAGGAGTCCACCTTCCTGGTGAATTGAACAAATTTAAAGTCCCTGGCGGCCAGCTTGAGAAGGTCCCCGCTCAGGGCGTGATTCTTATAGACGCCTGTCTGGGCGTCGTAGGTCCAGGTGAATGCTTGATTCGGCATAATTCTTGTCCTCCTTTATATTGTATTGCGTAGGGTCACGCTTCGGCGTGATGCCTGCCTTTTTGCTATGCCCTATGCGCTACAGCCTGCGAGATTCCAGGGCATCTTCGACTGCGTCGTTCAGCGTGACCTTGCCGCCGCCTTCCGGTTCCTTTGCCAGGGGCGAGGTGATTGTCGCCCTCCCCATGGGCATTCCTCTTTTCTGGTGATTGAGGGCGTTATTGGCCGCAGCCGGTCCCGTGAATTTCGCCTGATAGGTTTTCGTTTCTTCGATGGCCCAGCCAACCTGGTCATCGAATGCCAATTTATTGCCCGTGCCGTCTTCCCTGGGGGCAACCGCACAGGTACGGATAAAGAACTCGTCTTTCGGGTCGATGCCGGCGTCCTCGGCCATCTTCTGGACACGGTCCCAGGCATCCTCACTTTCGTCTCCCGTCGGTTTTTCAGCGGGTGGTGTCGTCGCTGCCTTTACTGTTGTCTGCGGCGATGCGGCCGCGGTTGATGCCCTTGTAAAACCGGCGATGGCCATGTCTTTTTTGGCCCAGATATCCGATACGGCGTCTTGATAGGCGCCGTTATCTTCAAAATCATCCGGGTCAAGGACATCGATGGCGTCCAGGGCTTCGCGGTTCGCCTTCTTTGAAAACCCGAAAATATCGTCGCCAAACTTTTTCTTTTCCGCTTCAGCGGCCTCGGCGACATTCCTTTCGATCTGCTTGCCTTTAAGCTCGGTGAGTTCGGTCTCGATCCTCGTGGTCTTGCCCTGGAGCTCCTTGTACCCCTTCTCGGCCTCCTCGTGGCTCTTGAACCTCAACCCCGCATCTCCGGCTCCCGGACTTTCATCGGTTTTTATCTTCTTTTCCGTGCCGCCCTCCTCGGAGGGGTCGCCCGTCTTTTTACCCACGGTCTCCTCGTCTTCTCCCGTCCCGGGATCCGGTACGGAGATTTGGGAGGTATCCGGGGAAATGCCGGCGGCTTCCGCCAACTGGCCTTCAAATTTTGTCATGCCTTCCTGCATAACTGCGTCCAGATCGAATGCGTTCTCGTCCGGGACGATAACGACCTGGTCTATTCCTGTTTTTGGTGCCATAACGCCTCCTTTAGCGTGGTCCCTTGGCCTTTTATCGCTTTGCTATGCGCCATGCTCTCTGCGCCATGCGTCTAAAGGTCCCGGGGGCTCCGGTTGGATTATGTGTTCTTAAAGGACCGCTGATACAGAGCGTCAACGGCATTCCTGGCCTGGCTCTCCTTGACGCCCAATGTAAAAAGCAGTTCCGTTAATTCTTTTGAAGCGGCATCCCCAGCTACAAGCTGCTCGATCCGCACTTGTAATCGTTTCTTGATTAAAACAATGATCGCCTGTCCGGCATCGGATTCCACGATGCCCAGATACTTTGTTTTTTCCCGCAGGTGGAATTCTTCCGCGCCCGCTTTTTCGGCGGCCTTCGTCAGCTCGGCATCGCTCTTCAGTTCGAATGTGGTAATATCAACGTCCGGTCCCTTTTCCATTATTCCCCTCCGCCCTCAAGTGCCATGATCCTTTCGGTGATCCCGGCTATGTCTCCGCCGGTCTCGGCCTCTATCTTGCCTAACTTCTCGATGAGCTCCGTGATTCCCATGGCCTCCTGGAGCTCCGCTAACTTCTCGGCCGCCTCTTGCTGCTTTGCCGCGGCAAGACGTTCCTGAAGATTTATTACCTTCGCCTCCTCATCGGTCGGGATGATCCCCTCGTCTTTGATATTTATCCGGCCCTCGATGGCCTTGAGCACGCGGAATTTATTGATATAGGGCGCATAGCCCGGGACGTTGGACAGCGGAATGATGGTCTCCTTGATGCCGGCAAGGGTCTCGTTGTCTCTCATGAGCGCCTGAATTCCGCTGACGTGAAAGGACTCCTCGAGTTCGGGCACGCCCGTAACCCCGTTTTCTTTTCCCGTGTCGGGACTGAGGCCGTATTGCTTCAGCTCCTCTTCAGTGAACGCGGCTTCATAGTCGCTGTAGCCCGCCATTTCCTTGACGACCTTGGCGGCGAGGCTGATGACCTGTATGGCCCCTTCTTCCACGTTCTCGCCCATGAGCCCGAAGACGGCGAGTGCCTGATCCAGGTCCATGGCGGCGAGGCGAAAGGGTTCCTGTTTCCGCCAGCCCGGCAATCCCTGTACACGGCTGGTCACAAAACTTCCCCGATCGAACATCTGGTCATAGTGCTGCATGTTGGCCAGGATATCGCTCGTTCGGCTCCGGCGCTGCTCGAGCCGGACGGCCTGCTGTCCGTGGGCCGTCTCTCGAGTGAGGATGTCCTTGCCCGGAAAGATTTTTACGTCCTCCGGGTCGTCCAGGGCGGATAGATTGATTTCTCGGGGCGGATTCACGATCCAGTGGATATAATCCTGGTGGAGGCAGAGAATATTGTTCATGGCTTCCCAGAGGCTGAGGACTCCCTCCAGGAGTCCGCGGCCGTCGTGACGGAGCAGGTGGGGCATGGGCGAAAAAGAAATTCCCGGCCATCGATACCCGCCCGTTGCAGCCATGGGAAGCTGTATCACCCGGTTGGCCGCTATGGTATAGGTTGCGTTATCGAGCAGTAACTCGCCGCCCGGGCTCAGTACCTGCCCCCAGAACTCGCTCGAAAGAATCGATTTCCTGAAGGCGGACCGCTCGACGATCATCTGCTTCCGGGCCGCGATCGCCTCTTTGGTCATAAGGGGATTTTCCGGGTCCGCGGAGCCCGCTTCCTTGACCCTGGCGACATTAAAATATCTGCCGTTCGCCTCACCCTCCTGGAGCACGTGATAGTCCAGCCACTCCTGATGTATCCAGTACATGCCCGACTGGGGCTCACGCGAAATGGCGTCAGGATCTCTATGGATCTTCCAGGGCTCAACCAGCGCGAACTCCAGGCCCTTGCCCGGGACATATCTGGGAATGATCTCCTGGCTGGTCCCGACGGCCAGCGCCATGCAGACGGCGTCCGCGAATCGGAGCACGAAGTTGCCCCTGGGTTTTTCGAACTGGAAGTCCATCTCTTTCTTCCAGAACTCTCCGTTTTGCTTGTTTTTGGGATTCTCGATGGTCAGAAAGTTGGGGCTGAACGCCTTTTTTATTGCGCTGGCCCCGAACTGTACGGTCTGGTGGGGTTTAGGGATAATAGTCCTGGCCTGCCAGTCTTCCTTATCCACCCACGACATGGGTTCGTTTTCCTCGTATGCGTTCCAACAAAGCGCCTGTATCCGGCGGATGTTCCTGTGCGCCTGAACGCTCTGTTTTATGCAGTCCATGACGTAATCGACGAAGTGCTGCTCGCTTTCACCGACATAGGCCTGTGCCGCCGCTTCCCGTTCCGCGAGCTCCTGCTCATCGGGCGTGGCTTTGACAGGGGCGGTCTCGATTTCCCGCCGGCGCCGGATCAGCTCGAGCTGCGCGTCATTCTCTGTGGTCGGTAATGTCGCCATCTATACCCTCGCTCCGGCTGAGTCGGGAAAAATCCGGGCGAAATTTTTGTTGAACACGGTCTGCCTTGACACACGCGGTGTCTTTCCCCGCGTGATCACCTTAACCCCGAACCGGGACAGCCGCTCCGACTCCCCGTCTCCCTTGAATCGGATCTTTCGGATATTCCTGAGAAATTCCGGGGTATTCACCGTCCGTAGGTCCCCGTGGTCCATCTTGCAGTCATGATGGCAGCCGTTCGGGTCCGGCTCTCCGCTGTGGCCTTTTTCCGGGAAGGTCTCGTTCCCGCACTTGGTGCACTTGAAGATCTCCTCGTTGTAGTCCCCGTAAGGACCTCCCGTCTCCATCTCCCAGTGTCGCTTGAATTTACTCAACTTCTCCTCCCTCAATCCCTTGCCGCGGCGTAGCCTTCAGGCGAAGCCGGGTCACCCGGGTACCCCGAATCCCGTTGTAATATTCATCCCCGCTGCAGGACGACGGCTGTAGTTTCCGCCGCCGTAGCTCCGTGCCCGCTTCCTCTGGGCCTCGACGAGCTTTTTATAGTCGCTCGTTTTTTGCTCTTTATAGGGCATCAACACACAAATCCCGTTTGCAAAGGCGTCCCCGACGTGGCTGTGTATGTTTTTCACCGGCAAGCTCCCCGTAATATTGCCGTTAACATCGACCTTGTAGTGCCACCCGCCCCTGAGCGACCGGTTGAGTTTGGTCGCGGATCTCGATAGGATGATGGAGGGGATCCCGCCGTTGAGGAGAGACTTGAAGCACCGGCTGATGGACTGGGTCATGCTGTGCCAGTGTGCCGGCCCTCCCTCGAACCGGGCGTCGTATTTCTTCCCTATGATCGTGGCTGTGCTTCGCCTGGACGTGCTCTGGTTCGGATTGAGCATGGTTCGATCCCCGATAATTCGCCAGGACGTAGCCTTATTCTTGTATTTAGGGGTATTGAGGAGGATATCGAGGTGTTCTTCCATGATCTCCTCCGGCCCTTTGCCCGGCTCGTGTAAAACGTCGTGGATGACGAGCTGGCCCTGGGGGGTGTACTGTGCCAGGATGCAGCTCGCATTCGTCCAGCTATCCCACATCGCGATGAGCTGGCCCTTAAAAACAGGCAGGATCTTTTTTGAAAAATGAACCTGTGGAGAATACCCCGGGATCACCGGCCGGCCTTCGCTTACCGTGGCCGTCTCGCCCAGGACATATCTCTGATACTTCGCCTCATCTCCCTTAAAGGCAGCCATGTTGGCCGCCCTGGCAATGGGGCTCAGGTATTTGTTCTCTCCCCTGGGGATCCAAAAGGTGTCCTTGGTAATGGTGACCCACTCGCCCGTACCGGGGTCCTGCATCGTCAGGTAATCGTGGGGTTCGTCGGCGAGCTCCGCCGTCCAGTGCTCGTCGTCCGACGGATTCTGTGAAATCTGGACCCGCGGGACCGTATCTCTCTGCCGGGCCGCCCTGGCCAGCGCCATCCGGAAGACGCCGATAGGGAGTCCCGCGTTGGTCTTTTCATAGATCGGTGCAGGCTCCTCGAGCCAGACCAAGGCGTACTGTGGACCCTGGAGTTTGGATATGGCCCGCTCGTCGTCGATCCCGAAAAGGTCGAGGGATACCTTGGGTTTACTATTGATGACGATCTGCTTTCCGCCGTCCCTGAGAGTCATCCATCCATCCGCGAAATACTCCTGGAGGTCAGGCAGGGTAGAAGTCTTTATGTTCTGGAAGGTATCCCGGATCAATGCGGACCGGATATCGCACTCGCATCGCTGGGCGTGAGCCGCTAAGCCGACGGCCCCCGCGTAGGTATTATGCGTAACCGTAAAATCTCCGAGGAGAAAACGATGATTGCCATCCAATACAAAGCCGAAATATTCGCCTTCTCCAATATGAACGATCTC
>Ga0180007_10000557_pt1 | contig 60056 bp, 48 predicted proteins | sample MM_PC_MetaG_FD_121122 | JGI IMG/M metagenome (GOLD analysis project Ga0180007, IMG submission 121122) | Groundwater microbial communities from the Aspo Hard Rock Laboratory (HRL) deep subsurface site, Sweden - MM_PC_MetaG | ecosystem: Environmental > Aquatic > Deep subsurface > Groundwater...
ATACTTTTTGAGAAAAGCGTCGTGAATCTCCTTGTCTCCTGACAAAACAACCATAATGACCTCGTTGTTCTCCCAGTTGATGATATTGCCTAAAAATATCTTTTTTATGGCATCCTGATCCAGATTGTCTGTTGGTGCATCCTTGTTGGCGATGATCACGACTTCCCCAGCATATGCCTCATGCATGATTGCGAACATCCCTACGCATCCTGTCAGACATAACATCAATATGAACCTGCCTGCTCCATTCATTGCCCGCCTCCTTGTTTGCCGAAAGATTTTCATTATCCAAAGTCACGTTACAAAAAGATGAAAAATCTGAATTGAATATTGGCTCAGACCATACCTTACTATGGGTTCATATTCAATGATTTATTGAATTTTCAAATTTCATTTAAACAAAATATAAAATTATATAAATGAAACGGCAAGCTAAAATCCAAAGCCAAGCATGCTGATTTTATAAAACAATCAGATTCATTTCTGGCAGGCCTCACCCTGCAGCCTTTCCAGATTCTCCCTGGCAAAATCGATGGATGGGTCGATTTCAAGGGCCATGAGGTAGTATTCAATGGCTTTGTTCCGGTTCCCCATATCGCGATAGTTGGACGCAATGTTGGCATAATCGATGGCTGAGGAAGGATTCAGTCTGATGACGTTTTTAAAGCATAAAATGGCTTCTTCGTGGCGTTTCAGCTTGAAATTGCAGAATCCCATCAGGTTGTAGATATCTGTTCTTTCATCGTCAATGGCCTCCCCTTTTTTAAGAACGGAGAGTGCTTTGGTATACTTTTCCATGTCTTTCAGGCAGACGCCCATATAAGCGTAAATACTTGCCAGATCCTGTTCTTTGGGATTCATAGCAAGCGCCGCTTCAAAATGGGTGAGTGCAGTTTCCGGGTCATCCATGGCAAGATAGCACGAACCCAGATAAAACCGGACGTAATATTTGCCCGGCAATAATTTGTTTACTTCATTTAACTGACGGATGGCCTCATCAGGCGCATTGGTTTCTGCGATCATTTTTGCGGAAAACATGCCCACGCTTGTACCCAGGGATCTTTCCCGGAAATGTGCACCGGGGATGATGGTGTAGAATGCCGGTATCTGAAGCGCTGGGTGCATGGTATTGATCAGGAATACCTCCATGTTTCTCTTCTTCAGGGCAGCTACCATATTTTCCACCTCAATTCGAATATTGGTGTTGGACAAATCCGGCAGGTCTTTGATTGGTATCATCTTTTCAGGTGCCATGATAAATCCGCATTCTGAAAGATCCGTAAATTTGGGGAGACCGCTCGCCACATAATTGGAACCGGTATTGAAATCACCGGCAAGCTGGGCAGTTTCGGTAAGGGCGCGGCTCAGGGCTTTCTGGGGATCAGGCGTTGTGCCTGCAGTCCAGACGATCTCACTCTTTTCCGGAAATGTGGATGGATCATAAGCCATCACCCCCACGGTAGGGATACCGGTTTCGAGAGAGAAATCAGACAAATAGAGTTTTATGCCTTCTCTTTCATATTTTTTTAGCATTTCCACCACCATGGGATCGGTGGCAGACCCGGGTGCAATACCGGGAACGTTTATTTTCTGATGGCTGATGATGGAAGATACATGTCTTTCAACGATTTCACAGATCCCCTGGCTGATGGCCTCCTCCACACAATTCCCCGCTGAAGGGCCGTTGAATTCGTTGATCATGAAAAACCAGCTGAAGGGGATCAGAACCTCTTTGTCATGCGTCAGGTTATAGCCTTTTGTCCATTGAAGCGGCAGGGTTTCGAAAATTTTTTGCGATACATCGAGCTCCGTTGAATCATCATGCACAGAGGCGGCGATCATGGAAAAAGGGATGGCTTTGTCGCCGACGTCCTTATAGGTTGCGGTAAAAAAATTTGAAGGATCATGGACAAAGCTGAAAAAACTGAACCGTTCGGCCAGTTCCATCACTGCACTGGCTTCTGCCTGGGCCGGTGTCGCGCCCTTTCCCATCTGTTTATTGGTCCCGGTAACCGCTTTGGCATCTTTCCCGCAAAGGCTAAAGTAAACGGGAATATCAAGGCGCCCGTTATCAATCCGCTTGGCCTCCTCAAGGATATCCAAATCCACCGCTTTTATTTTTTCACGAAAGGCTTTAACGGTTTCTTCAGGCGTTTTAATTTTGTCCTGATCCAGGGTAAATGTTTTAAACGCGTCTTCCAGCTTGATTTTATGATCCATTTTTATTTTACAACTCCATTTGATATTGAAATTTTGACCATCATATGCCAAATGATGGTGAAAAATGCAACCCGTGTTTTTCCCATAACGCAGACTTTTTTCAACATACGGAAATTCTTTAATAAAGCCAATAATCATTTGTCTGCTGGCCTCATTTACACTATGGTTATTGGTTTTAATATGTTTCCTACTTGCTGGCCATCCCGGTACTGGTTTCGTATACACCGCCCGAACACGACATTCGCGTATTCGATCTGAGTTTTGACAGTTCCTCTGCCACGGCTTTCACGGTTGTTTCGGATTGCTGCGGCGTATGAAGTGCAGACATAAAAAATCGGAGTCGCGCGGCTTTTTCTTCCACTGCCGGATAGATAATGGGTTGCACATTGATATTTCTAAGATAGAGACCATTTGACAGTTCCAGGCACTTTTTCGAATCGCTCACAATAACAGGTATAATCGGGGTATCTTTGCTCATGCCAGTATTCAGCTTGTATTTATGGGCCAGTTCAAGAAAATACCGGCTCTGCTCCCTTAAAATTGCAACAGGAAGCGGATTGGCCTTAAGCAGTCGAAGGGCAGAAAGTGCGGCTGCCGCATTTGCAGGTGACATGCCCACACTGAATAGAAATCCGGGCGCGGTGTATTTCAGCAGTTCGACCAGTTCCCTTTTTCCGGCAATATATCCGCCGCAGCTGGCAAATGATTTACTGAGTGTGCCCATCCAGAGATCGACATCTTCCCGGTTGACCTCGAAATATTCGCCGATCCCTGCGCCATTCCGGCCCAGAGTGCCTATGGAATGGGCTTCATCGACCATGAGAAGCACACGGTGCCTGTTCCTGATTTCAATAAATTTCGGGAGGTCCGGGATATCACCATCCATGCTGTAAACCCCTTCGATGACCACAAGCGTTCTTCGATACTGACTGCGAAGTGTGGAAAGCATGCGGTCAAGCATCCGCCAGTCATTATGGGGAAAGGGTTTTCGGGCTGCACCTGAAAGAAGGCATCCTTGCATGATACTGTTATGGATAAGGCTGTCATGAAGAATCAAGTCTCCGGGGCCAAACAGATGGCCGATGGTGGTTTCATTGGTTCCATGACCGGAGAGATAGATGATGGCATCCGCCACGCCTAAAAATGATGCAATTTCATTTTCAAGTTCACGGTGGACCGGTTTTTCACCGGATATGGGTCTGCTGGCTGACACAGACGTGCCATAGCAATCGATGGCAAGTTTGGCTGCATTCATGACCTGCGGATGGCCTGAAAAGCCCAGGTAGTTATACGTGGAATAATTCAGCATTTTTCTGCCGTTAATGATTGTCGTGTCCCCTGCGATACCTTCCTGGACACGAAAATAGGGATTCAATCCGGACAATTCATCCATTCTTTTCCGCAATTCCAGATATTCGGGGAACAGTTCAGCGCGGAAAAAGGATTCGGATATCGATGGTGATTTTTCAGTATCCCGGGCCCGCACATAGACGGGTTTATTCAAAGAGTCGTCCGTTATGACGGGTGTGGTGATATTTTCGTTTGAACCATGAAGATAACCGGAAAGGATCGTTATCAGGTCTGCCACCGTTAAATCATTGACAAACCTTTCCAGTATATCGGCCGGATCAACACCTTCAAAGGCTTTTATCTTCTGCTGAAGTTCACTGATAAGGCTGGCTGCCATCAGGGAGTCAAATCCCAGATCTTTTATAAGGTACATATTTTCTGACAAATATTCGCGGGGCAGAATACCGGTTCTTGCTATGGCATCCATAGCCAACGAAAAAATTGAAGCTGACATCTTCCTGTCCGGCCGTTTTTTAAAAGCGGTCTTTTGGGGTCTCTCCTGCACCTCATATGATTCTTCTTCAAAAAGGATCTCTTCTCCTTTGGAATTGGACATCAACTGTTCGATAATTCTGTTTTGCGAGCTGAATATGGCGTTCTGTTCATGGAAAATATCAAATACATGACGGGTCATGCCATGAGACTGCTTTGGCAATGGGTCTGATTCTTTTTTTTCACTTTTCAAAATGATTTTTTCCTGCGGGGGGGGCATGGCAGGGGTATCTATCCAGCAGTGCTTTCGCTGAAACGGATAGGACGGAACGGTTACGATTTTTCGATCATAGTCCTGGTCAAATGCCTGCCAGTTGATCAGATCGGACCGGGTAAAAAGGGTGCCTGCCGTTTTAAGTAGCTGGGACCATTCAGGACAATTTTTTCTGAGGCTCGGCAAAAAGAGCATGTGTCTATCCGGGAAGCAGGCTGTTCCCAGGCCGGACAACACTGCATCCGGACCGATTTCAATACAGATGCGGCAACCCCGGTCATACAGGGTTCTCAAACCCTGATAGAACAAGACCGGTTTTTTCATATGATCAAGCCAGTAAGAGGTATCCAGGATGTCATTTTCCACAGCATGACCGGTCACGTTTGAAATGAGCGGAATGGTGTTTTTCTTTATCTCCGTGTTTGCCAGTTTTTGGTAAAACATGTCCGCGATGATATTCATCAACGGAGAATGAAACCCGCGGTTGACATTCAACACGACAACCCGGATATTTTTCTCTCTGAACAGGGATAGAACATGCGTCATGATTCCGGGCCGACCTGAAATAACAATGTGCCTGGGGCCATTCACAACAGCAATGGAGATATCATCCGGGTATGGTGAAACCATCTCAAGAACGGTTTTGAAGTCGGCCATGACAGAAGCCATCTGGCCTTTTTCGGTGAATTCCTGCATCAGAAACGCACGCCGTGTAACCAGCTGCAGCCCTTCTTCAAGACTGAATATGCCTGTCACACATGCAGCCACGTATTCTCCCAGACTATGCCCCAGAACCATTGTCGGAGAAACGCCCCAGGACTGCCAAAGTTTGAAAAGCGCATATTCAAAAGAAAAAAGGGCGGGTTGCTGATAACGGGTTTGACCTGTAAGATTTTCCGGATCATCTGCCTGGAAGAGAATCCGGTTTAAAGAGACATCGAGCAAAGGGAGAAGGATGGCATTGCATTGATCAACCGTTTCCCTGAACACAACACTGGTTTCATAGAGGTTTTGCCCGATTCCCTTTTGATAAGATCCCTGGCCGGAAAAAAGAAATGCCACTGGCAATTTTTCACCTTCAGGCGCGAAAGTACCACTGATAGCGTCCGGATCGTTTTCGCCTTTTCCAAACCGCATCAGTTTTGCAGAAAATTCAAAGGAATCCTTGCCGATGACAGCAAGCCGGTGATTGCAGGATGCCTTCCCCGTATTGGATGTGAAACAGGCATCAGGCAGACATGCGGAACCTTGCATCTTGAAAAAATGGCTATACCTTTTTGCATAGTCAACAAGCCCCTGATGATTTTTGGCTGAGACAGTCAGTATATGACAGGGCCGTTCCGGAGAAGACAGGCATTTTGTTTCATGTATCATCTCCTCAAGAATGATATGGCAGTTTGTACCCCCAAATCCAAACGCACTCACAGCAGCGCGAACAGGTGATATCTCTCTTGAGAATTCCGCCACCTGAATCGGAATTTCAAGCGGGGTGCCATGGAACATGATATGGGGGTTCAGCCGGTCCAGAAAAACCTGGGGAGGTATTTTTCGATATTTAAGGCAAAGGACCGATTTAATCAACCCGGCAATACCTGCGGCTGACTCCAGATGCCCGATGTTGGCTTTCACAGAACCGATATAGCAGGGATTGTCAGGATGTCTTCCCGCCAGAAACATATCTTTCAGATTATTTATCTCTATGGGGTCCCCCAGACGCGTACCTGTGCCGTGGGTTTCAATGTAGGAAATATCCGAAGGGCTGATATTGGCCCAGCGCAGGGCTTTTAAAATAACATCCCGCTGGGCGCAGGCATTCGGCGCGGTCAAGCCATTGCTTCGCCCGTCCTGATTGACCGCTGATCCCCGAATGACAGCTTCAATGCGATTGTTGTCTTTTACCGCCTGGGACAGACGTTTCAAAACGACAACGCCGCACCCCTCTCCCCTCACATACCCATCTGCAGATGCGTCAAAGGTTTTGCACCGCCCGCCAGGTGACAGCATGCCCGCCTTTGACAGTACTTTGGATATGTCATTAAAAAGGATCAGGTTCACGCCCCCTGCAAGGGCAAGGTCACATTCGCCCCGCAAAAGACTGCTTAAGGCTTCATGGACAGCCACCAGAGAAGACGAACACGCAGTATCAATAGCCATGCTTGGCCCCTTGAAATCAAAAAAATAGGACACACGGTTCGCAGCAATACTCAGGGCATTCCCTGTTCCTGCATGGACATCCAGATTTCTTTTGTTCCGGATCTGAAGGGAGAAATAATCATTCTGGCTGATGCCGAAAAACACGCCGGTCTGGGTTCCCCTGATCCGGTCCGGACGGATGCCGGCATTTTCCAGGGCATGATACGATACTTCAAGAAGGAGACGCTGCTGGGGGTCCATGCTCCGTGCTTCTGTTTCCGAAATGCCAAAAAAGTGATAATCAAACTGATCCACATGGTCGAGAAACCCACCCGATAATAAATGCAACTCTCCCTTAAGGGAATCAATATCGTTTGATATTCCGCAAAACCCAAGCTGTTTTCTATGTTCAGACAAAGGGTTCACTGAAGAGCGACCGGACAAAAGAAGTTCCCAGAATGCTTCAGGCGTATCGGCATCGGGGAATCGGCAGCCCATACCCAAAACCGCAACCGGTTCTCTTTCTTCTTTTTTTGCAGAAATCACCTCATAAACGACTTCTTTTGACTTTTGATCCAGCATGGGTGATAGATGCCGGCTCAAGGCGTCTATTGTGGGATAATTGAAAAACACTTCAGGTGAAATTTTCTCTCCCAGAACATCACCCAGTTCACCGGTGAGCCCTGTAAGTTCTACTGATCCCAGCCCCATTTCATTGAAAACAGTATCAGAGGGTATCTCACGGGAATCTGCCTTTAATAACGTCGCTATATTTTCTTTCAACCAGTTCCGGATGAATTTTACGGATTGAGCGGGAGCCACAATGGCCGGGACTGCTGAACGTTCAGGATTGACTTCTGGCTGGCATTCAAACCGGGAATCCACCCATTTGCCCACACAGGAGAATGCATTCTGAACAAATCTTTCCCTGCAGGCCTTTCGCCTGATTTTTCCGCTGGATGTTTTTAAAATCGTGCCCGGTTTAATCAAAAGAACAGCAGATACGCTGATATCGTGATGCTCCCTGACGATGTGCCGGATTTGGCTGATGAGGCTGTTTATCGCGGATTCCGAAACAATTTCATTCCTGATTTCCTGTACGATTGCGATATGTTCCCTATCTTTTCCCTCAGCAGAAAAAACCGCACAGCCTCCTTTCCGGATACCATCTATATGCTCTGAAATGGTAAACTCTATATCCTGTGGATAATAATTCTTCCCGTTTACGACAATCATATCCTTTAGACGGCCGGTAACGAACAGATGTCCGTCTGCCACAAACCCCACATCGCCGCTTCTCAGGTAAACCTTTCCGTCCCTTTCAAAAGGTTCCTTCAGGAATGTTTCTTCTGTGGCTGACGGATTGTCAAAATAACCGCAACAAACGCTTTTCCCTGTAATCCAGATCTCCCCGGTTTCATCAGGCCCAACTGCTTTCAGCGTTGACGGATTGACTATGTTGACATCATGCTGATCAATGACAAACCCGCAACTCACGATTTCAATGGTTGCAGGCCCCATGTTTCCTGAAAAAACGATACGATTTTCCTTAAGTGCTTCTTTTTGAACCGTTCGAATGACGGGCAGTTGATTGCTGCCGCTTCCGGAAACCAGCAACGTGGCTTCTGCCAGTCCATAGCATGGAAAAAATGCGGTTTTCCGGAACCCGCATGGTGAAAATCTCCGGGAAAACCGGGCCAGTGTATCGCTCCGCACCGGTTCCGCACCGTTAAATGCCAGTCGCCAGCTTTTAAGATCAAGGGAAGATAACTGGTCGTCACGAATTTTCGATACACACAGGTCATAGCCAAAATTCGGTCCCCCGCTGATGGTGCCTTTATATCTTGAAACAGCGGCAAGCCATCTTTCCGGTTTTTGAATAAACGCCAGAGGAGACATGAAAACCACCGGAATGCCGGCATAAAGGGGCTCCAAAAGATTTCCGATCAGCCCCATATCGTGGTAAAAGGGCAACCAGCTGACAATGGTATCTTTTTCACCGATGCGAAAATGGGCCTTGATATGCTTTAAATGGTGGAACAGGTTGTCGTGACTGACCATGACACCTTTGGGGGCTCCTGTTGATCCGGAGGTATACTGAAGAAATGCGATTGAGCGACCTTTTATTTTAATATCAGGCCTGAAACACTCTGCAACGGGAAGCCCATCTGTCTTCACATATTTCATGTTGGCAAACAGTGCGCTGAAGCGGTGATCCTTGCCTGTGACCTGATCGATCAGGGAATGGGTCAAAACAATTTCCGGATGGCTGTTTTCAATCACCTTTTCAAGTTTTTTTAAAGACTGTTCAGGTTTGAACGGATCTGGCGGGTAAAGGGGAACAGCAATGATGCCCGAATAAAGACATCCAAAAAATGCAATGAGAAAATCAAGACCGGGCGGATATAAAAGCAGGGCCCTGTCACCTGGTACGGCATGTTTCCTCAGGTGATTTGAAATCGTGTGCGCACGCTCGAAAAGATCACGGTATGTAAGGACAATTTCATGATGCAAATCATGATCTATAAAAACATATCCCTTCTGTTCCGGTTGAGTCGCGTGTCGATATGCCAGCACATCAATCAGAGTATGGGTATCTTCCATCAGCACTGTCACGGATCTGTCATTTTTAGATGATGATGTCCTTCCTGAATATGGATCGATTGCTAAACGCTTGTGCCTGAATCGTGCAAATTCAGAAATGACAATGAACACTTATTTTTAAGATTATGGGACCTGCCAGACAATTGTTATGGTTACATAATCATATTCATACAATAAGATAAAGATTTTTCTTTGTTTATTTGAATGAAAACCATTGAATGTCATACATCCCACCTGTTTAATTAATCGTATACCCCCTGTTTTTTTTTTCCGGATATGCATCACCAGCCGGATCATTATTCCGAAATTTTTCATTGAAATTTTTATCGAGACTGCCTAAGGTGGAATAATTATTATCGGAATCTGATGATGTGGTAACCTGTCACATGCAAAATTCAGGTATAGAAATCATTACCTTAAAATTTGAACGAACAGTCAAACCATATGCCTGATACAGATATTAAACAGCATAAGACGACATTCCGTTTAGGCGAGATACTCGTCAAGGAAGGCCTTGCAACAAAAACGGACATTCAAAAGGCCTTAAGAATCCAGAAGGAAGAAAAACAGAAAAGAGAAATTCCTTTGGGAACCCTCCTCGTTCAGAAAGGCCTGATCACCGAAGAACAGTTAAAAACCCTTCTTAACCACCCTTACTTGAGAAAAATGGTGGGTCAGATGGCGTTGGAGCATGGCCTTTTAAATGAAAAACAATTAACGGAATGCCTGTTAAAAAAGAAAGAAAATGAAAGTATCGGGCGGGTGCTTATTCGGGAAGGCTACCTTAAGGATGACGATCTGACGACACTCCTGAACAAGCAGAGCGGCTCAACCCGAATCGGTGAACTTGCGCTGAAATGCGACATGATCCGCGAGGAAGACCTGAGAAATATTGTTCAGGAACAGCGGAATTTGCGGACAATCGGTGAAATTCTATGTGACATGGGGGTAATCTTACCCAATGAATTGAACCGGATTCTTTCCAAATACGATAAAAAACAGAAGATAGGTGAAATTCTTGTCAATAATAAGATCATCACCGAGGACCAGCTTAAAAAAGTCCTGCATGAAAGTAAAAACAGGTTAGACAAGATAGGCAAAATTCTTATCGAAAAAAAGTTGATCACTGTTGATGAACTTTATATCGGACTTTCAAAACAGTATAATATCAAATATGAAAAGCTTGATCACTTTACCCTGAACAATCACCATCTGGAAACGCTTACCCGGCTTGTAAGCCAGAATTATGCAAAAAAACATGGGGTCATCCCCCTTTCTCTTGAAGGGGTGCGTCTCAAGCTGGCTGTTTCAGATGCGGAAAAACTTTATATTGCTCACGAACTGAGTGCCCTTTATCCCAAATACCAGATTGAATGTGTGTTTGTTTCATTTGAAAAATTCAGCAAAATATTTACCGAACTTTACAAAACCAGCATAAGGGATACCTCAGAAGAAAAAACGACAAAAAGTCAGACCAGGGCTGTCGAGTTTCTTGAGATCGATCTTCATGAAGAAAGACATGAACTTGATAATAAAACGAACTCTTATGGCATTTCAGATATGGAAGCCATTGAGGTGGTTAACCATATCATCAAGTATGGGATTACAAACGGGGCCAGTGATATCCACATCGAACAGGACAGGGGCGGCGCCAAATTAAGATACAGAGTAGACGGTGTTCTTCAGCAACTTCGGGAAGACTGGCTTGATTTAAAATTACAGAGCATGACAGGTTCGATTATTTCAAGAATAAAGGTCATGTCCAATCTGGATATCGCGGAAAGAAGACTGCCTCAGGACGGTGTATTCAGGATCAACTTTCTTGACAAGACAACCAATAAAAAAAACGACCTTGATTTCAGGGTAGCGGTCTGTCCGGCCATTACAGGAGAAAATATCACCATCCGTATCCTGGACTCAAGAAAGGCGAAAGTCGGCCTTGAAAACCTCGGCCATTCCCCTCATGTGCTGGAACCGTTTAAGAAAAGTCTTTCAAGTGCTGCGGGTATGGTTCTTGTTTCAGGACCCACAGGAAGTGGGAAATCATCCACGCTTTATGGGGCGCTGATCCATATTCATCATCCGGGCATCAAGATAATTACAGCGGAAGATCCCATAGAATACAGCTTCCCCGGTATTATGCAGACCCAGATTAATCCGAAAATCAACCTGACCTTTGCAAAACTGCTGCGATCTTTTTTAAGGCTTGATCCGGATGTTATTCTGATTGGTGAGATGAGGGATGAAGATACGGCAAGCATCGGCTTCGACGCCGCCCAGACCGGCCACCTGCTCCTAAGCACCATTCACACAAATGACTCGGTGGCTGCTGTCTCAAGACTTCTTGACCTTAACATCGAACCCAATCAAATCATTTCGGGTTTAAGCGGGGTTCTTGCACAACGACTGGTCAGAAGGCTCTGCCCGTCATGCAGTGAACCGTACATCCCCAGCGAAGAGGAGTGGCGGATGCTATTTCATACCTACCCGTCGCACCTGAAATTCCACAAGGCAAAGGGATGTGACATTTGTGATTTTTCAGGATATAATGGACGCGTGCTGATTTCGGAATTTTTCGAGATGGAGGAGAATATCACGCGGGCAATTGTAGACGGCGCCACTGAATCACGACTGAAAAAAATCGCCAAGGCAAACGGCATGAAAACCATGCTGGACGATTGCCTCCAGAAGATTGATATGACCACGCTTTCGGAAATCATCAGGGTCATCCCCCATGATATGATAAAGGAATTCAAGAGAAACCAGATAGAGTCTGCAGATATTCCCGATCAGACGGAGGAAGTCAACACTGCCCTGCAGCCGGAACCGGTACCCGCAGAGCTTGAGCCGCTTAAAGTTCAGAAAACGGTCATCTTCGATCCGGAATCTCAGGAAGCGGCTATTGATAAAATGTTTGAGTACTATGAAAAACACAGGGAAAAAACAGGGAAAATGGCAAACTGGTCAGATGCGCCGGTTTTTAAAGAATTTATCAAGGATCACTTTCACCATATCTGCGGGAAATACAAATGTGGCAGAGTTTCTTTTTTTATTGAAGTCTCCGATAAAAATATAGGCATACGGTCGGTGCCGGATATGACGCAATATCGTCAGACTTTAGAGGCTTGAGGGCGACAACACGTATGGCCAGAATGATAACAGTTACAAGCGGTAAAGGTGGGGTCGGGAAAACAGGTCTGAGCGTCAACCTTGCCATCTATCTCGCTGAAAAAGGATTCCGCACCTGCCTTTTTGATGCGGACCTGGGCCTGGCCAACATCAACATCCTCCTGAATCTCTACCCCAAATATAATCTTTCAGATGTCATTTTAAAAAATAAAACCATCGGACAAATTCTCATCAAGGATATATATGGCATAGATATTATCCCCGGAAGTTCCGGAGTGGAACAGATGGCTGATCTGTCAAGAGATCAGATACATTTTCTCATCCAGTCATTTGCAAACCTCGATGACTACGACTTTATCATTTTCGACACATCTGCAGGTACATCGAAAAGTGTTGTTTCATTCTGCCTGGCCTGTCAGGAACTGATTCTCGTCATTGTTCCGGAACCCACATCACTGACAGACGCTTATGCACTTCTCAAGATTCTGTCCATCAACGGGTATACGGGCGCACCCAAAGTCGTTGTCAATCAAAGTAAAAACAAAGATGTGGCGGAAAAAATATTTGGCAAATTTTCCCAAACAGTCACAAAATATCTTTCCATGGATATGACCCTTTTGGGCGGAATTGTAAAAGATCCCCATGTACCGGAGGCAATCACGCAGCAAAAGCCGGTGCTTTCCATCTATCCGGATTGCAAGGCATCCAGATTAATCCGGTCTGTTTGCGAAAACCTGATCAGGGAGGTATCAAATAGATCGGATCATGGTAACCTGGAAACCTTTTTCACGAAATATGTCCGGTTTCTGAATCGTCCTCTAAAACGTTCTGTTGAAAAAAATGAATCCTCAATCCGGCATATTGAGAAACAGGAATCAATGGATTCTTTAAAGGAAAGCGAAAAAAAATCCATATCTCCTGAAACCGGCATCATACCTTCTGAAAAGGAAAAACCGCAAGCAGAATACCATCCAAAGCCTTCATCTGATCCGGAAAGAGAATCTTCCGTTGGTTTCAAGCTTCCTTCAGTTGATACAGCATCTTCCAAAGGCGCACAAACGCATCCTCCGGTCATCGATCCATCCGGCCAGGATATCAAAATCATGCTGACCAGACTCATCGATACCATGTCGTCGGTTTCCGAAGAGATAAAAGCACTGAGAATCGTCGCTGAAAACAAGATTGGCGGCGGAAATGGAACAAAACCTTCCGTGATACGTCCAGCCAATACCGCAACACCGGACAAAAACCCCTTGATTCCCGGCAGGACAGAAGATTATCTTGATTTTGAAAGTTACAGAAACCATCGGAAAAAGCCTGAATGAGGATATTCCCCATATGACTGTTTACCACACCCAGAAAGACTACTGGGATGATGCGGCCCTGGAAAAGGAATTCACAACTCCTTTTCAAATGGAGCTGTTCTGCCGGTATGTTCCGTACAATGCACCTGTTCTTGATGTTGGATGCGGATATGGCCGGACGCTCAACGAACTTTATGAAAAAGGATTTCAATCCCTTCATGGCATTGATTTTTCCCTGAAAATGATCGAAAGAGGCCTGTCCCTGTTTCCCCATCTTGACATCAGCCAACACAGCAAGCCCCATCTGCCCTATCCGGATAATTCCTTTGATGCGGTTATTCTTCTGGCTGTGCTGACCTGCATCACTGAAGATGAAGCCCAGGAAAACCTCATTCAGGAAATCCTGCGAATATTAAAACCAAAAGGTGTTCTCTATATCAATGACTTTCTGCTGAATCATGACGAAAGGAACAGAACGCGTTATCAGTTGTCTGAAAAAAAATATGGCTGCTACGGTATTTTTGAACTTCCTGAAGGCGCACGGTTACGCCATTTTGAAGAATCCCGGATTAGAGAATTGACCCGGTCATTTGAACCATGTGTTTTTGAAAAAACCGTCTATAAAACAATGAATGGAAACACATCAAACGGATTTTATTTTTTAGGAAAAAAATCGGTTGGCCGGTGACGTTGCGACTTGTGCGAACTGGACAAATCAGGCGGTTTTCAGAGGAGAAAAAGAAACCCAGCGAAACTCGTCGGTTAACGAATAATTAATGGGATAAAATCCGCATGCTTTTTTAGCCATGCCATTTGTGCACCCGCAGGATAAAAACCGGATATCCGGGTCATTAAACCCATATGCCAGAAAGTTATTCATCTGGTCGTAAAATATACCCGCTTCCGTATACTGATCGGCAATGATATTCTGACACAAAATCAAGGTATTTCCTTATGAACCTAACAGATGAACGTATAGTTATTGTGGATGAAAACAATCTTATTGTTGGTGAAGAGTGGCGATCGGTGATGCGGAAAAAGCATTTGATCCACAGGGCCACGTTCATTCTGGTATTCAATTCGGCAAATGAACTGTTCGTACAAAAAAGATCCCGGCTGAAAGACATCTATCCTGGCAATTATGATCTGACATCCGGGGGTGTTGTTCTGTGGAATGAATTGCCGGAGCCGTCTGCAAAAAGAGAGATAGAAGAAGAACTGGGCATAAAAGAGACAGCGCTTGAATTTCTTTTTGAATTTTTTTATGAAAGCAAGGAAAACAAAGTATGGGGAAGTGTTTTTAAATGTGTGTATGATGGCGCGATCCGGCTTCAGGAAGAAGAAATAGAGGAAGGTGGATTTCTGCCCATTAATGACGTCATGGATCTCATACACGAAAATCATGTCACACCTGAAAGCATTTATGTATTTGAAAAATTCAGAAACGACTATCCGAAATCCTGAGGGAACGGAGATACGAATAACAGATGACACTGAAGAAAAAAAGGTTCTTTAACCTTCAAGAACCTGATGAATGGCCTCGGCAATTTCCTTGCGCGTAAACGGTTTTTTAAGAAAAATGGAAAAACCATACTCCATGAATCGTTCAGAGATATCGCCGTCACTGAATCCCGTGGTCAGAATAACAGGGATATCCTTTCTGATGGCGTGGATTTCACTTGCCAGTTTCAAACCGGTCATACCTGGCATGGTCAAATCCGTAATCACAAGATCAAACTGGGCAGGGTCTGCCCGAAACCGCTCCAGCGCCTCATTACTTTTGCTCGTGGCCGTTACACGGTAGTTCAACCGGCGAATCATGGTTTCTTCAAATCCCAGAATGATTTTTTCATCATCTACCAGCAACAGATGTTCATTGTTGCCCATAGGGACCAAAGAAATCTTTTGATCCACAGGAAGCGCTTTCTCATCAATTTGTGGTATATAAATATAAAACGCCGTTCCTTTTCCCGGGGTGCTTTCAAAAACGATATCACCTTCCAGTTCTTTTACGATATTTTTGACAGTAGCCAATCCAAGGCCTGTGCCCTGGCCTTTTTCCTTGGTTGTAAAAAAGGGATCAAAAATTCTTTCCCTGATTGATTCATCCATACCACAGCCATTATCCTTTACCGTCAATCTGAGATACATGTTTTCGGATTTCAGACGCAGGCATTTCGAAACATGTGACGATTCCGGAAAAACGGATTCAAGAATGACGTCAAGGATACCCAGGCCGCCCTCCATGGCATGATAGGCATTGGTGCATAGATTCATGATAATCTGATAAATCTGGGTCTGGTCCGCATAAACGACTGAACCGGATGATTGAATATCGGTCCGTATCTCTATGGTGGAAGGAATTGAAGCACGAAGCAGTTTCATGGTCTCCTTCACGATTGAGCTGATATCAACAGCGACATACTCTGTTTTTTGATGACGGCTGAAGGCCAGAATCTGGCGAACCAGATCAGAAGCACGGTCTGCGGCATTCATCACTTCATCAAGATCTTTTAATGCCGGGCTTTTTTCCGGAAGGTTATCGATGGCAAGCTCTGCATAGCCGATAATAGATGATAAAATATTATTAAAATCATGGGCGATGCCACTGGCCAATGTACCGATCGCTTCAAGTTTCTGTGCTTGATAAATCTGTTTTTCCAGGCTGCGAAGGTCTTCTTCCATATTTTTTCTGATTGTAATATCAATATAAGTCTCTATCACCTGCTTCACATTTTGATTCTTGTCGAATTCCGGAAAAGCATTGACGATTGCCCATACAGGCTCACTCTGATCAGGCCTTACGAGTTTAACCACCAGATTGACAATCGACTTTTTCTCCCGGATGACTCTGTTTACGGGGTATTCATCATAGGTCAGCTTTCTTCCGTCTTCTGCATAAAATGACCAAAAAGGGTCTTCCGCCTTCTTTCCAAGCATCATTTTTTCATTCACACCAAAAAGAGTGAGGCCGGGTTTATTCACAAAGACCACTGTCGTATCCGCATCATGAACAAATACCCCCTCAATAAAATTTTCTATCAAATGGCGATAATGTTCCTCACTTTCCCGAAGTGCTTCTGTGGTTTTTTCAAGTGCAACCGTTCTTTTTTTTACTTCATCTTCCAGATGTTCCCTGTAGAGTTTGTTGTCTTTGATGAGCCTTGCCCGCTCCAGAACTTTTTCCACCGAATGCAGAAGGATTCCCATATCGGCCAAAGGCTTTATGATAAAGTCCCAGGCGCCTTGCCTGACAGCGGAGACAACATCTTCAATAATCCCCATCCCTGACACTACAATCACCGGGGTGTGAGGTGATTCGCTTTGAATCGCCTTTAACACCATAAACCCATCGACTTCGGGCATTTTCAAATCGACAAGAACCAGGTCTAAATTCCTTTTTCTCAATACATCCAGTCCCTGCTTCCCGTTTTCGGCTTCTATGACAGTATAGCCATAATCCTCAAGGCAGGCTGAAAAACTCTTCCGGACATTTTTTTCATCATCAATGAGCAGTATATTAATTTTCGCAGGATCAGGCATCATGGTATCTTTATTGTCTGTAATCATCCTTTATTTTCAATAGCCGAACCGATGCCGTACTCTGCAGCAGCCGATTTGAATGCCATGAATTCCTCATCAACGACGCCCGTATATTTGAACGTATCATTAATATCTCCGTCATAGGCAATCTTCTCGATGACACGCGCTGTTTCGCTTAACGCCATTGCACCGGCATTTGCAGATGCACCTTTTAAGGCATGGGCTGATTTCAGCGTGGACATGGTTTCTCTCTGCCCCATGCTTTCTTTTAAATTATGGATCAGTTTAGGTGCTTCTTCGAGAAATATGGTAACGAGTTTACGTGCGAGCTGTTCTTCCTGGCCCAATCTCTCAATCAGATCCTGCCAGTCAAATGCCTTTGAATCGGCCAGGGCATTATCACATGAATTGGACACATTTGGATTCAGCAGTTTTTCCTCATTCATTTCAACAGCTTTTTCAATGGCCCGGGCAAGGTCAGACGATTTAAATGGCTTTGAAATATAATCATCCATACCTGCCTCAAGACATTTCTCACGATCTCCTCTCATGGCGTTTGCGGTGAGTGCAATGATGGGAATGTGATCGATATGGCCCGGCAATATTTCCGGTTCTCCCTTTTCCATTAGGCGTATTGTTTTTGTTGCTTCCAGTCCATCCATCTCAGGCATCTGTACATCCATCAATACAAGATCATAAGACGTTTTTTTAACCGCATTTATAGCCGCCATGCCGTTGGGCACTGTATCAAGCCTGTAGCCCATTTTCTTCAGCATGACTGTGGCCAATTCACGATTGGTCGGGCTATCTTCTGCAAGAAGAATTCGCAAATACCGTTTTCTGCTCTCCCGGATATTGTGCCGTGTGATAAGGGGTTTGGACGCTGTCTTCTGTTTCTTTTCACCTTCAGATATAATGGCGGCAATACAATCAAATAATAACACTTTTCTAAGCGGTTTGGTAAGATAGGCCGTAAACCCCGTCTTTTCAAACCGTGCGGCATCTCCCCGTTTTCCCACAGGCGCCATGAGCACCATATTCGTATGGCTGATCTTTTTATTCCCTTTTATTCTGACAGCAAGCTCTTCACCTGTCATTCCAGGCATCTTGAAATCAATCAGGACAACATCGAAGGGTTCGTTCCGGTCAACAGCCTGAGAAATCATGGATATGGCGTCTCTACCATCTGAGGCTTCATCATAAATACATCCCCATCGTTCAATCTGTTTTTTAAGGATTAACCGGTTTGTTTTGTTATCATCCACAACCAGGATATGTCTGTTTTTTATATCATCTGAAAACGACAGCACTGGCTGAATGTTAAGAGGCTGTTTTTCAAAAACTGCTGTAAAAAAAAATTGGGTCCCCAAACTGCCTCTGCTTTCCACGCCGATTTCTCCACCCATCATTTCAACCAGGTGTTTCGATATGGTCAGTCCCAGGCCGGTACCCCCATATTTTCTTGTGGTTGACGCATCCGCCTGGGTAAAAGGGTCAAAAAGAAAGGCCTTTTTTTCCTCGGGAATGCCTATTCCTGTATCTTTGACAGAAAACTTGAGTGTGATTTCGTTCCCGCCGGAATCCTCGGCAACCGAGACAGATAGGGATATCTCTCCTTTGTTCGTAAATTTTATGGCATTTCCGGTCAGGTTGGTCAGAATCTGTCGAATACGTCCTGGGTCTCCCCGAAGAAGCGAGTGGACGTCATCCTCAATCTCACATGTGTATTCCAGTCCTTTTGCCTGTGCATGGATCGCCATGATATCATTCATTTCCTCCAGCGCCTTTCTCAAATCAAAATCAAGGACTTCTATATCGAGCTTGCCGGCTTCTATCTTGGAGAAATCGAGTATATCGTTGATCAGGTTAAGGAGCACCCCTCCGCTGCTGACCAGCGTGTCCACATAAAAAAACTGTTCTTCATTTAAAGGCGTGTCCTTTAACAGTTCTGCCATGCCAAGCACGCCATTCATCGGCGTCCGTATTTCATGACTCATGTTGGCGAGGAATTCACTTTTTGCCCGGTTTGCCTCTTCTGCCTCACTTGTAAAATAATTGGCCCTGTCAATAGCCTTCTCAAGCTCCAGGTTCAAAGACTCTGCTTTTTCCTTTGCTTCAAGCAGGGCTTTCTCTGATTTTTTTCTCTCCGAAACATCTCTGATAATGGTCTGGATGTGATATTTTCCGGAGATCTCGGTGCCGTTCAAACTGACCTCTGCATCAAAAGGCGCCCCATCAAACCGCAGATATTGACATTCAAAAGACTGAGGAACGCCAGACATGGCTGCACTTATTTTTTCATATATTTTTTCATGAGACGGTCGGCCGTCCGGTTGATATTCAGGGAGAAATATTTTAAATGGCTGGCCGATTATTTTTTCGTTGCTGCATCCGAAAATTTCAACAGCTTTTTTATTGCATTCACTGATAACTGGGTCATGGAAAATGATGGCTTCATCACCACTCATGATAAGAATCGCATCACTTGCCGATTCAAAAAGAACACCATAGTGAGCTTCGCTTTTTCCAAGCTCAAGCCTGCTCTCCTCGAGCATTCTTTCTATTTTTTTCCGGTAATCGGCAAGCTCTTCTTCTGTTTCTTTCTTTTTTGTGATATCTCTCACAAAAAAAACAATGCTGTCAATGTCCTCTAAAATAAACGCCGTACAGGTGATATTTACCTGATAGATCTTTCCGCCTTTGGCCCGGCAGGAAATATCCGTCCCGGTTGTTTTTTCTCCTGGCATTACCTGTTCAAAACCACCTGGGCCATTTTTGATGTCGTGACCATCAAAAATCTGGACAGGGGGCATGTGTTGTAATTCTTTCTCCGTATATTCGGTCATTTCACAGATAGCCGGGTTGGCATAAGTAAACAGGTCTGTTTTCCTGTTCAGGATCAGAATACCATCCGGACTTGACTCAAAAAGAAGCCGGTATTTTTCTTCTGACACAATCGTTGTTTTCTCTGCAATCTTTCTGGATTCTTTCTCCTTGTAAAGTGCAATATTTGTTTGAATAAGCTCGGCTGTTCTCTTCTCGACTTCTTCTTCAAGATGCTCCCGAAATTTTTTATTCTCCTTGATCAGTTCTGCCCGCTCGAGCATTTTCCTGATTATATGCATGAGAACTTCAAGATCCTCAACCGGCTTGATCAGGTAATCCCATGCACCTATCCTTAAAGCCTCCACCGCATCGCTGATTGCACCGGCGCCAGATACAACGATAACAGGTGTATCCGGTGAAATACGGTTAATCTCGGACAGCACTTGAAAACCATCCATCTCCGGCATCTTTAAATCGACCATTATCAGGTCAACATGTTCTTTTTCAAATATACTGAGGCCGATCCGGCCATTTTCCGCTTGGAGAACATTGAATTCCAGGTCCTCAAGATATCCCTTGAAGCTCGTCCGAATGCCTTTTTCATCATCAATCACAAGAATGGTTTTCATTTGAGCCATGATGGAATAACACTCCCTGATTTTTGATCCGCACCGTTCAGATACGGGGAAACGGCCCATTCATGAGACCCGTTATCGTCTTGAGTGATCAATCCGGTCGGTATAGATGTTGCACCATCAGGCAATCTTGCCAGACAGAGGGTGACTCATCGACTCAAAGGATTTCTTGAAAATACTGCATCCATTGGCCACAACCGGATCAATCTGTGAAAAACTCAGGAAATATAACAAACAGCTGATATTATACTACTGGAATATTAAACGTCATAAAGGGAATCCATTAACAAAATTGTTCCTGAACAATAGCAAATAATCTATTAAAAGAAAAGTATATTCTAAATGAGGAGTCACATCGATAGAATCACATAAAACAGATGATTTGTTTTAAGCGTGTGGCGAGCCTCTTTGCCATAAAAAATACGAAAGAGGCGGCCGGATCGATGATCGCCAATTCCATTAAAATATTATTCATGTTTTGTTAATTTTCCCTTGATTTTTTGCTAAGTTTTTGTATATTAGGGCTAAAAATTAGCAACTTTATTATGGAGACATAATCATTATGAATGGAAATCAGAATCGTCCGGCCCCAGGTTCACAGATCAAAGTGGAACCGATCAGAAAATTAAAGGATCTTATTTCTATCAAGAAACTCCTTCGGGACAACCCGAGGAACTATGCCATTTTCGTCCTGGGCATCAATACGCATATGACGCCTGGGGAGTTGATCGAGCTGAAGGTCGGGCAAGTCAAAAACCTTGAGCCTAATGAACAAATTGAATTCATGGATGAAAAATCCGGCAAAGTCAAATCCTACCTGCTCAATAAAGCCTGCACGGATGCGATTTCCCAGCTTCTTTCATCTGGCGGGTTTAATGATGACGATAACCTTTTCAAATCACAGCGAGGAAATCTCATTGCACCGTCCCTTAACCGTCTAGTCAAAAAATGGTGCTCAGCCCTGAACATAAGAGGGAATTATGGTTCTCATACATTGAGAAAAACATGGGGCTATCACCAGCACTATACCTATGGGGTCGATATTCAAAAACTGAAAATCTGCTTCAACCACAGCAGCGTCACACAGACACGCGAGTATTTGTTTATCGAAGACAAAAATCTGGACGAAATATTCACCCATGAACTGTAATTTTGCCTTTTCAAGGGCGACCGTCCGTTTATACGGGAAATTGAAGTTAGCGATTTGAAAAAATTTAATATTCAATCATTTATAGACATGCTCGAAAAATCCCGTGAACGACGGAATGCGCCTGTGATCACTCTGATGGCCAATCTCGGTGCGGGCCCGTTTGAAGTTCTGGCATCAACCGTTCTTTCCTTACGCACCAAAGATGAAGTCACGGCAAAGGCATCAAAACGGTTATTTGAAAAAGCAAGATCGCCTGAAGATATGTTGACGCTTGATGAAAAAACCATTGAAAAACTGATATATCCTGTGGGGTTCTATAAAACAAAAGCCAAAAACCTTATCAAGATCAGCCGGATATTGGTGGACGAATATCAGTCGGTCGTGCCGGATGATATTGATGAACTGTTAAAACTGCCTGGGGTTGGCAGAAAAACTGCCAACCTCGTTCTAGTGGAAGGATACAAGAAAGACGCCGTATGTGTGGATACCCATGTGCACAGGATCAGCAACCGAATCGGCTATGTCACCACAAAAACACCGGATCAGACCGAATTTGAACTCAGGAAAAAACTTCCCCGCAAATACTGGATCAGATACAATGAATACCTTGTGGCATATGGGCAGACCATCTGCAAGCCTGTTTCACCTTTTTGCAGCAAATGTGAGGCCGAAGGCATGTGCCCAAAAACAGGCGTTACCAAATTCAGGTAAACAGTATAAAGTTTATAAGGAAAGTATCCAAACTCACAATTATTTGCCATGCTATCTGATCTGAAAAAAATCTGGAAAAATTATTTAAAGAAGAATACCTCCCCAGAAGATTCCACAGCCGTTATTAAACCTTCAGCATCCAAAAATAACGGGACATCCCCGGACATCAGGAAAAAAAAAATTCCAATCCAGGAATTAAAAAATGACTATCCGGTCCCGGACCGGAACGTATCATCTCTCCCCCAAAATACCTTTGCCGGAAAAAACAGAAAACAGGGACAAGCCATCCGCTCTTTAGACAGACATGGCCTTCGTAAAATCACGTCAGATGAAGACCTGAATCGGCTTTTTGATGAAGCCACCTCCCATAACCCCAATTTTTCCAAAAGCTCAAAAGTCATTCCGACAAGCCAGGGTAGCCGGATGAATTCCAGACCCGCCGGCAAACCGAAGAAGACGCCATCAACCGGACTTCATCAAAAGAGAGGTATGGACAAAAACGGGCTCCCTTTCCTTTCAAAAGAATTCAACCTGATGGTTGCGTTTGAAGATAAAAACCAGGACCAACCAGTCCCCACAAATTCAACCGAAAAAAAAACACACAAGCATTATCCGGCTGAAGAAGATTTTGAAGAAATGTTATCCCAATCCCTTGCCGGGAAAACCGTCAAGAAACTGCTTCAGGAAAAGGATTCAGCCTATCAGCATGCAAAACCGGTGACCTTGAATGAAAAAATAAAAAGATACCCGGCACCGGAATCGGAGCTTGATCTTCACGGATTCACAGCGGCACAGGCAAGAGAAAAATCGGAACTGTTCGTTAGAAACGGATTACGAACCGGGAAACTGACGATTCGTATAATTGTTGGTAAAGGTCTTCATTCGGAAGACCAGGCTGTACTGCCGGATGTGGTGGAAGATAAACTCAAAGAATTGAAAAAAGAAAATATTGTCCTTGCATTCCGGTGGGAAAAGCAAATCAAGAAAAGAAGCGGCGCAATTATCGTGTATCTTGTTTAGAAAAAATGACTATCTTTAAAACAAAGCCCCTTGATTCAATCGACAGAAAAACAGCCCCCAGGCCGTCTATTGTCACCCTTCCTGACATCAACAAACCGTTCCCGTCCATCCTTGAATTCCTGAAGTCACGGTTTGAATATGTTCCCGGACATATATGGCGGCACAGAATTGAGTGCGGCAAAATCACGGATGAGTTTGGCACACCCATCACCTTCAAAACCCGATATACGCCAAACACCCGCCTGATGTACTTCAGGGAAGTTGACCATGAGCCGGTCATTCCTTTCAAAGAGACGATCATTTTTCAAAACGACCATTTAATTGCATCTGTAAAACCGCACTTTCTGCCGGTAATTCCCGGAGGACCTTATGTCAATGAATGCCTTCTCTATCGATTGCGGCAACAGACCGGCATGGAGAATCTGTCACCCATTCACCGGATAGACAGGGAAACCGCAGGCATCGTTCTTTTTTCAGTCAACAGGGAAACCCGGGGGGCATATCAGCTCCTTTTTGATACGGGCCAGGTTGAAAAAACATATGAGGCCATCGGCGGACTTCCGTTTACTCCCACCCAAACCGATTGGATAATCCAAGGGAAAATAGAAAAAGGAACGCCCTGGTTCAGAATGCATGAAACCTCCGGGGCAGTGAACGCAAAGACCGTCATCCATCTCCTGGAAACAAGGGCCGATCAGGGCCGATACCGTATTCATCCGCAGACCGGGAAAAAACACCAGATCCGGATTCATATGTGCCGGATCTGTCCGGGCATAAAAAACGACCGGTATTATCCGGAACTTCAGTCTGAATCTGACCCGGATTTTTCAAAGCCATTAAAACTTCTGGCAAAGGAAATATCCTTCAGAGACCCGCTGACCAAAACCAGCCTGACTTTCAGGTCCACGCAAAACCTGTCTTGGGAATGACATTTTTTCCTTTTCATTCACCCCGGTTCTGTCGTATAATTGCAAAACAGTTAATCAGTATCCGGTCAGGGAAGATTTTCCAATGTTAATCATGCAAATGTTCCGGTATCTGAAATGCACACACCTCAAAAAGCAGATTACTGCATCGAGTTTGATTTTTCAAATCGGTCAAGAAACCCTGCCCGAATCTATCAGCTGATGGCTGAGCTGATCGATGCCCTCTCCGCTATTGACGCATTTCTGCTGACCGCAATTGACATCAGGATATCCCATTTCATCTGTCTTGAATCGATTGAGGCGGCCCCTTTGCGGACCTTCATTCGGGCACAACTGAAAACCAGCGATACGGAAAGCTTTAAAACCCATCTATGGGAATTGATTTTAAGAAAATTTCTCGTTACATCCAAAACTGAAATCTTTTCGTTTCTTTCCCTGAAACGAAACATCAGAAAACCAGAAGATATCCTGCTGCTTAATGAAACGATCCGGACACTTGCAAAAAAAACAGACGTCAAATGGCTGCCGATCTATCAGCAGGTTTCATCAAAAGAATTCCTGATCAGGATTAAAAATATCTTTGATTGCTTTTCGTCCCTTGATCAATCAGATAAAATCAACTACATAACCCATGAAGGGAAAACGGCATTAAACACGCACCTGAATGTGGCTATAGGTGAAAACAAGCTGACCCATGTCCGCCGCGAAATCATGGAAGCCAGGGATATTGCACCGGTGAAAACCTACAGGCAAAAAACTTTTTTCGATCAGAAATCATGAAAGGGATTGTCACGGACATTAAATATCAGAAACGAAACGCCAGCCGGGTTAATATATTTATCGACGGTGACTATGCATTCTCGGTTCCCCTGTTATCCGCCTCATCCCTGAAACCCGGCCAGAAACTTTCTCCTTCTGAAATCGATGCATTCAGGCATGAGCATGATGTATATAAAGCCTACTCAACAGCGATCGGCTATCTTACCAGAAGCCCCCGAAGCAAAAGTGAAATTGAAACACATCTCCGTGGGAAAAAATTTTCAAAACCCATAATTGAACAAACCATACAAAAACTGGAAGGAAACACGTATATCAATGATGAAACCTATGCCCGGATTTTTGTGGAAAACAGGGAACGGTTCCATCCGAGAAGCACTTTTGCGCTGCGGTTTGAATTAAAACAAAAAGGGGTCAAGGAAAATATCATCAACCAGGTGCTTGAGTCTGCAAACGATCTTGAACTGGCCTGGAAAGCGGTTAAGGGAAAACTTTATCGGTGGCAGGCGTTACCGGAAAACCAACTCAAGGAGAAGATACTTTCCTTTCTGTCACGCAGGGGTTTCAATTATGATATCGCGAATGATACCCTTGAAAAAGTACTGGATTCTCTCAAGACAGATTAATATTCATTTTAGAGGCATGTCATGACACATATGGAAGAAGAAAAAAAAAGCAAAACACAGGCTAAAAAAGAAATGCATGACCTTCAGAAACTGGGAGAAAGGCTTTCTGAACTTTCTGCATCACAAATTGACGGGATGCCTGTTCCGGACAAATTAAAAGAGGCGCTCCATTTTGTTAAAACAATCAAATCCCATGGTGCCAGAAGCAGACAGATGCAGTATATTGGTGCGCTCATGCGAGATGTGGATATGGAACCTGTTCAGACATCTCTTGGCCTGATTCAGTCAGGGCATAAAATTGATGTGGCAGCCTTTCTTGAAACTGAAAAATTAAGAGACCGCCTCCTGGAAGACAACAAGGATGCGCTTGAGGAAGTCGTAACCCGGTTCCCGGAGATAGACAGGCAACATTTAAACCAGCTTGTCAGAAATGCCCGAAAGGAATCTGATCAAAACAAGCCGCCCAAATCCAAAAAAGCGCTTTTCCGGTACTTGAAAGATTTCGTTGATAACGAAAACAGTATCCGGTGACATCACCAGGACACGGGGACCCGGACTTTCGTCCCCCCTTTATTTTTAAACAGCAAGTACCTGTTTTCCCGCCCGAAAAGATAAAGATCCCGAGTGACCCGGACATCCTGGCGGCAGTACGCCACAATTTCGTTAATTTTCCCTTCTTTCCACCATTTGAGCGCCATCAGTCCGTCCGCGCTTTTTCGGGTTCCCAGGGTCTGTTCGCCCAAATGATCCAAAGACAAACGATACCCCAGACGTTTGTGTATCTCCGCAAGCATATCCAATGTGGGAAGATTGTGAAAATTAAAAGCAGTGTTTCCGTTCAGAACCGCATAGTCGAAACCAATGATATTAAACCCCACCAAAAGGTCCAGCGCCTTCACATGGGCAACGAGTCTGGGCATTTCATCTCCCATATATTCCTCGTAGCGGTCACTTTTCGAATCGTATACAACCACACAGCTGATGCCCATTCGTGAGGCATTTCCCCATCCCCCCACCTCTTCAGCGGACCTTCGGGTCTCAAGGTCCAGAACACCGAAATGAAGATCCGGCTTTACGATATAAGGTGCCTTTATTTCCAGGTTCCCGTTTTTTATCTGCAATAAGGGAGATTTTTTGGCAGGGGCAACCGTACCTGTTTTCAGCAAATAAAGAATCTCACGCGCGGCATATTTGTCAATGGGCCGGTTTCCGGAGCCGCACTTGGGTGAGTGGACACAAGCGGGGCAACCGTTCTCGCATGAACAGGTTTCAATAACCGAAAGGGTACGCTCGACAAGGGCCTCTCCGCATTCAAAGGCCCTTCGGGAAAGCCCTACGCCACCGGGATAGCCGTCATATACAAACACGGCACCAGAGCCTATCTGATAATGGTGGGGAATGGAAATGCCCCCCAGATCATTTCTGTCTGTCATAACCAACAGGGGAAGAATGCCGATGGCCGCGTGCTCCATGGCGTGAATCCCGCCCATAAAATGGCGTTGACCGGTTTCACAGTGTTTCCGGATGATTTCCGGAATTTCGATAAAAATGCCTTCTGTTTCCATAACCAATGGCGGAAGCGCCAGTGGATACACGCCCAAAATGCGCTGCCCCCTGATCAGTCGCTTTTCATAACCTGTAACCGTTTCTGTAACTTTAAGCCGGCAAAGAACCATCCGGGTCGACCAGATCTGCTTCTCATCCAGAATTTCAATGATATCCGTTTCCTTGCTGGATCGTGCACGGGTAAAGTAGTGAACCGGTTCCTTTAAGGCATAGGCTGTATTTTTGGCAAGATCGAGCTCACGAACCAGATAATGGGTTCCCCGGTGGATATAGACTGCGCCGGGATAGGCTTCGTGAAAAGCTCTCCTTTTATCCATATTACCGATGATTTCCCCTGAATCCTGATCCACAATATCCACTGAATCCCCTGTCCCCCTCAAGTCCACTTCTCTATGGGGATATTTACCGGGTGAAAAAAAGAGTTCACCGTCTTCACTTCTGAGGAGTCCGCCGGTCATCTCAAGCTCCTTGACTGCACAGGCCGTATGCTTCTCCTGAACCAGCGGTTCATCTTCCTTCAATGGGAGTTCTGCGGCCGCACAAACCAGATGACGTTTCATGATCACCGGGTTATCAGGATTGATCACCGCCATTTCCGGCGCCATATGAAAAAATTCATCCGGATTGTGCATGATATACTGATCCAGTGCATCTTCATGACCGATAAGAATAACGGCTGATTCTCGCCCTGCCCTTCCCACACGGCCTGCCCTCTGCCATGTGGCCATCACGGTTCCGGGGTAGCCCACAAGAATGCACAAGTCCAGACTGCCGATATCAATACCCATTTCAAGCGCACTGGTGGTGACAACGGCCAGAAGTTCTCCGCTCGAAAGACGGGTCTCGATCTCTCTTCTTTCCTCAGGAAGAAAACCTGCTCTGTATGCGGAAATTCGACTGCTGTATTTACCAGCTTTCCGGGCTGCCCATAAAGCGATTAATTCGGTCATCTTTCTGGACTGCGTGTAGATGATCGTTCTCAGATTCCTTGATAGTGCCGCATGAAGAAGTGCGATAGACGCCTGGGCAGCCCCATCAGGCGTGTTCAGCATCAGAAAATGTTTGCCTGACATTGGCGCACCGCAGTTTTTTATGGATGCCACAGGAAGACCGGTTAATCCGGAAGCCAGCCTGCCCGGATTTCCGATAGTGGCGGAACAGAAAATAAACACCGGCTTGGCGCCGTAAACCTCACAAATCCGAAGCAGTCTCCGAAACACCCAGGCCATATGCGAACCCATCACGCCTCTTAATGTATGCACCTCGTCCACGACCACGTATTTGAGATTTTCGATAAATTCCGACCAGCGTGAATGATAGGGAAGAATAGACAGATGCAACATCTCCGGATTGCTCAGAAGTACATTTGGGGGAGTGTTCCTGATTTTTTTGCGACGGTATGGTGTGGTGTCACCGTCGTAGATCTCTGCACTCAAGAAGCCAGGCCTGTCAAGAGCACGGGTCAGCGTGTTCAGGCTTTTCAACTGATCCTGGGCCAGCGCTTTTAAAGGAAACAGATAAAGGGCTCTGGCTTTGGGATTTTCTGCGATGTGTTCGATCATGCTAAGGTTGTATATCAGGGTTTTTCCACTGGCCGTTGGTGTCGCGATCACTGTGTGGAGCCCTTTACGTATGCGGTCGATGGCGGCAATCTGATGGGAATAGAGCGCTGTTATTCCCAGGTCCGAAAGCAGCTTTTTCAAAAAATCGGGAAAAGGCGGGGACGGTTCGGCGGTGCATCCTTCCTTTCCGGGGATTTCCCGATGATCCACCATAAATGGTGACAGGACATCATACCTTTTCAAGGCTTCCAAATATTCCCGGACGTCTCGTGTCTTCATCCGACCTTCAACCTTCCATTAACGATAAAAAGGCTTTACAAATATGTCGTCACCAGTTTCCAGATAGCATAAAATACAACCCCCAGAATCCAGCCGATCATCATCCCTAACCTGAAATTGATCGCTTTTTTGCTGGTTGATCGTTTTTTAGGTATCTGTCGAAAAAAAATGGCGCTCACATAACCCTCCTATACTATCCGGATTCAAGGTGCCCATATGTTCAATTTCTGCAATCACGTGAATATTTCCGAAAGACTCTATCGCTTCCCTGTTCCCCGGATTTACCGGCCCATTCATGACAGCACCGAATACATGAAGGCCATTTCGTCTCATCATATCGAGGGATAACAAGGTATGATTGATGGTGCCAAGGCCGCTTCTTGCAACGAGCAATACCGGAAGATTCAGTTTTTTCATCAGATCAAGGATAAAACACTCATCATTCAATGGTGCCATGACGCCGCCGGCCCCTTCAACGATCAGGTGGGAATACGCGTCTGAAGCGGGCAGGACAAATTTTTCAAGAGATATCGAAATCCCGTCCCGCCTGGCGGAAAGGTGTGGTGACAGCGGATGGTTAAGGCGATAGGTTTCAGGAAAAAAATGGCGGTCCGGAAGGCCGGTCAACATTTTTACGGTTTGCGTATCGGTCATCTCATCAAGGCCGCTTTGAACCGGTTTCCAGTATGCTGAAAGGAGTCCTCTTGCAAGGATCGCTGATACAACCGTTTTGCCGACACCGGTGTCCGTACCTGTAATAAAAAATGCAGATGGAAATTCCGTTTTTTTCATTTTGCCTTTTTAAATGCATGGATCAACTGGTCGATATGGTCCCAGGAGTGAGCCGCGGTAACGGAAAGCCGGATTCTTGCCCCTCCCTTTTCAACCGATGGCGGCCTGATGGGTACGCCCAGAATGCCCTTTTCCTCAAGAAATCTTGCCATACGGATGGTTTCCTCTTCTTCCCCGATGATCACCGGGATAATCTGAGTGGTGGATTTTCCGGTATGATACCCCAGATGATTAAGGGATGACCTTAAATGCTGGGCTTTCTGTAACAGTTCGCGCCGTTCATCCTCCATGGCAGGGATAAGATCAAGCGCGGCATCGATAGCACCAATAATAGATGGCGGTAATGCCGTAGAATAAATCAGACCTGAACAGCAGTTGATCAGGTATTCCCGGACCGGTTTGGAACAGGCGGCATATGCGCCAAAAGAACCACATGCCTTTCCAAATGTTCCGATGACCAGATCCACGCCCTTCCCGCAGGTGAGTCCCATTCCCCGTGGTCCCAAAACCCCGGTGGCATGCGCCTCATCGACAATCAGAAACGCATTGTTTTCTTTTGCAAGGGATACAAGCGAGTTGATGTCACTTTGGTCCCCATCCATGCTGAATACGGACTCTGTGACGATGAATATCCTTGAGTAATTTTCTTTCAGGCTTTCCTTAAGCATCGTATTTAAATGATCATGATCATTATGTGTGTATTTCTTCACCTTGCATCTGCTTAACAGCATTCCCTGAATCAGACTGTTATGATTCAGACTGTCAGAAAGAATCAAAGACGACCTGTTACACAGGGAAGGCAGAATGGAAATATTGGCCTGAAACCCTGAATTAAAAATGAGAGTCTTTTCCGTTCCTTTGAGTTCAGCCAGCTTCTCCTCGATTTTATCAAAAAAAGGCATTGACCCGCAAATAAGTCTTGATGCTGTAGAACCGGTTCCGAATTTTTTGATATATTCAATGGACCGTTTTTTCAATTTCGGATGTTTTGAAAACCCAAGATAGTCGTTTGAACTGAAATTGATAACTGTCTTCCCTTCAAGATTCACTTCCACATCATTCAAGGGATCAACAGCCCTTAATCTCCTGAAAAGATTCTGGGTCCTTCTTTCATGAAGGGCTTCATCAATAAAAGAATACTTATCTGTAACCATTTCACTATCTGCAATGCACATCTATGAACACAACCTAACCCGGACACACCGGAACCTTAAAGACAAATAAGAGGGTGAATCGCCTTAACCCCAATTCATCAATGTTTTAATAACAAGCAAACACCTCCTCGCAGGCGGTGAAAGGCCATTCCCGGAGGAGGTATTGATGATGCTTCTGGAGCCAATATGAATTCTTTTTACCAGATCGGCGTCAATTCCACCCTACGGTTTTTCGCACGACCTTCTTTGGTGTCATTTGAAGCAATTGGTTTTTCCTCACCAAAGCCAACTGCTGACAAGCGATCAGGGGAAATGTCCAGTTTATCCACCAGGTATGTGATAATGGCTTTTGCACGTTTTTCAGATAATTGCTGGTTATATTGGGCTGTGCCTGTATTATCTGCATGGCCTTCTATTTGCAACTTCATCGTGGGGTTTTGATTAAAAACTTTCTCCAGGCCATCCAGAACCGGATACACTTGCGGGTTGATCTTGGCGCTGTTTAGGTTGAAAAAGAAATCCGGTTTCAGGATCCAGCAACCTCTCTCATCGACTTCGACACCTTTGGGTGTTCCGGGGCAGGCATCAATTTTATCGGGAACGCCATCACCATCGCTGTCAACAACTACAGGCGGAGGGGGAACGACGACTTCTTTGACTGGTGCCGGCTCAGGAACAGCGACTGGTGCCGGTGGTTCCACCCTGGGAAGTTCATATGCGGCGAGAATTCCGGCCAACTCTTTGCCACTATATGCTGTTGGCGTTTTGCCAAAAACAATTTTTCCATCCTTGACGCTTGCATAGGAGGCAGAGCCCAGTTTGGTGCTCACACTTTCAGGTGAAATTTGAAGGCCATATGCGGTAAAAATGCTGTGCATTTTCACCGGGCTGTAAGCTGTGGGAACTTTGCCAAATGCTATTTTCCCATCTGCAACTTTGGCATAGCTTGGCGGAACATCCTTTACCGCTTCCGGCGGTAGTTTAAGGCCATATGCTTCCAGTATGGCGTTGAATGTCAAGGGTCTGTATGCGGTGGGAATGCTTTGTAAAATAATCTCGCTATCCTTGGCAATGGCAAAGGCTGAGGGTACAAATATTCCCGCATCAGGTGAAAATTCAACCGCAAACGCGGGCAAGCTCATAAATAGCGTCATAATAAACAACTCAACAATTTTTTTTCGCATCTTTTTTTCTCCTCCATGTTTAAAATTTATCTTTAATACGTCTGGTTCTTATGCCATGCAAATGCTGTTTTTATAATATCTGTCATATTGTCATATTCAATTTTCCAGCCCAGCTCCATTTTTGCAAACGTGCTGTCTGCCACAAGCGTGGGCGGATCTCCTGCACGCCGCTTTTGATATTCAAAATCTATTTTTCCATTGATCACGTTTTCTGCAGCGTGTATCACGTCAAGAATTGAAAATCCTTTCCCGTTTCCCAGGTTGAACACATGAGCGCCTTTATTCGCATTCATATAATCAAGTGAGAGAAGGTGCGCTTTTGCAAGATCCGTCACATGGATGTAATCTCTTACGCAAGTCCCGTCTTTGGTGGCATAATCATTTCCAAAGACTTTCAATGGCACCCTGTCTCCAACCACAGATTTGATAATATTGGGAATCAGGTGGGTTTCCGGATCGTGGGATTCGCCAATGTCGCCGTCCTTATCCGCCCCTGCGGCATTAAAATACCTGAGACTGACAGAAGATATATGATAAGCCTTCTCATAATCCTCAAGAATTTTCTCCACCATCAATTTGGTTTTCCCGTAAGGATTGATGGGATTTAACGGATGGGTTTCATCAATAAAAGGTTTGATCGGGTTACCGTAGGTCGCCGCGGAAGATGAAAAAATAAATGTTTTCACATCATGGTCACGCATGGCATTTAAAAGATTGATTGTTCCCAGCACATTATTCCTGTAGTATCCGGCCGGATCTGTCATGGATTCGCCAACCAGCGATTTGGCCGAGAAATGCATCACCGCATCAAAATGGCCTTTCTCGAAAAGCGAATCCAGGGAACCTTTTTCTGTCAAATCCCCTATGGCAAACCGCCCCCATTTTACAGCCTCCTTGTGACCGGTGGACAGATTGTCGAATACGGTTACATCGTGGCCTTCCTGGTCAAGCATCTTGACCATGTGAGACCCAATGTAACCGGCACCGCCGCATACCAGTACTTTCATAACCCTACTTTCCCGTTACCTGAAAATAAAATGTGTTTGTTTATTTTTTCTGTCAGGTCCCATACTTTTTCTTTCTTCCATTAAAGCCGTTTTTTTTTGCCGGAAGATTAATTTCCGTGCAGGTAGTCTCTACTGAACGATACCCTATCAGGGTATCAATTTCTCTAATTACGGCCTGGCTTATGTTCAACTTCAGATTGTCCGGCAACTCCAGGGCGGTTTCATATTTTCCGGGAAATCTCAAATTCACGAATACCGGGCAGGTTCCCGGATATTTTTTGATAATGTCTGTCAATTGAATAAAGGCGCCCTCTTCAGCTTTATCGGCATCTATATTAATAGATATGCTTGCTGCCCATGTTTCCTCCGCCTTTTCTATAGGCACAATATTTTCGGCAAACAACTTGACCGTATTTTCTTCGCGTTTGGCCTCTCCCTCGATGATAACCGCTTTATCGATTATGACCAAGCTACTGACCGTTTCATAAACCTTTGGAAAAACGACCACCTCTATGGATCCATTCATATCTTCAAGGGTCACAAAGGCCATCAGATCGCCTTTCTTGGTTCTGAAAGGTTTGTGGCCGATCACAATGCCGCCAATCCTCACCGCTTTAACATCTTTTACGTCATTTAAGGTAATGGCATTTGCATTTGTAAATCTGCTTAAGATATCTTCATGGCGGCTCAATGGATGCCCTGATATATAGAAACCCAATGCTTCCTTTTCATATGCCAGAAGATTTTTCTCTCGCCATTCTTCAAGCTGGGGCAGTGCAGGTTGATTTAATGATTTGAATTTTATATTTGAAAAACTACTGAAAATATCCAACTGCCGATCATTTTTTTCTTTTTGGATACGCTGACCATGATCAATGGCAGCTTCAAGACCCGTCATCATCTGAGCCCGTTTATCTCCGGTAGAATCAAAAGCACCACATTTGATCAGTGCTTCAAGAACACGTTTGTTCACTTTTCTCAAACTGACCCGTTCGCAGAAATCGAAAAGGGATGAGAATGGCCCGTCTTCTCTTGCCTGAAGAATCGAATCGATTGCCCCTTCCCCTACATTTTTAACAGCGACCAGACCGAAACGGATACTGTTTTTTTCAACACGAAACTCTTTTCTGCTTTTGTTAACATCCGGAGGTAGAATGAAAATATTATGGCTGCGGCATTCCGAAATAAACTTGACTACGCTGTCGGCATTTCCCATTTCACTAGTAAGGAGTGCTGCCATAAACTCAACCGGATAATGGGTTTTCAGGAAAGCGGTCTGATAGGCGATCAGGGCATACGCCGCACTGTGTGACTTGTTAAACCCGTAACCGCCAAAAGTCTCCATCAAATCAAAAATCGTTTTGGCCTTGTCTTCCGGAACATTATTTTTCACGGCCCCTTTCATGAAAAGATCACGATGCTCCGCCATCAAAGACGCGATTTTTTTACCCATGGCTTTTCTCAGTCCATCTGCTTCGGCCATGGTGTAGCTTGCCAGGACACCGGCTATTTTCATGACCTGTTCCTGATAGAGAATTACGCCATAGGTTTCCTTTAAAATCGCCTCAAGTTCAGGGACCTCGTACACAACAGGTTCTCTGCCATGCTTTCGTTCCACATAGGCATCCACCATCCCGCTGTCTAATGGGCCGGGCCGGTAAAGGGCAACAAGCGCTATGATATCGTTAAAACATTCCGGTTTCAGTCTGACAAGAAGATCCTTCATGCCTGAACTTTCAAGCTGAAACACACCTGTTGTATCTCCTGTGCTTAAAAGATGGAATGTCTTTTTATCTTCAAAATCGATCTCCAGAAGGTCCGGCCGCTTCCCCGTATTTCCTTCAATAATTTTCAGGCAATCCTCGATAACCGTGAGATTCCTCAAGCCCAGAAAATCAAATTTCACAAGACCGATCTGCTCTACCCGTTTCATATCCAACTGGGTCACAACTTCGCCGTTTTTACCCCTGTAGGTCGGAAGATATTCCACCAACGGTTTGTCCGAAACGACAACGCCAGCTGCATGGGTGGAACAATGCCGGGGAAGGCCTTCTAACACCTTGCAGATATTGATCAACTCGGCAATATCCGGTCTTGTATCGATCAGTTCCTTTATTTTCGGTTCTTTTGTGAGGGCCTGATCCAGTTTGATGCCAATCTCGTCCGGCACCATTTTACAGATGGCATCCACTTCCTTTAACGGAATACCAAGGGCTCTTCCCACATCTCTTATCACCAGTTTGGTTTTAAGCTTCCCGAACGTGATAATCTGAGCCACATAATCGCCGCCGCCATAGCGGTTTACCACATACTTGAAGACTTTTTCCCTGCCGTTTATACAGAAATCCACATCGATATCCGGCATGCTTACCCGTGCCGGATTTAAAAATCTTTCAAAAATAAGACCATGTTCGATTGGGTCAAGGTCGGTTATTCCCATGCTGTAGGCAACAATACTTCCGGCCGCAGATCCCCTTCCCGGTCCGACCGGTACACCATTTTCCTTACCGTATCTGATGAAATCAGCAACGATCAGGAAATAACCGGGAAAGCCCATTTTTATGATCACGCCGATTTCATAATCGAGACGCTCTCTATAAACCGCTTCATCCAGGCCAGGATGTTTGGATTTGATGTATGCCAATCTTTTTTCAAATCCTTTTCGCACTTCCTTTTCAAATAATTCATCTGTTGAAAGGCCTGTATCACTTTCAAATTTCGGAAAATGATACGTCTTGAAATCAAATTCAATATTGCAGCGTTTTGAAATATCGACTGTATTTGAAAGAACATCCGGATAGTCAGAAAACGCTGTCCGCATTTCTTTTGGCGATTTAAAGTAGAGCTGATCCGTACCAAACTGAAACCGGTTGGGATCATTCATGGTTGAGCCGGTCTGAACGCAGAGGAGAACTTCGTGTGCCTTGGAATCTTCTTTTTTCAAATAGTGACAGTCATTTGTTGCCACAACCGGTATGGAAAGCCTTTTCGCCATGTCAAAGACTTTTTCATTGACCTGATTCTGGATGTCCATCCCGATATCCTGAACTTCCAGGAAAAAATTATCTTCACCATAAACGCCCTGATAAAACCGGGCGGCCTGATCGGCTTCGTCAGGCTTGTTATTTGACAAAAGTCGTGGAATTTCTCCGGCAAGGCATGCTGAAAGAGCGATGATTCCCTTGTTGTATATTTGCAAAACGTCCTTGTCGACCCGGGGCTTGTAGTAAAACCCTTCCAATTGGGCAATGGAGGCCAATTTGCACAGGTTTTTATATCCTTCCTGATTTTCGGCAAGAAGAACAAGATGGGCAAGATTTTTTCCATCTGCAGCTGTTTTATCGGTCAGTTTCCGAGGGGCCACATAAACTTCACACCCGATAATCGGTTTGATACCTGCTTTAACCGCCATGTCATAGAACTCAACCGAACCGAACATGGTGCCATGATCTGTAATGGCAACGGCATCCATGCCAAAATCTGCTACTGTTTTCAGAAGCGGCCCCAGTCTTATAGCGCCGTCCAGAAGACTGTATTGGGTATGTACATGAAGATGGATAAAATCGTTTGGTTGATTGTTCATCTGAATGTTTAAAGAATTCCTTTACTCATGAAATATGATCCATGTAAAAAAAAGCGATTCATCCTGATTTTAAGGGATTCGGTCAATCCAGACGGTAATTGGGCGCTTCTTCTGTAATGATCACATCATGGACATGACTTTCACGCATGCCTGCAGCGCTTATTTTCACAAATCTCGCCTTTTCCCTTAATTGCTCTATGGTCCGGCTTCCCACGTATCCCATGCCAGCCTTGAGGCCGCCAACCAGCTGAAAAATGTTATCATAGATCGATCCTTTATAAGGAACGCGTCCCACGATGCCTTCAGGCACAAGCTTGTCTCCGACTTCCTCGTCTCCCTGATAGTATCTGTCCTTGCTTCCTGCCTGCATGGCTTCCAAGGATCCCATGCCTCTGTAAACCTTGTAACTTCTTCCCTGATAAAAAATGGTTTCCCCCGGGCTTTCCTCTGTTCCTGCCAGAAGACCACCCAGCATCACCACGTGGGCACCTGCACCGATGGCTTTGGTGATATCTCCTGAAAATTTGATCCCACCATCCGCGATGAGAGGTATGCCCGATTTATTTGATATGGACCGGCAATTCATAATGGCAGTGAGTTGAGGCACGCCCACACCTGCAACAATCCGGGTGGTGCAGATTGATCCGGGGCCAATTCCAATTTTCACCGCATCAACCCCTGCGTTGATCAATTCTTCCGTGCCCTTTGCCGTAGCCACGTTTCCTGCAATAAGGTCAAGATCAGGATAGGTGCTTTTGAGCAGTTTTACGGCATCTATAACATTTTTTGAATGGCCGTGCGATGTATCGATCACAAGCACATCCGCACCCGCTTTGATCAATGCATCCGCACGTTCCTGCATATCCGGCCCCACACCAATGGCAGCCCCCACCCGTAACCGGCCCATGGAATCCTTGCAGGCATTTGGGTATTTTTTGATTTTTTCAATATCCTTGGTGGTGATAATCCCTGAAAGGCGGCCATATTTATCAATCACAAGCAACTTTTCAATCTTGTGTTCATTTAACAGTTTTTTTGATTCCTCTAGTGATATTCCCTCTGATGTGGTGACAAGATTGTCTTTGGTCATGACTTCAGACACTTTTTTGTCCAGATTGGTTTCAAAACGCAAGTCTCTGTTGGTCACGATGCCTACGAGTTTTTCACCGTCGGTTACCGGCACACCTGAAATACGATACTGGGACATGAGCTTCTGAACTTCTGAAATAGGTACGTTCGGGTGCACGGTAACCGGGTCCACAATCATGCCGCTTTCCGATTTCTTCACCATCCCGACCTCAATCACCTGCCGTTGAATGCTCATATTTCTATGGATAAAGCCAAGTCCGCCCACTCTTGCCATGCTGATGGCCGCTCTGGCTTCTGTCACCGTATCCATGGCAGCGCTGACCACGGGGATATTCAACGTAATATTTTGGGTCAACCGGGTGGATGTGTTAACCTCACTCGGCAACACATCGGAATAATTTGGCATAATTAAAACATCATCAAATGAATAGGCTTCTTCTGGGGGTATCACTTTCATAAACAATTCCTCCGGCAAGAGATCGAATTAAATAAACGGGCCTTTGCCACTAATTTAAGGTAAACCATTTTTTATTCATGGCCATACCATGAATTAGGCGTTACAAATACTAAATCGCATGGTTTTTATCAATCATTTATTTGGCACCTTGACAAATACAGCCACTGAATATAATAAAACTCTCTTGGAAACCAACAGGTTATTCTCAAGGATTACCACATTTAGTGGAATAATTGCCTTAAAAAAATCGCCCGCATAACAGGTTAACAATATGATCATTAATATCAACGCTGACAATCCCCCGGAAAGACTCATTTTGAAAGTGGCCAAAATATTAAAGGAAGGCGGTATTATTGCCTATCCCACGGATACATATTATGGTATCGGTTGCGATATCATGAACAAAAAAGCCATTGAAAAAGTTTACCAAATTAAAAACAGAAGTAAAAGCAAGCCGTTCAGCTTTATCTGTTCAAATCTGAAACATATCAGCCATTATGCAAAAGTATCCAATTCAAGTTACAGAACTCTGAAACGGCTTTTACCAGGCCCCTATACGTTCATTCTGGAAGGATCAAAGCTGGTTCCCAAAATCATGCTGACCAAACGAAAAACAGCCGGTATCCGGGTACCGGCCCACAACGTCTGCCTGGCTCTGGTTGAAGCTCTGGGTAACCCTATTATTTCAACAACAGCCACTACTTTAAACCGAACCATCATTTCCGACCCTTCCCTGATTGAAGATGAATTCAAACAGAATATTGATGTCGTCGTCGATAGTGGTCCTGTTAACGGCAAACCGTCCAGTGTGATTTCTCTGATTGACGATATACCTGAAATTATCCGTGAAGGACTGGGCGATGTAAGCAGCTTCAAGTAACAACATGCATTCAAAGGGCAATTTTTTATTCCATTCAATTGTTCATTTTTTGCTTATAAAATCTAAAAAAATATGTTAATAAAATTAGACAATTGTGAGCTTGATGAATGCTTCTAAATCATTTAACCACTCATCAACCTTAAAAAAGATGACCCAAAAACAGGGGCGGAATTGATCTGATGTCAGAAATCACCCATGAACAACTGCTGGAATCACTTTTTGACGGCGTATATTATGTGGATCTGAACAGAAAAATTACCTTCTGGAACAAGGCTGCGGAACGTATCACCGGCTTCAAAAAAGAAGACGTCAAAGGAGCGTGTTGCTCGGACAATATTCTAAGCCATATCAACAAGGACGGAGACGATCTGTGTGTGAAAGGTTGCCCGCTTGCCGAAACATTGAATGACGGAAAAACAAGAGAGGCTCATGTATACCTGCATCACAAGGATGGCCACAGGGTTCCTGTAACAGCCAGAATCACCCCTGTCAGGAATGAAAAAGGTCAAATCATCGGTGGCATAGAAGTTTTTTCAGATAATTCGGACAGGATTCAACTCCTTCAGGAAGTTGAAAATCTCAAACAGGAAATCTATATCGACAAACTGACCGGTATCGGCAACCGGCGCTACGCAGAACAGATTATCAATACAAAACTCTATGAAATGCAGGTTTACAAGGTTCCGTTCGGCCTTATTTTCCTCGATGTGGATCACTTCAAGATATTCAATGACAAATATGGCCACAAGACAGGTGATGCTGTTCTAACCATGGTTGCCAAGACAGCGGGAAATATCATGAGAAAACTCGATTCTGTCTGTCGATGGGGTGGTGAGGAATTTCTGGTGATTCTTGCAAACACAGACAAAGACACATTGAAAAAAGTCGGCGAACGGATCAGAATTTTCATCGAAAAAAGCTTCTTAACCGCAGGGGATGAGCAACTCACAGTAACAGCGTCTCTTGGCATGACCCTTTCAAAAGAAACTGACAGCCTGGAATCGATTGTCGAAAGGGCGGATAAACTCATGTATGACAGTAAGAAAAATGGCAGAAACAAGTTCACGACAGACGCTTAAAAACGGGGTATCAAAAAGAGGGAACGATTAAAAAAAACGTGTCAAGCGTCCAGAAACGGCGGATAGTGATATTCTACAGAAGAGAAGTCACATGATATCCAAGTTGCTCTAATATGGTTTTATTCATCTTGACAATGGACAATTCATCATCAATCATTAAAATTCGCTCTATCCCTCTGGTAAGACTGTTGATATTGGCATCCATATCATCCACAATGAGAATTTTTTTGTCTGTCTGTCGGCATTGTTCCTTTCCTCAATTTATGTATTCAGAATAATCTGTTCCAGACCATGCCCGGCTCATTTGTATCAAAAACATCCGATGGGGTGTGACAAGCTATTTTCAACTCTCATAGAGATCCATATCGGGATAGTATTTTTGCGCACATTCCCGGCAAATGCCATGGGAAAATTCTGCTTCTGAATGGTCCTGAATATAGGCTTCGATTTGATTCCAATATCCTTTGTCATCCCGTATTTTTTTACAATGGGAGCAAATAGGGAGCAGGCCGCTTAATTTTTTTATCTGGGAAAGTGCGCCTTCCAGTTTCGTTATGAGTTTTTCACGTTCATCTTCAATATATTTCCGCTCGGTGATATCCATTATCACCGATAAAACACAGGGGACATCATTTATTCGGATAATTTCGGCTGAAAACAGTCCGAAAATTATGTTGCCTGATTTTTGCCTGAATTGGTATTCTGCCTCCCTTACCCTTTTGTGCCGAATCAACTCGCCGGCAACCGCTTCCCGATCTTCACTATTTGCCCAGAATTGAAGACCGATCGTTGTCTTTCCAATTACCTCACTATAATGGTAACCCGTGATGTTCACAAAGCCATCGTTGACTTCAAGTATGTGGCCATCATCCAGGCCGGTGAGTGTGATCGCATAAGGCGCCGAATGAAACGCTTTTGAAAATTTCTCTTCCTGGGTATGAATCTGAATTAAAAGCCGGTGATTCACCATTAGGGTCAGGCTGTAGGAAAGCAGTATCAACAGCACTTGATATGTAATAATGATGAACATTTGATATATGTCTGACCTGAAAAAATCATTGGTGGATTGCGGGCTTAACAATATGACCGCAACCCGGACAAGACTGGCCAGGCAGAACCCCCCGAAAACAATACCGGTCCCCTGGGTCATTTTTCGGATGCTGGGTTCGGCCCTGTGGAAAATGAACCACATACATTGAAAACAAATGACCAGCAGGCCCAGCGAGACATTAATATTTCGCGCTGCCAGATTGGGATTAATAAAGGCATAATAGATATGAACATAGATAAATAACCCAAGCAGGATATAATTATGGACTTGTGAGATCTTTTTTTCAACAAAGCGTACCAGCCCCATGTATCCCAACAGTGCCCCCGAAACCACAAGCGTATTGGACAGGATCATGGATATCCAGTCCGGGATGTTTCCGCGCTGGGCGATCAGAAACAATGCCGCTGTTTGAAAACAAACGTCAACTACCCAAAAGAAAGTGCCTTTAAAGCGTTTCCGGTTCTGAAGCCATAAGGATACAAGAACCAATATGCAAAGGAAATCGGTTATGATATTAATAAATATAACTGTCTGTACATCCAGAAAAATCATACACATCTCATTAGATCAGTATACAATAAAAAGGAAAACACCCATATCCGTCTATGACGGGACCAATGCTCTGCCACGGTTATCGTTAAGGACTTCCCGCACTGTTTTGGCCAGCTCATTTTTAACAACCGGCTTAAAGACAAATGCCTTGATGCTTCTGTCCATTTCTGTTTCATCGGATATCTTCTTGCTGTAGCCGGTACAAAGGATCACGGGAATATCCGAACGGATTTTAATCAGCTCAACAGCCAGCTTATCGCCGGTCATTTTCGGCATTGTCATGTCCGTGATTACAAGATCAAAACACTCCGGTTTTGACCGAAACAGTTCTAAAGCTTCTAAACTGCAGGTCCTTGTGGTGACTGAATAGCCCAACCTTTCTAAAAGCAGGGCACCCATTTTTGCTATGGGTGGTTCATCGTCAACAAAAAGTATCCTCTCAGTGCCGGAAAGGCGTTCTCCGGACACCGAGTCGTGGAGAACCGCGCGTTCTTTGGTTACAGGCAAATGAATCGTGAAAACAGTCCCTTTACCGCCTGTGCTATCTGCAAAAATGCTGCCTCCAATTTTTTACGTTCTGTGATGTCTATAATCGTTCCGACAAAACGAAGCGGTTGACCGGAATCGTCATACAGGATCTTCCCCTTGGCATTACAGTATTTCACCTGCCCATCACCGGCTATCAGTCGAACATCAAGATCCGACGGTTTGCCGGTTTGAAAGCAATGTTCAAATGATGTGATGTACCTTTCAAAATCATCAGGATGAATGCGTTTGCCGTTTTCTTCAAAACTCGGAACAAAATCCTGGGGGCTCACGCCAAATATTCTATATGTTTCATCCGATCACCAAACGTGACCGCTTTGTATTTGCCATTCCCAACTTCCGATCATGGCAATTTGTTGGGCGGCATTCAATTTTTCAAGGAGTTCCAATTGAATTTTCTCTGTTCCTTTCAGAGTCGCTTCCGCTCTCTTGCGCCTATCCAATTCGCTATTGCGATTCATGATAGTTCGTTGGAGCGTAACCAACCAGATCACGGCAATCAGGGCCATCGTTGCCACGCCGATAATGGCGGGCAATAAATATTTTCGAACCTTCAGCCAGGGATCGTCAGCAGTGAGCCATTTATTATAAATCCGATTATATTCCCCATTGGTTTTGACGATTAAAAGCCCTTGGTTCAATTTTTCCAGCAGTTCGGTGTCGCCTTTTTTCACGGCAAATGAGAAGACCCGTTTATAATCCGGAATGGGTGGGCCGACCTTCAACCCTTTTAACCCGTGCGTCTTGATCAACAAGGTACCGATAAGCTTCGAGCAGAGGAATGCATTGTGCTTGCCAGATGAAACCAGAGACAACCCTTCCGGCATTGTATCTACAAGAACCAGGAGCCCCTGGAAACGGCGATGCTGCAATTCATGATGGGCAATATCCGAACGCATGACCACGATCTCCATACCCTGGGCGGATGCAATGCTTTTTATGGGAGAATCCTCCTGGCGTAAAAAAAAAGCATCATATGTCTCAGTGTGGGGGAGGCTGAAATCAACCAGTCGTTGTCGTTCAGGAAGCTTGGCAACGATCGGCAGCGCATCAATCCGGCCCGCGATCAGGGATTCCCACACGGCATCCCACGAATCAGATGAAATAGTTATGGATAATCCCATGGCATCGGTAACGGCTTTGATCAGTTCAATGGAAAACCCTGAAGGCTGACCTCTTTTATCAGCAAACGCATAGGGAGGAAAGTCCAGTTCTGTTCCAATACGGATTTCCTGTGGGGCGTCGTCAGCTTGGCATATTCCACACACTGAAATCTTTATGAAAATTAATGCAATGATCATGAAAAGGGTAAAGGGTAGGACTGCATCCGTCAACATAGAATAGACCCGTCTCATTTTATTTTCAGTGCATGGCGGAAAATTCCAAACCCGATTGGGTATGCGATGGTTATATAGAGTGATCTTCAGCGTCCTCCATCAGATAAGGCACGAATAGATACCGAAGCGCATCTAAATATTTTTCAATGCCATAGGGCATTGCTTTGGCAAAGGTATCTAATAAAATAATTGCATTGACCGAGGTCTCTATTTTTCCTTCCTCTGTTAAGCGCCCCACAACAGATTTATTCAAGACTTGCCTATTATTATAAAGGGGATAGCCGCTGACCGGAATGCCCCCCCATAAGTGAACTGAAACCTTTCTGCGCTGTCGTGCATTTTGAGATGCATCGCTCTTCAGTCATGACGTCAAGACGAATTTCATCATATGATAAGATACGATCAAATCCAACAACACGGATATCCCACTCCTGCAGAAGTTGGGGGAAATGCCTATTTATGAGGATGGAAACAGAATACGCCTCCTCTCCTGTGGCACAGCCGGCACTCCATATCCACAGCCGTTTCCGGCTTTTATTTTTTTCTATGACTGCGGGTAGCACAACATCCTCTACACCGTTAAAGAGTTTTTCATCGCGAAAAAAATGGGTTTCACCGATGATCAGTTTAGACACAAGGTTGTCAAACTCCCTTGATTTTTTATTATGGCCGCTTCTTAGCATTGTCATGTATTGCCGGTAATCTCTAGCCCCGGAACGTTTCACCGCCTTGTAAATTTTTCGGCAAAGCTCTGCTTCTTTGTCCCGATAGTAGACAAGACCGGTTTCGGAAAAAACAAACTGTTTTATTTTTTCAAGATCTTCCAGGTGAACCATTTATCGCGTCTTTCGTTTTTAAGTTCTCTAAACGGTGCTGCATTACTGCTTGAAATTCGGCAATTTTTTTTCTCCTGAGCCAACAGAATCCGTTCCGGAGACAGAAGGTAAAAGATACTGCCATTGCTGTTTTTTCCAGATTTTGAAATGCATTGGTTGAAAATGCTTTCATTATCCAAAGGATAAAGTTGCGATTCCTCAATAGGCTCGACGTTCAAAACCGTTTCTACGATATAAGAGCCATCGATATTTCTTCATTCTCCAGGATGATCAGGGGGGTGTACATTTCAATCGACTGCTCAGCAGATCCTATCAGAATAGAAAGGGCGATGACCGGAATCGCCTGTCCTTCAATATTGATAAAACCCGACAAAAATGTGGGCAGGCCAAGGGGTTTTAACAGCTCGGCCATATGAACCACCTCTTTTATGTCATCTGCTTTCAGAGCAAACAGAGTGTCCTACACCCGGAACTGCAATATTCAATATCGGGTAAGTTTCTCGGTGTTACTGAGCTCACTCATACAGGATATCTCCACCTTGAAATTAAGACTTGGGAGCAATAGCAGATCAAATACTGTTTCTGACACTTTTAGAACACCTTAAAAAAGTTATCCAAGAATAAAAACTATATATGTTTAATGATTAAATTCCATTATATTTACAGTATTGACTTCAATTCTCACAAACCAGGTTGTCATATTCTTTTACTACCCAGTTTATATGCCCCTAAAAGCAATTGTATTTGTGTTGGTAGTCGTATTTCAGAGATAATATCAGAGGGCTTATGCAGCCAACCCCATAGGTCTTTGTACCTGAACAATTCCTTAAATAATAAGCAATTCAAATAGGGTCATAAACAAAAGATAGTGAAAAATACATTTTCTGAGAGGCCAGAACTTGATTGCATTTTTACCATTAACATATCTGCGGCTAATCATACGCCCGGAGCAAATTATATGCAACAATAATTAATTAGAAAATCATCAAAATAGTCCTTGAATCTTTAAAACAGAAACTGAAAAATAGGTTGACAAATAAGGTTCTTCAGGTATGTTTATAATTTTTCTCGATGTGGAAGTGCGCAGTTCACTGGTGGGGCTCCCGGACTTCAAATCCGGTGTGGGGCGCTAATACCGTCCCGGGTGGGTTCGATTCCCATGCACTTCCGCCAACGCTTTACAAATACACACCATTTCAAAATCCCAACAATAAACAATTTATATAAAGACATAGCCGTTAGTCTTTGTTTAACGGAAGCATAAGATAACCTTGCCGATAACTTTGGGTGTAACTTAGTTGTATTCCCCAAAGTTATCGACAAACGGTGTGTTTACTGATGAGCCCAAAAGTTTATAAACATAAAACGAGATTTATATAGAGACAATCTGGATGCCTGAAAAATGAAAAAATGATCAACTGACAATCTGAGTCCCATAGTTTTTTAAATAGAGCAAGGTTAGATAGCTGGCATATGGTTTGTTTCATTCCATCTTTGAACTCTCGGATAGCATCAGGCGGGCGGATTCGCAGATGGCGATTGCCGCCGGATGTTTGATACGACGTTCCACTGTAATTGCGTAGAAATATTCATACACCTCGGGTGCACATCCGACCATATATACGTTATGCTGGCGTTTGACTTCAGCCAAAATTATTTCCGGGACAGGAAAAATTCCAAGACCTTCCTGGCCAAAAGCGTTGAGCAGTGCACTATCCTCGAACTCACCTATTATTCGAGGGTGAACTCCCAAACCCTCAAAATATTGATCCAGAGATCGTCGCAAGCTTGTATTTTCGGTCGGCAGGAGAAGCGGTGCTCCATCTAACGATCCTGGAAAACCCTGGCTGTATTTTCCGGAAAGGGCTTTAACTGCTAAAAAAACAATTCCGCATTTCCCCAGTTGGTGATTGAATACTTTTACCTTTACCTGGGGATTTGCGGGCGCATCCGTCAAGATGACATCTACATGATGTTGGGATAATTCCGTCAACAGTTGGTCGGGTTTGTTTTCCCGGCAGATCAGTTGGACAGGTTCGGATAGTTTCAGCGCCGATTGAATCAGTCTCCAGGCCACCAACTTTGGCACGACATCAGCCACTCCGATGGTAATCCGCAACGGTTTCCCGACGGGGCGATCATTCAACGTATCCATCAGTTCACGGCCAAGCGAAAAGATTTCTTCTGCATAGCGAAAAACAATGAGGCCATCTTCCGACATCACTAAATTGCGGCCGCTTTTGGAGAAAAGTTTACGACCGATCGCTTCCTCGAGACGTCGGATTTGGCCGCTGACTGTAGACGGTGAGAGCCTGAGTTTCTCACAGGCGCGGGTGAGGCTGCCTTCCTGAGCCACATGCCAAAAATACAAAAGGTGATGATAATTGAGCCATTCCATGGGATGGACATATTTCGAAAATAACGAAATGTCAACGCCATATTTCCTTATTGTCAAAGTATCGCTATGTGATTACAGTGATTCCCGATTATCGAACGCTATTGATTGCATTTTGCGCCAACGGAAACATAGAAAAAAAGGTAAAAAACAAGATGAGGCATATAGATAGAAGAAAAAAAAATATTTTGATTGTGTTCAGCCTAATGTTACTTTTGTTTGCTACAGGTTTTGTCGAATCGTCTGATGCTCGTTCCCGAAGCGGTGGGCGTTCTTTAAATAATAACCGTTCCTATTCAAAAAATCTGATTCCCAACCGCGTCAGGTTTCACCGGACCGCAATTCGCGTCCGACAACGCCTTTCGCTGGAGGAGCTGGCGCGTTTACTCGTGGACTGGCAGGAGGTATAATGGGAGGATTTCTTGGTAGTATGCTATTCGGCGGCACGGCCCACGGAATGGGGACCGGTGGATTTGGTGGCAGTGGAATAGGTATTTTCGAAATTCTTCTACTGGGCGGTATGGGATATTTTGTTTACAAACGGTTTTCACGGCGTCGGTCCTTCTCAGCCGGTATGGCTTTAGACCAAAACACTTTTGAAAATACCACGCGCTTGTTTGAGTCAGAGCAAAAAGGCGGTCATGTAACAACTTTAAAACGGGTATTATTAAACAAATAGGTGAAATTAACAATGGCACTTAAAAGAACCTCCGTTTCAATCGCTTTCAGAAAAAACATCTGAAAGTTTTACATTACACGATTACCTGAATTCTGATATTCTTGGCGTTGTTGGCTGGTATTCGCTTTTGTCCAGGTGCAAATCAACCTTTCTTCCCGAATGGGGATTTTTTTTGGTTGTCATTTTTGTCACTTGTGGGATTATCATCAAATTCAGGTTATTTCCCAAAACTTTTCTGAAAAGCATTTATAAAATTTATACGCAACCGATGATTTTTGTTGCAATGCTTGTGGTTTTAACGGTAGGCCATCTGATAGCGGATTAAGCTTATAAATAAAACCACTTGGCAGCTACTCAAAGACTATAAAGGAAGGATTAGAAATGGAATGGTTGTTGGAACCGCAGATTTGGATGGCACTCGTGACATTAAGCGCACTGGAAATCGTACTTGGAATCGATAACATTATTTTTATATCCATTCAGGCCAGCAAACTCCCCATCCATCAGCAGGAAAAAGCCAGGCTGGTCGGTCTATTTCTGGCGATGTTCATCCGAATTTCATTACTGTTTTCTCTTACCTGGCTGATGGGTCTGACCTCACCGCTGTTTGTGGTATTGGGTAATGAGATTTCGGGGCGCGACCTAATTCTTCTTGCAGGAGGTCTTTTCCTGATCTGGAAAAGCACGATGGAGATTCACGAGAAGCTGGAGGGTGGGGAAAAGCATGCTGCGCCACCTATCAGTCCAACCTTTGGTGCGGTGATCGTTCAAATTCTTCTTTTGGACGTCGTCTTTTCACTTGATTCAATTATCACCGCTTTGGGTATGGCCAGGCAGCTTGCCGTCATGATTGCCGCCGTTGTTATAGCAGTCGCATTCATGATGCTTTTTTCGGGTAAAATAAGTTCATTTGTTGAACGTCACCCGACCATCAAGATGCTCGCGCTCAGCTTTTTGCTGTTGATAGGTGTGGCACTGATCGGGGACAGCCTCGACATGCATATACCCAAGGGGTACATCTATTTTGCCATGGCCTTCTCGGTGCTGGTGGAGATGCTTAACCTGCGCTTGCGTCAGGGGGTGCCTGTCAAACTTCACAATCAATATGACGGAACCAATGCGGAGGGAACAACAAAACCATAGACTCCGGATTCGATCCCGGACATATATTACACCCAGTTTTGAACCTTAAGGCCTGGGATCCCCGTGGATTCTTTTTTCGCTGTTAGTGATAAGTGTTAATTTTTCGACCTTGGCATGGGCCGCTATCCAAAGATCGCTATTCCCGATGGGAAGACCTTTGGATTCCAGGAAAGTCCTTATAGCGCCGTAGGTTTTTCCGACATCTTCTGGTGTGGATAAAACAGGGGCAAAAACCACAAACTCATTACGCAAAACAAATACTCTTTCCCGCTTTTTGTTTTTTTCCGTCCCGTATAATAGCTCTCCCCAGGTGATAACGGATATGGCAGCTTCGCCGGGTTTGAGTTTCTTAAATTGGGCCAGTACAGTCTGAGGCTTTTGTTTCCGAATATAAATGCAGATGTTTGTATCGAAAAGATATTTAACCGTCATCACAGATTCTCACGTTTTTGAGGTGGCGTATCGTTTCGCCCTTCAGGAAAAAAATCTTCAGGTAGTTGTGTAAGCAATTCAAATGCCTTTTCAAGACCTTTCGTAGGTTTCCTGTGCACAATTTCGTCACCTCTTCTAAAATTTCAAGTTCGCGGCAATTGACAGAAAATTCTTTTGGTAATCCTACAGCCTGGCTGTTGCCTGATTTGAATATCCGGTTGTTACTATTCTTGGGCCTTAAAAAACATACTCCTTCAGGTCCGTAAAGTACTTTGGAAACAATGGCTATATTTGATAATCGGCCTTTATTAACCCATTTCAGGGTCGTTTCAATCCATGTTTTTTCATCTTGACGAAAAGGGTTTTACGGTTGACGCCGAGTGCGGAAGCTGCTTTTCCCTGATGCCAGCGAAATTGATCGAGCGTACTCTCGATAATTTCCTTTTCATATTGGTCTACCATATCTTGTATATTTCCTATTTGGGAACCTCGCGGTTTTGACTGCTGGTTACCATGCTTTTTCTTTAACCCGCTAAAATCAATTTTCTTCATAGAGAGATAACGGTGGATGACATTCTCCAGCTCCCTTACATTTCCCGGCCAGTCATAGTCCAGGAATTGATTCATTATTTTGCCGCTTACACGGATGCCATTACCGCCGTGTACCTTTATGAAATGATCGATAAGAAGAGGGATATCCTCTTTCCGTTCTCTCAAGGGGGGAAGATGAATCGTGATGATATGTATACGGTAGAAAAAATCTTCTCTAAAGGCTCCTTTTTCTATCAAATTATTTAAATCCCTGTTCGTGGCAGCAATCATACGCAGATCCGTTTTCCGGGTTGTATTGGACCCGAGGGGGATAAACCCGTTACCGTCAATCACCCGCAAGAGCTTCACCTGCATGTTCAGGCTGATTTCTCCCACTTCATCCAGAAACAGAGTGCCGCCATCCGCATGATCAAGATAACCCAGTTTGTCTGCATGAGCACCCGTAAACGTCCCTTTTTTATATCCAAAAAATTCGCTCTCAATGATATTCTCCGGGATTGCACCACAGTTCACGGCAACGAAGTTTTTGTCTTTACGGGTGCTCATCTGATGGATGGCTTGAGCTACGAGTTCCTTGCCTGTTCCGGACTCACCGTAGATGATGATATTGGCTCTGGCCTCTGCCGCATGTATTATCGCTTCGTAGATTTTCTGCATTTCGTCGCTCTTGCCGATAATTCCGGCGAAAAAGTGACGTTTTTGTAAAGATGAACGGAGAAAATCGACTTCCTGCTGGAGGTTATCTTTGCTATCCTTTAACTCTCTCTCTATCTTCTTCCGTGACGTGATATCGATAAACGATGCAGTCATCTGCCGGGTGCTTGATATTTTGCCGAAACGCACAACCATATCTAGCACATCGCCGTCGCGATTCTTAACGCGGCATTCATATTCTAAAGGAGAATCTCCTGAATTATCGAGGAAAAGTTTGAGGACCTTTTCCTTTGTCTTTTCATCAATGAATTGAGAAAGGTGGATTTTCTCCTCGATTTCGTCTTTCGCATATCCGGAAAGCTCTTCAAACCTGACATTTGCCATGGAGATGAGCAGATTTTCTTCAATGATAACGACGGGCAGACCAGTATTTTCGAAAACACCCCGGTAACGCGCTTCGCTGGCTAAAAGGGCTTGTTTTTCCTTGATTTTATGAGTAATATCCCATGCAAAAATCCGAATGGCAACAGGTTTTTCGTTATCATAAACAACCACATTTTTATACTCATAGCTCCGTTCTTCACCGTTGATCAGTTTGAGGTGCTCTATGCCGCTCGCCTTTCCAGTCTGTTTAACCTCCTGGAAATACATAGAGGCTTTTTTTTGCAAATTCTCATCCAGGAAATCAAACAGGTTCAGTCCAACAAGATCCGCTATGGACATATCAAACGTATCCGCGTTGGTCATACCGGCTTCCAATACATTTCCCTGGAAATCACAGAGGACCGAGACCTCTATAAGACGGTCTTCATTGGCATTGATTTTCTGTTCTGCAACTAGAATTGTATCTCGAGATGATGGCCAACTTGAATCATCATTTTCATATGATTTCAGATCAATGGATTCATCAGTTTTACTGTCGTCTATCTTTTTATTCCTGCTGTATGTTTTCATACTTTCAATCATTGTTTCATTGTTGATAATATAAAGTCACATAAAAAATATCATTTTCCCAAGATATAGGCACGTCTTTTCTAAAAATAATAGACGGGTATTGAATGATGATTTGTCGAAATGTATTACAGGTTATCTCAAAATAATCTTTTGGCCCAATATCTTTGCTGGAAGCAAAGCTGACGGCCTTGACCTTGAACCCCCATTTTTATTTTGGGTGACCTGATAGAATAATATCAGCAGTAATTAGGGTGGTTCCATCCCACTTACGAACAACTAACATATATAAGTTATTGAAAATAAGTGTAATATTTTGAAATAGGGTCTTGTCGCCCTATTTTAGGGTCGTTTTCTCAATATTTTGTCATTAGGATAGGATTCGGTTCTTGTCACGGAAATAGTAATCGCTCCCGTGCTTTGCATAAGTCCCGCCAATTCAGATGACATTGGTTTCAAATGGAAACATTGATCGGGTTTGGCACAAATCTTGATACATCATTGGCCAAAAGCTATGGGCGGAGTGACTAAAATCAAATCAATCCCAAATTTAGTGAAACATTTACAAAGGAGTGAATCAATGATCTGCAATCAAAATATGGATTTTAAGCAGCTTAATAAAGAGAGAGAAATGAAAGGAATACCACCTGTTAATAGACGTCAGTTTTGTAAATGCCTGGCCGCCTCTTCAGTAGCCCTTACCGTGCCATCGTTTATCGGCTGTGATAAGCTCGAGAGTTGTGGAGATGATTTGGATATCATTAAACGAGCATTGGGAGAGGATACACGTGCGGAAATTAAACTGATTCCAGGCGTGGAACTGGATGATTATAGCGGGCCCTTCAGACCTCATCTAAGGTATACGGATTTCTCAAAAATTGGCCTTAGCAGGTTTCATCAAATGGCGAGTGAGTACCATAACGCCATAAATAATGCTTACAGAGGATTTTTTCTTGAAAGTCATGGGATAGAAGGATTGATAAAAGCGGAAAAATTGATTTGGGGCACCAATATGATTTTGGGTGTCAACAGTATGATAAAAAAGACGATGAACATCAAACGCTTGAACCTTGAATCCTTCATGAAACAATGGCAGATAGAGTTGAATACACTTCCAAATGTTTATAGCGACGTCGTATTTGAAATGCCGACGAAACGTCGTGGCTTGGCCACTTTCAATCGCTGCGCAATCGCGTTGCAGTTTGAAGCAGCCGGACGAACAGGTGAGCTACGTGACGTTTGCATGAATAGATGTCCCAAGGCTATCCAAAATGCCGCAAACCTATACAGCCCATATATAAAAGTGAAAAATTTAACGATGCCACCCCGATTGAGCGAGGATCACGTTTGTTGCAAATGGGAGCTTTACTACAAAGCGGACGGCAGCCAATGCGATGAGGAACCAGATTTGCTGATTGACCCCGATAAAATGGATAAAAGAGGGGAGCTCACAGTGGATTCGGATGTTGAGCTGGATGACTATAGCGGACCGTTCAGACCCAATCTGAAGATTACGGATTTTTCACGGGAACAGCTTGCCCGGATGTTTTTAATGTATCATCAGTACGACTTGAACATGATACTGAACTATCAGATACAGGAAATGGTGCAAAGCGGCGGTGGCTATGAAGCGGGGACTAAAATGCAGGTAGTGGTCTGGAGTGTTGATCTGGCGGAAGCGGCCCGTAGTATCATGATGAAATATTTGAATACTTCGGGCGCTGGTATCGATTGTTTCCTGAAGGCCGTGCAGGTGGATATTACGGCACAGCCGCCGAACTTCGAAAATAGTTTTGAAATGCCGGATGAAAATACCGGCATATACACCTTCCACAAATGTTTTGGCATAACGATGATGGAATTAACCGGGGGGACGGAAGAACAAATCATTCAGACGTGTGAGCTGGATCCGCCTGCTATCGGTAATAGCTGTGGCATGTACAGCAGGGGGCTTTCGGGCAAGGAAATCCATTTGGACATTATAACGATGCCTCCCAGAAGGTGTGAGGATGAAATCTGCTGCCAATGGAAGTTTACCTATGTAGATAAAGGTTGATGCCATATTTCAGAATCGTGTTGATGATATTTTAAGAGAAGTGACCTCTCCTCCCGCATAACAGGCGGGAAGGTCACTTCTGATGTGCAATGATTTATGACGCAGTGTATAACGTAAAAACCGGAGAGTTCGTAATCATGACTAAACCAAACCCAATTGCACTAAAAGCAATTATTTTGATCGTTTCAGTCGTTAGCTTATTCTCATGTAAAAGTTTTCTCGAAGATTTTGTTTTTGCACCGACTGCGATGTTCGATCTGAAAAAAGTGGGGTACCAACAAACTGAATATTTTATCAGCGGAACGGCAGACAGTTATCTTCCGGTGAGTGAACTCACCAGCGATGGAAAATGGGAGGTCGTAAAAAATCAGCAAGCCGAGTATACGACACGGATTATCGTCATCCGGCCGATTGACCCTGAAAAATTTAATGGCACCGTGGTCGTCGAGTGGAATAATGTTTCCGGAAATGCCGATGCCACACCGGAATGGTCGATGGCCCATACGGAGTTTATTCGCGAAGGGTATGCATGGGTGGGCGTTACTGCGCAAAGAAAAGGGATCGATAATGTAGGTCCGTTCGGTTTGCTTGATGGTATTCTGGAAGCGTCCTTAAAAACAATAAACCCCGTTCGCTATAAAGTGTTGTCCCATCCTGGTGACAATTTTTCCTACAGCATTTATACCCAGGCAGCACAGCGGGTGAGGTATGCTGAAGGTAAGGACTACCTGGGAGGCCTGAAAATTGAGAAAATGATTGCAGCGGGAGAATCCCAGTCTGCTTCACGAATGGTTAGTTATATCAATATGCTTGGCAAAGATAATCATCTGTTTGATGGATTCATTGTGCACAGTCGCCTGGGTTCAAGCGCGCCTGTTTCCGGGGAGCCATTGGAAACGATGCAACCTCCCGATATCGTCAGAATCAGAGATGATTTGGATAAACCGGTACTCATGTTGCAAACGGAAACAGACCTGTTTGTGGCGTTCGAGTTCTTCCCAGGTACTGCCTATGAAAGTCGCCAGCCTGATAGTGACATGTTTCGATTGTGGGAGGTGGCAGGCACTTCTCATGCGGATGTCTATTCAGTTCTCGGGATGTTTGATAACGGGCAGTCTGATTATTATGCAACGCCTCTCAAATCTTCACACGCCATACCCGTTCTTATCCGATGTAGTACTTATATCAACGGGAATCCGATGCACCATTTTGTCGTCAATGCCGCTTTTCATGCGATGGACCATTGGATTCGCACGGGTTACCCGCCTTCTATCGCTGGACGTATTGACATAGAAACCGACCCTCTCCGTATCGCCAGAGATGAATTCGGCAATGCATTAGGCGGGATTCGATCTCCTTATATGGATGTTCCCACAGCAACCTATGCGCCGCAAGGCCAGGGCCATATCCTTTGTGAAATTTCCGGTGCCATGATCCCTTTTAGCAATGAGGAACTTCATTCAATTTACCATTCGTCTGAAGATTATCTGAATCAAGTCCAGGCATCAACGGATCAGGCTGTTACGGATGGTTTCTTACGGCCGGCAGATGCCGCCAAGGTAGTAAGTGCCGCAACGTCTTTTTCTCGTAAGCTAAGATAAACGGGGGATTAAAACATGTTTGGAATGGGAATGCCTGAAATTATTGTTATCCTTATTGTCGCCTTACTGGTGATCGGCCCCAAAAAACTTCCCGAACTGGCAAAATCGCTTGGACGCGCCATAGGAGAGTTCAAGCGAGCCACCAATGATTTCAAAAATACAATGAATACGGATGATACGGTCACGGAAATCAAAAAGCCTGCAACCGATTTCACAGATAATTTAATAGACACCATGAAGGCAAAAATGGCAGTAGAACCAGATATCCCTCAGGCGTCTACCGATAGAGAAAGTTTGGAAACGGTTTCAAAAGAAGCGTCGATTGCTTTATAAGACAAGAAAAAACCACAAGGATGCTGTGAAATTGCCTGTTGGTGAAAAACTACCCTTTACCATCCACCTGGAAGAGTTGAGAAGCCGGCTGATCATTTGCAGCATTGCTGTGGGTCTGGGATTTTGTATTTGTTTTGCATTTAAGGAAAAACTTTTTGATATTCTGAGAATGCCCTTGCTTTCCGTATTGCCTGAGGGTGAAACCTTTATTTTCACGGGTGTGGCTGAAGCATTTTTTACTTACCTCAAGATGTCTTTTATTGCCGGACTCATTGTTGCCGCTCCGGTTATTATAATCGAATTCTGGATGTTTGCAGCGTCAGGTCTTTATCCAAAAGAAAAACGAATGCTTGGTCCCATCGTTATTTTATCTGCGATTTTCTTTTTGGGTGGGGCACTTTTTGGTTATTATGGTGTTTTTCCCTTTGGGTTCGCCTTTTTTCAGGCATTTGCCAATGAAACCATCCGGTTTATGCCGTCTGTCAGCGGATATTTGAGTTTTGCCTCAAAATTACTTCTGGCCTTTGGGCTTGTGTTTGAGCTGCCGATAGTGATTACAGGCCTTGCAAGGCTGGGGATCGTTACGGTTGACTTTTTTAGAAAAAATAGGAAATACGCCATCCTGTTATTTTTCGTCACATCAGCCATCCTGACACCGCCTGATGTGACCACCCAGATCATGATGTCGATTCCACTAATGCTGCTGTATGAAATCAGCATATCAGGTGCGTTGCTATTTGGTAAAAAAAGGTATAAAGGATAGAAAATAGGACCTTAATTGTTGAATTATTTTAAAACAGGGTCAATAATCACCGTGTAAAACCGTTTAAATAAACCCCAAGGGAGTGAAATATGTTTGGAATCGGAATGCCTGAATTAATCATTATCCTGGTCATCATCCTGATTATTTTCGGGGCAGGCAAACTTCCTGAAATTGGTGCAGGACTTGGCAAAGGTATCAAGAATTTCAAAAAAGCAACAAAAGAACCGGATCAGGAAAAAACCGAAAAAATAGAGGGGTAAAAATAGCGCGGTTACCGTTTAGTGCGAATATTATCGGTCAATGCGTTGCAGACAACTTAGCAATTGAAGGTAAGATCTTAAATACTGAAGGGGTTTACATGAAATTCAAATTCTGCATGATGATCGCCGTTTTTATAATTTGCCAGGTGATGATTGCGGGTGGCATACCCCATGCATTTGCAGGCGATGTCATGATTATCGCAAACACGTCTGTGCCGGTAGATACGCTTAGCCCGGAAGATGTTAAAAATATTTTTTTGGGTAAGATCGTGAAGTGGCCCAATGATGACCGGATTAATATTGTGTTGAACAAGAGTGCAGATACTCACAAAGAATTCCTTAGAAAATATATCAAACGGACAGACAGCCAATTCGATAGCGTCTGGCGTCAGAATATGTTTACCGGCCAAGGCAGAATTCCCGTCAGAAAAAATACAGATGCAGATTTGGTATCTTATGTGGCACAAACAAACGGGGCTGTAAGCTATATTGCCGCCGACGTAAAACTTCCTGATGGGGTCAAGATACTCTCCGAGTAAAGCTGTTAACATGGAATATGCCAAATGATACGATTCATATCACAGAACAATCATTCAATGATGCCGGTAGAGGTGGCCAGGGGGGAGAAACAGATGAACAGGTCCTATACTATAGTTATTTTCGTTTTTGTTGTCATGGTGACGGCAGGAAATCTGTCTGCACGGGCTGAAGACATCAACATACACGGGTTCATATCCCAGGGGTATTTAAAAACCAACCAAAACAACTACCTGGCGGAAACCGATGACGGCAGTTTCCAGTTCAATGAAATGGGGATCAATTTCACGACTTACGTATCCGATCGCCTATCCTTGGGATGTCAGTTCTATGCAAGAGATCTGGGTGATGTGGGAAATGATGAAATCGTTATCAACTGGGCATTTGCCGAGTTTGAATACAAGAATTGGCTGCGCCTGAGAGTGGGGACCTTGAAAATTCCCATAGGCCTTTATAATGACCTAAGGGATTTTGATTGTTTGAGGACATCCATCTTTTTGCCGTCCAGCCTCTATAATGAATGGATTCGGGATGCAGCGAATAGTATAAAGGGCATGGAGTTCTTCGGCACCGTCGGGATGGGAAAAGCAGGGTTAATGGAATACCAATTTCAAACCGGAGCAATGCGTATATCACCTGACAGCGGCACCTCATTGTTTCTTGAAAAAACCCATGGCATCATCGTTTCAGATATCCGAACCGGTAATGCAAATAATATGCGTCTGGTGTGGACAACACCGATTGATGGACTCCGTTTTTGCGTTGCCGGTTTGCACCCAGATCAATTGAAAATAATAGGAACCAATGGACTCACAATCGTTAATAAGGATATTTACACGGCGACTTTTTCAGTTGAATATGCTTTGAGGAACCTTAAGCTTACGGCCGAAAACTGGTGGACAAAGGGAAAAACAGTCCCTTACGTTTTCGGCAAGCCGATTGAGAATCAGATTATAAATAATGATCATAATGACTCCTTTTACGTGAGTCTTGGATACCGGTTTACAAACTGGTTCGAAGCGTCTTTCTATTACTCGAACTACATCGAGTTTAAAAACGTGCATGAGGATTCAAACGAACTTAAAGATCACTGCCTTTCCTTTCGTTTCGATATCAACCCCTTCTGGATTGCCAAACTGGAAGCTCATGTCATGGAAGGTGAATTCGGCGTGTTCCCGGATAATGACGGTCACACCTATAACGAATGGATGCTATATGCAGCCAAAGTCTCCTACAGTTTCTAGACGTTTATACGGATAGGACAAAAAAGTAAGCACTGCCTATTCATCTATAACAAGCCGGGTCTAAAAAACCAGCTAATTGTATTTGAATCCATTTTAAGTCCAAGATGACGATCCAGTAAAACATTAAAATTTATCTTGGGGAAAGGTCGCGAACAACATGTTCAGTGAGAGACAGGCTAAGGATGGTGCTGAATTGGATGCATGGGTTCGGATTGGACAAACCTTGATGCTTGAATGGTATGATCACTGGCTTAATCTATTGCCAGGTCCATTCTATCACTATGAGGCGAAAGCGCCAGCCGTCAATCTCAAGCTTCGTATCTTCTTTGAAGTTTGTCGGCAGGTTGAACGGAATCGACCCGCTGATTCCGAGAATCGTTGTGTCTGCGGAACCGATCAGTGTCCCATCGACATCGACGTCATCGTCCAGTTCCCCGATCCCGTATCCCAGCGTCACTGAGGAGGAGAGGTCCTTCCGCCACGTATAGCGAATTCCTACTAGAAAGTTCATCAACCAACCAGTATCCTGGAATTCGGCATTACCTCTGTACCTGGCATGGGTAGACATACTTTGTACCGGACTGTTTACAGAGCCGTTCATATAAATGTCGATGTCCAGACCGCCTTTCATGACAAGGAGGCCACCTGAGATTAGACCAAAAAAATTGACCGGGCCACCGGTTGGTGCCACTTCGTATCGGACACCCACCTGCAGTGGAAAACAGTAATCCATATACTGGTCCACCTGGATGTGAACCTGGCCATCTACGTTTGTGAATGGAATTGTACTGGTATTCATCACTCCGGGAATAATCGGAATGGTATCAAGATCATTCCATTCATCGTAATCCTTCCCAAGCATGCTGAGCGATCCGGAATTCGTTGCCACTGAAGCCACAAGCTCCCATCCACGCCAGCGATCAGGATAAGCTATCCGAATCTCCACTCCGAAAATAAACATATGTTGAAAGAGCTCTATATTATCATAACCGCTGAGCCATCCTCCCACTTGTTCATTGATCCGGTCAAGTAAATCCTGACCGGCCCCCAGGTCATTCAGGTAATCATACTCGACAAACGGCGCTACGGTTAGCTGGTATCCGCTACTTGCGAAACCTGGCCCGCCGATACAGCAGACACACCATATCGTTTCCATGATGATCAGCATGCTTCCGATCCTTTTCCGCTTCATGCCCTCCCCTTTTTATGCGCTGGATATTTTTTGCGAATTTTTATAAATCTTATACAGCGAATCTTCTGAATTTTCTATAAAAAATTTGTGGCTCTTTTCTTCTGTATCTTTATCAGCGAATTGAGAAAGGCGTATCTTCTATTTGATTTCGTTTTTCGTACATCCAGACAGCTCTTCAAATCTGGTATTTACCATGGAAATGATCAGATTTTCTTCAATGTTGACGATAGGCAGGCCGGTATTTTCTCCCCCCAACCGGTAAAGTGCTTCGCTGTCCATAATCCTTTTACTATCCTTAGAGAGTTCCCGTTCATTAACGAACGGGAAGTATCTCATTTAATCTTAAACATTATGGACAAACCTGATTTCCAGCAATGACGATCTCTCCGCCCACAGATATTTCATTTGCCAGTTGTTCAACCATATTCGTGCATAGTTGGGTATTCGCTTTCACGGAAAAGTCATAGTCAACCGATTCCAGGGCACTTAAGCCCAGGCTTGTAAGATTGGTATTTTCCTGAATAGAAATGAGAGGCGTCAAAATAAATGATGGAAAAAGCAGTCAAATTCTGCAAGATATCGTATGGAGTAGGCAGAAGCTCCCTCCGATATCTTGACCGATAGACAAAGGAGCTCTGCCAAATATAACC
>Ga0180007_10000559_pt1 | contig 59837 bp, 38 predicted proteins | sample MM_PC_MetaG_FD_121122 | JGI IMG/M metagenome (GOLD analysis project Ga0180007, IMG submission 121122) | Groundwater microbial communities from the Aspo Hard Rock Laboratory (HRL) deep subsurface site, Sweden - MM_PC_MetaG | ecosystem: Environmental > Aquatic > Deep subsurface > Groundwater...
CGATATTGTTAGATGCAATCGCAGAACATTTACGACCCTTAGTACCTGTCGAAACAGAATTGTACGCGGGTTTAGAGATGGGAGGAATTCCAATTGCAACTATGATATCGCAAAAAACTAATAAACCTTCCATATTCGTAAGAAAAAAAGCGAAAGAATACGGGACTAAAAAATTGGCCGAAGGAAACGATTTTAATAAAAAAAATATAACTGTTATTGAAGATGTTGTTACAACAGGCGGACAAATTATAACAAGTACCGAAGAATTAAGGAAACTTGGCGCAAAGGTAGAATATGTAATGTGCGTAATAGTAAGAGATCCAAATGCAGTTGATAATCTTGCCAAAGCCGGCTTGAAACTTATCCCTCTATTTACAATGGAAGAATTAAAGAAACTAGCTGTAGTATAAATATTTAATTTAGATACTTATTGGCCCTTGTTTTATACAAGGGCTTACTAAAATTTTACACCTTAATTTTTAGGAACAGATCTAAGGAATGTACCAAACTGTTTTGGTTCTTCTAATCGGCAAGACCAAACGAGTTTATCATTATGCACAGTAATATCGGGACAGCCGTCGCACATAACCTGAGAACCATCTTCCATAAAATCTACCGGCTGAATAAATAATATTGTTTGAAGATGAGCTTTTTTAAATATTCTGATAGGATTGCCAGCAAAATATTTTATGAATTTACCCGTAGCGGTTTTTAACTTTTTATCGAAAGGCCATAGAAGCAACATAGATGATCTTCCCATTCGAGTGGTTTTAGGCGAAGCATACGATAAATAAGAATCATTAAATAAATGATATGAACTCATTATCAATTCCATAAATTTAGAACCTACATAACCAAATATTTTTTCTTTATTTCCAACCCTTTCGGTGAACATCCATTTGTAGGAATCGGATTTATCCGTGCCATTTAAATAAGCTGATGGGGTAAATTCCGGAAATTTGCCTTTCACTTTTTTGAGTATATCCGTGGACTTTATATCAACTTTTCTTTCATCATTGGAATGATACATTACATTTTGCCAATCCACTTGTTTATCGTAGGCGTACCAATTAAAAGGCATTTGTGGTACTATATGGCGGAAAGCAATAAAAACCATGGTTTGGACTATATCAATATTTTTGTGAGCCCAATTAATCAGTTCGGGCACATAATCCAATGTATCCTCATAAACGGTTGAATTAAAAGAACAAGATATATTACCAACATCAGCTAATAAGCGAGCATACTCATAACGAAGATCATTTAATTCAATTTCATTTTTGTTTTTCCATTCCCCTGCCCTACCCTGTTTAGAATCGACGTGAAATGTAAAACCAAATACGCCAGCCATTTTTAATTCTAACAAAAATTCTTTTGTCAACGCAAAACCATTAGTATTAATAATCGGTTTTAAACCTCTTGATTTAATTTCTGCAACAAGATTTATTATTTCAGGATATAATAACGGATCACCTCCGGCAATTGAGATACAATCCGTTTTACGAAATTGCTTAAATATATCCAGTTCATGTTTTACTTCTTCAAGAGATTTGTGACTGTTTTTCTCATTTTTTCTGTAACACCCATCGCATGCTAAATTACAAAGTGATGTAGGCTCAAGCCAAGATATTGCGTTATCAGGCAATGTCCATGGCATTCTATATAGTTCTGAGTGATTTACTATCGAATTATTCATATTCATCTCCAATTTTTCAATTACGGGTATACGAAATGATTATAGACACTAAATTCTAAATGAATAAAAAATTGAGAATGGTTCGTCAATAATATTTTGAGAATTAGTATTATAATTTTTACCTGAAAGATCAACGCAGATAAAAATATTTAAATGAGAATTATATTGGAAACTCAACATTCAATACTTTTTTCCCGGAATAGAATGTCGCCCGTTAAAAAATTTAACGGGCGGCAAATTAAAATCAGAATGATTTAAAACAATGAAAATGCCACGGTTAATCCAGACATTACAATAGCAACCATGCTCATCAGTTTAATTAAAATGTTTAAACTTGGTCCGGAAGTATCCTTAAAAGGATCACCAACCGTATCACCTATAACCGTAGCCTTATGTGCAGCCGATCCTTTTCCGCCAAGATTACCTTCTTCAACATATTTTTTTGCATTATCCCACGCACCACCGGAATTAGCCATAAATACGGCTAAAACAAAGCCCGTTCCCAAACTTCCAACCAATAGTCCCAACACTCCGGGCACACCAAATACTACGCCCATAATTATCGGAGTTAAAACAGCTAATGCCGAAGGTAAAATCATTTCGATCTGTGCGCCTTTTGTTGAAATCGCAACGCAAGTCGCATAATCAGGTTCAGTTTTACCTTCAAGAATTCCAGGTATTTCTTTAAATTGTCTGCGAACTTCGTCCACCATTTTTTGTGCAGCTCGTCCAACAGCATTCATAGTTAATCCACAAAAAATAAAAGCCATCATGGAACCAATAAAAATTCCAACCAGCACAATAGGATTCATAAGTGTCACATCATAATAAATCATAAAATCTTTTAACGAAGCTTTATGTATTTCAACTAATACTCCGTTGCCTAAATCAAGAACTGTTTCACCAATTCTTATAAGTCCTATTTTTAATTCTTCAACGTAAGAAGCCAATAACGCCAAAGCAGTAAGCGCTGCGGAGCCAATGGCAAAACCCTTTCCAGTTGCTGCAGTAGTATTTCCCAAAGAATCCAGAGCATCAGTTCTGGATCTGACCTCAGGTCCTAATCCGCTCATTTCTGCATTTCCACCGGCATTATCAGCAATAGGCCCGTATGCGTCAGTCGCTAAAGTTAAACCGAGTGTTGAAAGCATTCCTACAGCCGCAATTCCTATTCCGTACAATCCCATACCTGTATTTGCTATATCAAATCCAGCGGCAAAAAGATAAGAGAGCATAATTCCAGTAACTACAGCAATAACTGGGATAGCTGTAGACATCATACCGACACCTAAACCAGATATTATTACAGTTGCCGCTCCAGTTTTGGCACTATTGGCAATCGACTGTGTTGGTTTATAAGAAGCCGAGGTATAATATTCAGTCGCTTTGCCGATAACTATTCCAGTAATTAAACCTACAACTATGGAGCCCCATAAGCCCACGGCGTTATCGATACTGAGAATCTGCATAATAAAAAACGAAACGATAATTATAAGTATTGAACTCAAATTAATTGCTCTCGAAAGCGAATTTAATAATTCTTTTTGAGTCGCTTTTTCGGATGATTTTACAACAAAGACCCCTATAATTGATAAGATTATACCAACAGCGGCAATTAACATTGGCGCGATAACGGCTTTAAATTGAAGTACAGGATTTTCTAAAAATGCAGAAGCGCCTAAAGCGGCAGTAGCTAAAATAGAACCACAATATGATTCGTACAAATCGGCGCCCATTCCCGCCACATCACCCACATTATCACCCACATTATCGGCTATAGTAGCCGGATTTCTAGGATCATCTTCTGGAATTCCCGCCTCAACTTTTCCAACCAAGTCACCACCAACGTCGGCAGCTTTTGTAAAAATACCACCGCCTACTCTCGCAAACAAAGCCTGTGCGGAAGCTCCCATGCCGAAAGTTAGCATTGTAGTAGTTATAATCACAAGGTTATGTCCGTCGGTTAAACTAATTGGATAAAAGTAATTTAGAACTACGAACCAAATTGAAATATCCAATAGCCCAAGACCTACTACCACTAATCCCATTACAGCACCGCTTCGGAAAGCTATTTTTAATCCTGCATTAAGAGACTTACGTGCGGCATTTGCAGTTCGGGCCGAAGCATAAGTCGCAGTTTTCATTCCGAAGAAACCTGCTAATCCAGAGAAAAAACCTCCCGTTATAAAAGCAAATGGGACCCATGGATTCTGTAATCCAAATCCATACGCAAGTATTGAAAAAAAGAAAGTGATTATAACAAAGAACACAAAAACAATTTTGTATTGTTGTTTCAAATACGCCATTGCACCTTCTCTTACATACCTTGCAATTTTTTGCATAATTTCTTCGCCTTCACTTTCTTTCATCAATTGCTTGAAGAAATAGTAGGCGAAACCTAAAGCACAAATTGAACCTAACGGTACAATCCAGAATAATCCACTAATCATTCCGACACCTTTATTGTTTGTGAAACTTTTCTACGTGAATTCTTAGCGTAGTATAATATTAAGAGCCGACCGCCACCAAACATAATACTTGTTATTTAATTCTTCATCCGATGGAAACGGATAAAACAATAAGTTTTCCTTGTCACCAGCGAAGAAACCATTTTTACATGTTCTGAAGAACAATTCTCCGGCTAACGTTCTTATAACCGTTTTTGTTGTTTTACTTGGATTATCTTTCAACCCGATCAAACAATCTTTTAAGTGATCTATATTCGGATAGGGTAAATCATTAGTGGAGCCGGAAACAGGGTCATCGGCCAATCCATTGAGTTTCAGTTCAACAAAAACCAATTTTGGAACTGATACAGGTTTAGTAGTATCTGTAACGTGAGATAAAAATTCTTTCGGACTGTACCCACTTGCAATTCTTGGGGTTACTGGAGACAATTCCTGATATAAATGTAAGCCGGGTTTTTCGTCCTCCACATAATCACCTTTGCTTAGTTCCAATACCCTGCCATCGTCAGTTGCAAGATATAGACTCTTAAACGCTTCAAAAGGCACATGTTCTAAAACCCTGTAAATTGATAGATAAACCGAGCTTTTTGGTTTACCATTTGGATGAGGAACACATTTCTCATCAATTTCCTTCAATGGAAAATGCGAGCCCATTTTTTCGATATCCAATTCAAAAAACATCGCCTGACCGCGGGTTCTTTTTTTGGTTCCAACTGCAAAATAATTGCCGAAATCTTCTGGTGGTAACATTGATGCGATTAATGCTTCTGGTGTGATAGAAAGATAAAGAAAATTTTTCATGGTGTGCTCCATAAATAATACTTCATGATCTTAAATATAAATATAAAAATTGAAAATATATATTAGGCAATATTAAGAAATTATTTATTTTTGCGTCGTATAACTCAATTTATAATATTGCATTTATAACACAGCATAAAAATGTAACTCTTGTTTTACTTTAGATATTTTCTCAAATTTTTAAAAATAACTTTTCTAATCCAATTATAATTGACAACTCAAATGGAAATAAATAATATTTTTACAATTCATTTCGGTTTCAAATATTAGTTATAATACAAATAATATGTTCTTACTTTCGAATAATTTAAATTATTTTTTAACTTCCTCATTCACACATGTTAAAATACTATTTGAAATTTATTATAATATTCTTTTCATACCCGAGGGAGCGTTTTTATGGCTAAAAATTATTTCGCGCCAATGCATACAGCTGAACATATTCTCAATCAGACTATGGTCAGAAAATTCGGCTGCGACCGTTCTTTTAGCAATCATATCGAAAAGAAAAAATCAAAGTGTGATTACCACTTTTCTAGAAATTTAGTTGAGAGTGAAATTTCAAGCATAACTTCCATTGTAAACGAAGAAATATCTAAAAACCATGATGTAACAGAAGAGTATATAAATATTGATGTTGCCGAGAAAATTTTTAACTTATCTCGTTTGCCCGAATCTACTGGAAATTATGTAAGAATTATAAAAATTGGCGACTACGATTCCTGCCCCTGTATTGGTGAACATGTCAATAATACATCTATTATCGGAGAATTTAAAATAATTTCAACAAGTTTCGATGATGGAATATTGAGAATACGTTTTAGATTATCAGACATATTGTAGTATTTTTTAATTATAGGATGTAACAATTTAAACAAATATCATTCTAAAATAATTGATTATTTTTCCTATTTTAAGCTAAATTTGTGTAAATAATGTGTTTAGATTGTAGTCTGTTATTTTAATTCTTATTGCAATTAAGTATTTTGTACAATTCAATTAATATAATAATTTTATTGAAGGCCTATGATAACCGCTAACAAATTTGATATTCTCGACAATTACAATACACTTATAAAATCCGCATTAAATGGAAAAGATAATTTTCCAGATGAAGTTTGTAATTTTTTAGTTTCCGACTTCGAACTACAAGCAGCCGTCCTCTTTAAAATTGTTAACAACGAAAGTTTCCTTGTGTTAGGCCGATCGAGTACGGCTCGTAAAAACTATTTGCGGGGATCGGAATTCTCCTGCTCTGCTTGCTCATTATTTAAAAATATTAATGAATTCTCTATCAACTCCGATACTAATTGTGAACTTCAGATTTCTGAATTTGTTATTTATGAAAGTTGTGTAGCTTTTAATATGGGAAACGATGAGAGAGTATTGATAAAAGTTGCTAAAAAAACTCCTTTCGCACAATCGGATGGAGAATCTTTAATAAAAATATCAGAGTATATAAAATACATTTTGATCAATTGGAGTAATGCTCGAGGGGGCAACACCAATCTTTCTGAGAAACCATTTGCGGAAGTGGCAACAGATATAGCTAATGAATTAAGATCACACACTAATTCAATCATTGGATCTGCTTCTATTCTCGCTGAAGATAATCTTACCTCTTCTCAGTCGGAATATGTCGCATCAATAAAAAAGCACGCACAAAACCTTCTTATAAATCTTAAAGATTATATAGACATTGCCAAATTAGAAACATATTATAAAGAGGAAACTAAAAAGTATGTTATTCTAAAAGATTTAATCGAAGAAGCAATTAATGCCGTTCATTTAAAATTTCCCATCGTGAAAACAAATTTTGATTTAGTAATAGATAATGCCCTGCCCGAATCATGCAGCGTTGATGATTACAAATTAAGGTTTATATTAACTAATTTGCTTGCTGTATCTTCCAGTCTTACCGGAACGGGCACTATAAGAATTAAAGTTAATATTTTATCTTCAGACAAAATTCAATTCATAGTTTCCGACAATGGTAAAGGATTACCCGAATCTGCTAAGAAATTGATTTTTGAACCTTTTGGCATTACAAAAATTAATGGACTCGATAACTGCGGTTTAACTGGATTGAGCCTTAACCTCGTTAAACGATACATAAAAATTCTTAATGGAGATATAAGGGTTATAAGTCATGTTGGTCAGGGAACAACTTTCAATTTCTCGATTGATGTGGATTTACATAAAGAAGTAATACCTCCTGCCCCGGCGCAATTACCGAAACCTACAAAGGAAAATAGTGTACTTGTTATAGAGGATGATTACGCTACCTCCAAATTATTGAGTAACTATTTGAATAAATGGGGTTATAATCCAACTATCGTAAATAATGAAGAACAAGTATTTGCTGAGCTTACAAAAAGTAAATATTTGGCAGTAATTCTTGATGTTGAACTTCCTCATATTAACGGTCTGGAATTATTAAAGAAAATTCATGAAAAGAAAGAATTCAAAAATCTTCCCGTTATAGTTTGTTCTGTTGAAGTGGAAAGTCAGAAAGCATTTATGATGGGAGCGGTTGAATATTTTATTAAACCTATAAATTATAATTACCTTGTAGAAGTGCTCACTAGTTATAAACTGAGAAAAAATTCGAACATTTTATGCGTGGATGATGATTTACCAACTCTTAATCTTGTAAAGCAGGCAATTGAAACAGCCGGATTTATTCCAATAGCGGAAAATATCTCGGCCAATGTTATGAATTTAATTAGCGATAAACAGTTAGATCTTGCAATAATAGATTTGGATATGCCGCATCCCAATGGATTTGAATTGATTAAAACAATTAAGTCGGACTCCAAATTCGCTAATCTACCAATCATTATTTATACTGGTAAAGAAAATTTTGATGATGATCTTAAAAAAATTGACGGCTTGTTTGAAGAATTATTGAGTAAAAAAAGCACTAATATAGAAGACTTGGCCGATACCATTAGCATGATGATAAACAGATACGAAGAACCCACACCGGTTGAAGATGTAATCTGGAAGAAAGATAATGCTATTAAAATTTTATTCGCCGAGGATTACAAACATTCACAAATTATAGTCACCCGCCTTCTGAAGAAAAATGGGTTTGAGAATGTTGTTGTTGTAGAAAACGGTGAGGACGCTTTAAATACTGCGAAAAAAGAAACTTTCGATTTGATACTTATGGATATGCAAATGCCTATTATGAATGGTTTTGAAGCAACAGAAAAAATACGAGAGTTGCCCGAATATAAAGATACTTCAATAATTGCCCTTACTGCATTTGCAATGAAAGGCGACAAGGAAAAATGTTTGGAAGCTGGTGCTACTGACTATATACCTAAACCGATTGACAGCAAAGAATTTATTGAAAAAGTAAAATATTACACCAACGCGGCAAAATAAAATTTTCCAAAATAATTGTTTATTACAAATCCGGTTCAATTAGTTCCGGATTTGTTTTTTTTGTAATATAAATGGAATTAGAATACAATGATTAATGAAACACCTCGCGTTCGTTTTGCGCCTAGCCCAACTGGTTATCTTCATGTTGGAGGCCTTCGAACAGCATTATACAATTATCTTTTTGCGAAACATAATAATGGAATTTTTATACTTCGAATAGAAGATACGGATAGAAATAGATTTGTTGAGGGCGCTTTAGAAAATTTGCTTGATACTATGGAATGGGTGGGACTTGTTCCCGACGAAGGACCAAGACAAGGCGGAATTTCTGGACCTTATATTCAATCGGAACGTTTAAATATTTATAAAAAATATGCTGATGAACTTATTGAATCTGGGAAGGCCTACTATTGTTTCTGCTCGTCTGAAAGACTGGAAGAATTAAGAGACACTCAGTTAAAAGCTAAAGTTGCGCAGGTAAAATATGATAAGCACTGTCTCAATCTTTCTAAACAGGAAATTTCCGATAGACTAAATAATGGAGAAAGTCACGTTATAAGGCTTAATGTTGAACTTGGATCTAAAGTGAAGATTAAAGATATTGTTCGTGGCAATGTTGAGTTTGATAGAAGTACAATTGATGATCAGGTCCTGATTAAAAGCGATGGATACCCTACGTATCACATGGCTAATGTTGTAGATGATCATTTGATGAAAATAACTCATGTAATCAGAGGTGAGGAATGGCTCCCCTCAACCCCAAAACATGTTCTGTTGTATGAATTCTTAAATTGGGAAATACCTGAATTTGCCCACCTCCCTCTTTTACTTAATGCGGATAAAAGCAAATTGAGCAAACGTCAGGGTGACGTGGCAGTTGAAGATTATAGGGAAAAAGGATATTTAAAGAGCTCTTTGCTTAACTTTGTAGCGTTGCTGGGCTGGAGTGCAGGAGATGATAAAGAATTTTACACTCTTAAGGAATTAATTGAAAATTTTTCACTGGAACGTGTTCAGAAATCCGGAGCCGTATTTAATATAGACAAACTTAACTGGTTGAATGCAGAGCATATTAAAAATCAAACAAATGAAGAGCTCTTGCCTTTCCTTAAAAAGGAATTGGAAAAATCCGAGTTTAGAGATAAAACTTTTAGTGATGAGTATTTACTTAAAGTCGCCGGTGCAATGAAATCCAGATTAAACTTTTATGGAGACTTTATTGAGCGCAGTTCCTATTTTTTTGAGGAACCAAAGACTTATTCGCAGGATATTGTGGATAAAAGATGGAAACCTGAAACTCCTGAACACCTGAATAAATTAATTTCTGAGTTTGAGAAATTGGAAAACCCAGTACACGATCAGTATGAAATTTCTCTAAAGAAAGTTGCCGAAGATTTAAACATTGGCGGCGGTAAATTAATCCACCCTGTAAGATTGGCGGTTTCGGGTATTGGTGTAGGTCCCGGTTTATACGAAATTTTGGAAATTCTCGGGAAAGAAGAAGTTATTAAAAGAATTAAAACAGCGATTGATAAAATAAAATTGGACTAAAACAGGTCGTAATATGAGTACAGAAACAAGTAATATGGGAAATTCGGAAGACAACAAACCGTCGAATTTTATTAAAGAGATTATCAATAAAGATATTGATAATAATAAAAACAATGGGCGTGTAATTACACGTTTCCCTCCTGAACCAAATGGATATTTACATATAGGTCATGCAAAATCTATTTGTCTTAATTTTGGATTAGCTTCTGAATACAACGGAAAATGTAATCTGAGATTTGATGATACAAATCCCACGAAGGAAGAGCAGGAATATGTCGACTCGATAATTGAGGACATTCGTTGGTTGGGCTTCCATTGGGGCGAGAAAGAATTATATGCATCCGATTATTTTGATGAACTTTTTGAATATGCAGTTAAACTAATAAAAAAAGGAAAGGCATATATAGATTCTTCAGATGGTGACCAGATTAAAGAGATGCGTGGAATGCCTACAAAACCTGGCATAGAAAGTCCATATCGAAACAGAGCCGTTGAAGAAAATTTAGATCTTTTTATGAGAATGAAAAACGGTGAGTTTAAAGACGGCGAACATGTGTTGCGCGCAAAAATTGATATGTCATCACCCAACATGAATATGCGTGATCCTATAATGTATAGAATTAAACACGCAACACATCATCGTACAGGCGATAAGTGGTGTATTTACCCAATGTATGATTGGGCTCATGGGCAATCGGATTCAATTGAAGGAATCACCCACTCCATCTGTACTTTGGAATTTGAAAATCACCGTCCGCTTTACGATTGGTTTGTTAAAGAATTGGAAATCCACCACCCTCAGCAGATAGAATTTGCAAGACTCAATATGAGCTATACGATAATGAGTAAAAGAAAATTATTGCAATTAGTGGAAGACAAACATGTTGATGGGTGGGATGATCCACGAATGCCCACCATTTCAGGTTTACGTCGGCGCGGTTATACACCAGAAGCAATCAGAAATTTTGCTGAGATGGTAGGTGTTGCTAAGCGCGATAATGTAATAGATTATTCGCTTCTTGAATACAGCGTTCGTGATCATCTTAATAAGCAGGCGCAGAGAGTAATGGCGGTATTACGTCCAATTAAGGTAATATTAACAAATTACCCGGAAGGACAAATAGAAGAAATGGAAGCTGTTAATAATCCCGAAGATGAGACAATGGGTACCCGTATGCTGCCGTTTTCTCGTGAACTTTTTATAGATATGGATGATTTTAAGGAAGATCCTCCAAAGAAATATTATCGACTTTCTCCAGGCAGTGAAGTTCGTTTGCGTTATGCCTATATAATAAAGTGCGATGAAGTTATTAAAGATCCGGCTACGGGAGAAATTATCGAACTTCACTGCTCTTACGATCCTGAAACTAAAAGCGGCGTTGGAACGAGTGCGAAAAAGGTAAAAGCGACAATCCATTGGGTTTCTGCTCAACATGCTATTGAAGCAGAGGTCAGATTATACGACCGTCTGTTCAACAGTTCTGATCCGGCTGGCGATAAAGAGGTCGATTTTCTATCTCATATAAACAAAGATTCTTTAGAAATATTAAAGAATTGTAAAATAGAACCTTTTTTAAAGAACGCAAAAATAGGGGAACGATTCCAGTTTGAGCGCTTAGGATATTTTGCGGTCGATAATAAAAAAACAACTACCGACAATCTTGTGTTTAATAGGACAGCCACACTTAAAGATGCGTGGACAAAGATTGAAAACGCAAAAAATAAATAGATCATTCAATTATAAAGTTGCTAACTCGTAACTAGTTTGCTATTTTTGGATTCGATTTTTTTGTGTTCTAAAATAAATGTGCCGGAGTGGCGGAATTGGTAGACGCGCATGACTCAAAATCATGTATCTGCAAGGATGTGCCGGTTCGAGTCCGGCCTTCGGTACAAAGTTATTAAGCCCGCTTTTATGCGGGCTTTTTTATTTTAAATATATGTTCATCATGTATCCGGTATATGTAGTAAAGTATAAACCGTTATTTTTTAGCTGGTCTCACAAATAACTTTATCCGCAGACTAAAAGATTAAATTGCCGAGTGCAACCTCTCGTCAAAACGATAATTATTTCATAATATTTAACAAAATTATCTCAAAATTAAATTTCATCATTATGATATATACATATTACCGAATAATTATATATTCTTATTTAATCTCCCATTACAAATTTTGTAGAATATCTTTTAGTTTATCCTAATTTTTCATATTTTCCAATTTACATCCAACCAACGAGGGAATATTATGAAATCAAAACTGTTACTATTAACTATTGTTATATCTTTTTTAGCAAATATTTTAGTATTTGCGCAGGCGGATAAATTTAAAAGAAGTTTTGAAATTCCTGTACCAAACTCCGAGAATACTGGATTTGGAGAGTTTATTGCCGGAGTTGATTTTGACGGTGACGGCAAAAAAGAGATTTACGCAGTAAACAATATGCTTGATCAAGGCGGGGATGAACTTATACCACGAATGTATAAATTTGAGTTTGATGGACAAAAATGGGATTCTGTTTGGTCCACAATAATTACAAATATCCCGCAGCAAAACAGCTGGGCTGCATTAACAACTGGGGATTTGGACAATGACGGTAAGCCAGAAATAATTTGGGGACCTACAAATAACTTTAATACTGAAAATACAAATCCACCAAGAATTCTTGTTTTTGAGTATCCTGGCGACGGCAGCGATGCGATGGGCGTTGATGTATTCGGAAATTACGCTCCAAACGCCGAATGGACAATAAGCGATCAGACCAACCAAGATCTAAGACCCTTCAAATGGTTTATTAGTGATGTTGACTCAGACGGTCAAAACGAGCTTTGTTTCGGCGACCGTTCTTCTTCTTCAGCTTATCATTTCGGTGTTGTTTCAGTAACTGATATCCCCGACAATGGTGATGGCTCAGAAACCTGGACAATGGAACATTCCGGATTAGGACTAGAAATAGATGCAAGTAATATTTATGACTTTGCCGTTCTTGACAATACACTAATTATAATTCATTCAAATGGAATAGTTGATTTGGTTTCTTATAATAATGGCGCGTGGGAAGCACCTGTCGCCTACCCTGATATGATCCCAGGAGGAAGCTGGAAAACTGCAAATGTCGTAGACGTTGACGGTGACGGAACAGATGAAATAGTTGTTGGCGGCTGGTCCGCAGCAAACAATAATTTATATATACTTAAAATAGATACATTCGCTGGTTTAACTTCGACCGCTGTAGCCGATATGAGTCCATATATAAGTGACGGCGGCAGATTGAATGGAGGATCCGTAGGCGATATTGATCAGGATGGAAAAATGGATATTGTTTTCGGAACGCGAGGAGCTACCCCGAACGGTGCTATTGTTAGAATTGAATTTACAGGCAACAATTTAAAGAGTCCTGAAAGTTATTCGATTTCAGTAATTGATTCATTATTATCAGAATCAATTTCACAGCGGTTTGATGTTGTTAAAATAGCTAATGTTGATGATGATCCGGAACTTGAAGTTCTATATACTGATGGCAACCAAACCGGAAAAATTCCAATTGCGGTTCTCGATTTGCAGGTTGCAGTCTCGGTGGAAAATTTTTCCTCGCCGGGTGAATATTTCCTTGATCAGAATTACCCTAATCCATTCAATCCATCTACAAGTATTCGATTCGGGTTAAATGAACAATCGAAAGTAGATCTTAGAATATATGATATTCTAGGGAGAGAAATAGCAGTTTTAATAAATAACCAGATGAAATCGGCGGGAACCTACAATGTTGATTTTAGTGCCGGTAATTTAAGCAGTGGCACTTATGTTTACAGACTAAAAACTGATAATTTTGTTGAAGCAAGAAAGATGATTTTAATCAAATAGTTGACTCTAAAGTTGATTGAGCTATTCTAAAATATTCTGATAACTGTTCAATTTTATCATTAAGAATAATCATCAACTTAAAATAAATGGAGAATTTTATGATAAAATTGAAAAATTTTATGACATATATGCTCTGCTCTTTTTTAGTATTTCAATTTTCGGCAATGGCGTCCGTAAAAAAAGACAATGATAGTAACAAAAAGCCAGAAGCCGATCAGGTGATTAAAATGCTTAAAGAAGGTAATAAACGTTTTTATTCAGGGAAAGCCACATATCCCAATACATCTTCAGAACGTTTAGAACTGGCAGGCAAAGAGAATCAGGGCAATTACGCTTACGCAACTGTATTAAGCTGTTCCGATTCCCGTGTTCCCGTAGAACTAATCTTTGATTCCGGTATAATGGACCTTTTTGTGGTTCGTGTTGCCGGAAATGTTTGTGACACTGATGAAATAGGCTCCATTGAGTATGGACTAGCTCATGTAAATACTCCCCTGCTTGTTGTTATGGGACATACACAATGCGGTGCAGTAACTGCCGTTACACATTCTATACACGGTGCTGAACATAAACTTGAACGTAATATTCCCCCATTAGTTGATAATATTATTCCGGCGGTAAATCGGGCGATGGATCTAAATAAAGATATACATGGTGATGAAATCATCTCATATGCCACGGAAGAAAACGTATGGCAAAGTATAATGGATCTGTTTATGAATAGTGCAGCCGTTCGAAACATTGTTAAAGAAGGCAAAGCAAAAGTTGCAGGAGCTATTTATGATGTAAGCACAGGCCAGGTTAAATGGCTCCCTCTTCATAAAGTGGATGAAATCTTAAAATATGTTGAGAATTCACCCAATAGAGAAATGGAACCGTATTCTAAATAAATGGATTAAGAATAATTGCCGCGTAAGTCTATAAAATTTATTCTTATGCGGCATTTTTATATTTAAATAATTGACGCCGGAATTAAAAGAAGTTATATCCCTAGAATTTTCTAATAAAGATGAGATAAATATTTTGGATTAAAAACAGTTTCCCAGATAATGAGGAAACATCTGATTCCAATCTTGCCAGTCATGCACACCGTTGGGTTTAACATCAAGCCAATGATTGATATTTTTTTGAGCGAGTATCCATGATAGTGACCTGTTCTCATCAAGACAAATATCATTTTCGCCGGTGCCCAAAACAATTTTCATTTTACTAATGTTATTCAGATACCATCTATCGTCTAAACCCGGCAGATAATCGGGAGGGTTGTTATAATAACAATCATCATCGTAGTGGCCCAAAATAAAGGGTTTAATATCAAATGATCCCCCCAAACAAAAAAGAGAATGAATTTTATCGGGATATTTGAAAGCTAGATTTGCGGCATGATATCCCCCAAAACTGCAGCCTGCAACAGCAACCTTATGAGAATTAGTTTCGAAACGGGCGAATTGAATTACATCGTTTATAATTAATTTTTCGTAAGCTATATGCGTTTTAATTCTATCGGCCGGATGGATGTCAAAATTATACCAGCTTTCCCAGTCGAAACCATCCGGACAATAAATTTTTATTTTTCCTTCATTTAATAACCATTCAACGGAATTGATTAAACCATTATCTTTATTCTCGTAATATCTTCCGTTTGATGTGGGAAATAAGATTAGAGGAATACCGGAGTGACCGAAAACAAGCATTTCGAAATCACGACTTAAGTACTGCGAATGCCATTTATGATAAAATTCCTGCATAGAACTAACGACCCAAATAAATCCATCAAAGAATAAAATATAGTAAAGTTTTTGTTATTACTAAAAACTAACTGAGCAATAATCGAATAAAAATAATAATTAATTAAAATTTTTTCCAAAGTTTTTCTTTATCGAATAAGTCCTTATATTTACAATCTGTTTTTTACGGATAGGTGCAGGAGTGGTTGATCTGGCTACCCTGGAAAGGTAGTGTACTCGCAAGGGTACCGTGGGTTCGAATCCCACCCTCTCCGCCAATAAAAAGCGTAAGTTATTAATTTATAACTTACGCTTTTTTTTTGGTTTTAAGAGTATTTTTCACTTTTGTACTTTATTTATATTATTCTGAATTTTTATTTATTCAGAACGTTTTTTAGACAAATAATATAGATAATCGATAATATATTTAATAAAGCTTATCCCAATAATCATCGATAAAACTTTTATATTTTTCTTTATTCTCCCGGTCCAGAAATGAAGCATTAACTGAATTGATTGTAAGTTCTTTTATTAAAGACAGAGAAAAACCAAACTTTTCGTGTATAATCTGAAACTCACCTGTTATGTCAGAACCGAACATTGGGGGATCATCGGAATTAACAGTGAGAAAAAGTCCCTCATCAAAAAGTTTTTTAAATGGATGATCTTCAAAAGACGAATAAATTTTAGTGCAGATGTTACTTGTAATACAAACTTCTAAAGGAATCTGTTTAGTTCGGAGCATATCAATTAAAACAGGATCCTCAATAGATCTAACTCCATGCCCTATTCTCTCAACTTTTAATTCATCAACGGCTTCACGCACCGATTTTGGTCCAGCCGCTTCGCCGGCATGCGCTGTCAAACGAAAACCTAAAGACTTTGCTTTTCTATATACTTCCTTAAAGTCTTTGGCAGGGAAATCTATTTCGTTGCCTCCTAATCCAAGTCCAATAATTCCATTATTTAGAAAAGGTAAAACTTCTTCCATTCTTTTTATTGACCTCTCAGCTCCATAATTTCTGACTATGTCGGCAATTAAACCTGTCTTAATATTAAAATCACTTTCCGCTCTTCTTATTCCCGAAATTGTTGCTTCAGTAATTTCTTCAGTTCGCAGACCGTTCATTTCAAAGTCCCATGGAGAATAAAATACTTCCGCATAAACAACATTTTGTTCTGCTAATTTTTTAAGCGATTGATATGTTGATTCTTCAAAATCAAGGGGTTCTCTAAAAAACTGATTTTTCCAATACCACGTTTTAATAAAATGGGGAAAATCTCTGAATATGAAAAGATTTTTAAGATCTAGCATATTTTTTATATTTGGGTCACCACCATACTTTTCAACTAAGCTTAGTAAATATTCAAAAGTGAAAGCTCCTTCGAGGTGAAGATGCAGTTCCACTTTTGGCATTTCTGCAATTATAGTTCTACTATTTTTCATTGACCCATCATAATTGAGGATGATGTATAGAAAACTCCTGATAAACTAGCCGTTAATAATGTTGCCATTGTGGCTCCAAGAAGTGCTTTGAATCCTAAACGTGAAATATCTTTGAGACGTTCCGGAGCGATTGCTGAAAAGCCTCCAACAAAAATAGCCATTGATGCTACGGAAGCAAAACCGGTTAATGCATATGTTGTTATTACTACACTTCGTGGTGAAATACTTCCCGACTGCGTAAGTGCCGCCAAATCTTGAAAGGAAACTACTTCTGTAAGAATTAATCTTTCACCAATTATTTTAGATATTTCTACCGCTTCACTGAACGGTATGCCTATAACTAATGTTACTGGATAAAATAAGTACCCGAGTAAACCCTTCAAAGTCCAATCAATATTTGTTGAAAGTAAGTAATTTAATTGTGATCCGAATAAAACAATAATTTTGTCAACAAGTGTCATCAGACCTAAAACTGCAAGTAGAAGAGCAGCAATACCTACAATTATTTTAACACCCGAATTGGCGTTATTAATCACAGCTTCAAAAAGACTATCCTCTTTTTCATAGTGGGGTTTAACATGCTTACCCATTGTTTCAGGCGTTTCTGTCTCCGGATATAATAGTTTTGAAATGATTATTGCTGCCGGTGCATTCATAATGGAGGCCGAAACAAGATGACCAGCTATTGAAGGGAAATCGGTTTTCAACATCATAATATAAACGGCAAGCATACTCGATGCTATAGTTGCCATACCTGCCGTAAGTACAGTGCATATCTCCGAGCGTGTCATTGACTTTAGAAACGGTTTTATAACCAAACCTGACTCAACTCCAACAAAAATATTTGACGAAGCGCTTAAGGACTCCGCTCCGCTAATCCCCATAAGTTTTGTAAAAAGAAAAGAGAATCCCTTGATAATTTTCTGCATAATTCCAAGATAATAAAGTACACCTACCAGCGAAGCGAAGAATATTATAGTTGGAAAAGCCTGAAGTGCTAAAATAAATCCGATGGAAGTCTCACCTGTTTCAGACACGCTTCCCGGTGAAAGACCAAGTCTTCCGAATAAAAATCTTATTCCAAACGTAGCACTATCTAATACACCATTTACGACATCATTAACAAACATAAAAAACTGCGTCCCGATGGGTAAAATAAAAATGAAGGATGCAAAGAGAATTTCAAGAACTACACCCCAGATTATTACACGCCAGTTTACAACTTTTCTATTATTCGATAATATCCAGGCCATCAGTAATATTACAATAAAACCAATAACACTTATTACCCTTGAGAATTCCATCGGCTAGACCTTATATAATTTGTTAGATAATTTCTTCGTCTATTTCTATGCCTTCAGCTTTCAACTTTTCTTCAACAACAATTTTATCTATTTCAGCAGGTACTTTATACAATTTTTTTTCTGCATTATTTACAAGGAAATAATGAAGACAAGCTAATTGCACTGAAAATGACATATCCATAATATCTACTGGATGGCCAAGTCCGCCGGCAATATTAATTATACCGCCTCTGGCAAGAATATAAATTATATTGCCATTATTCAAAGTATATTCTTCAACTTCGCTTCGAACAATTTTATAGCCATCAGCATCTTTTTTTAGTTGTGGAATATCTATTTCATAATCGAAATGACCGGCATTCGAAAGGAACACTCCGTTGTGCATTTTATTTATATGTTCCATTCTAATAACATTACTTTCGCCGGTGGCTGTAACAAAAAAGTCTCCCAAAGGCGAAGCCTCAGCAATAGGCATAACTTTATAACCATCCATACGAGCCTCAAGAGCTTTCCATGGGTCGATTTCGGTGACGATTACTTCCGCACCCAAACCTTGCGCTCTGACTGCGACTCCTCTGCCTACCCAACCATAACCGATCACAACAACTGTTTTTCCGGCAACATTCATGTTAGTCAGTTGAGTTATGGCTGTCCAGGTAGATTGACCGGTACCGTAACGGTTATCAAACAAATGTTTCGACTTAGCATCGTTAACCGCTATTGCCGGGTATAATAATTTGCCCTCAGCTGACAAAGCTTTTAATCTGTTAACACCGGTTGTAGTTTCCTCACAGATACCTCTAATATTTTCCCCATATTCTTTAAATTGGTGGAGGTATTCACAAATATCACCACCATCATCGACTGTAACGTGCATTTGGTTTTTTAATATAGAATGTAAATAAGAATGGTATTCCTCCTTAGAAGCAGCGTGCTTAGCGTATACGTGCACACCTTGTTTTGCGAGAGCCGCAGCGACTTCATCTTTTGTTGAAAGTGGATTACTGCTTGTTATCCATACTTCCGCACCAAGTCTTTTTAGCGCGAGAGCAAGAAACGCAGTCTTAGCTTCAAGATGAATACATAAAGCCACTTTCTTACCTTTGAATACTCCTTCCTTCTCATATTTATTTGTTAATCCGATTAACACGGGCATTTTATTCGCCACCCAATCAATTAGCTGCTCACCTTTTTGAGCTAGATTGATATCTTTAATCAGAAAATTGTCATTCATTTCGCCTACTCCTTAAATATCCATTTTAGAATTTCAATTAATGATTGAGCTGTTAATGCCAACGGTAAACCTTATTTCCCTTCCGGGAACAGGAGATCCTTTTGTGATTATAATTTCCTCATCGGCTATATTGTTCACTTCAAATCTCATTAACCAGCTTACTCCGAATAATTGTGGTCTAACACTTATGTTTGTATTAAACAACGAATAGCTATCCAGTTCAATTGTGTTGTTTGCATCGTGAAATCTTTTTCCGACATAATTATAAATCAGGTTTAATGCAGCAATTCCATAATTTATATTTATTAGAAAATCGAATTTATCTTTTGGTCTATAAATTAGATATTTGCCTTTAGTCGAGGAATTATTGCCGTCATCTTTAGCGCTTAATACAGTATAAGAAAACTGAAGTGCTAGTAGATTATTTAGCCCACGCCAATTTATTTTTGATTCTAGCCCCCCAGTTTTTGCTGAAGCAACGTTAGATGGCAGCCATTTAAATCCCTGAGTTGAATCACCCGGAGCCCACAAAATAAGGTCTTTTAGGTTACTTGCAAAATATGTTGATTCTATACTCCAACTCCCTAAACCTTGGAACTGTACTATGAAACCGAAATCATATGTCGATCCACTTTCTGGTTTTAACTCAGGATTACCTTTGGTCCAACTATCTTCGGGCCAATAAAGATCATTATAATTTGGAGCTCTAAACACCCGGCCAAAATTTCCACGTATAGATCCGCGCCAATCACCCTCATAACCAATTGTAAAACCAACTTTGGGTGTTATCTGAGAGCCCACATTTTCCTCAGGAAAGTTGTCAAACCTTACTGCTGGAATAATTGTAGTTTTCCAGAAGTGATCAAAGTAATGAGTAAAATCATTTTGAAGGAAAATACTGTGTGTATTTCTGTTGTGGTTCCCTATAAAAGGTGATACTAAACCATTTAATTTGTACTCTGTTTCCAGTTTATCGTGTCTAAATTCATATCCGTATGATAAAAGTCCATAATAGCTAAGATCAGTAAAACCAAGAGTTGTAAATCCGATTGAATTATTCAAATAGTTAAAGTCTTCTTTACCCATCCATGATTCGGGATTTAGATAATCATGATTATTAAATATTGTGTAGGCGCCCAAATTTAAAACCGTTGCGCCGAATTTAATACCTTCGTAACTAAGGCTGTAATGAAAATTTCCCACCTTGTTTCTCGCCGTTGCATTAGGGTAATCCACAGAACCAGGTGAGCCGTTATCGGAATATCTATATCTCACAAAACCAAATAATCTTGAAGAATTGGAGAATGAATAACCAGCTTTAGCAAATACATTATCGGCTTTTGTGTCACCGTTAACCATTTTTACCTTATCGCCATTTTCATTAGTGTATTTATAGTCTCCGTCAGATTGAGTACGGTTGTATGAAATAAAATAATCTAAATTATTGATTCCCTGCCCAATTGAGGCATCATAAATACTAGTTCCGAAGGAACCGATCGTTCCATTGGCTGAATAATCTATTTTATTTTCATGTGCCATTGATTTAGTTATAATGTTGATAACACCACCAACGGCATCAGTTCCGTATAAAGCCGAGTGACCACCTTTTACAACCTCAATTTTTTCAACTGCATCGAGTGGAATTGAACTTAAATCGACTGATCCGCTTTGGGCGTCATTCAATCTTTGACCATCAATCAAAACAAGAACTTGTGAGTCTGTTGATCCTCTCAAGGAAATGGTCTGAAGACAACCTAACGCTCCATAACTTTTTACTACTGCACCACCTATTGATTCAAGCGCTTGACCAACATTTTTAGCGTTTAGCTGTTGTAGTTTTTTCGTACTCAAAACCTCTGTCGAAACCGGGATTGAAGTGACAAGTTGTTCAGAACGCGTGGCAGTTACTACAACTTCCGAGAATCCAAAATGATTCTCCTTCAAATTAAAATTAATATTTATCTCTTCACCCTCGGAAATTGTGAATGGATGTTCGATAGTTGAATAATTTAACATACTTACAATCAAAATATGTTTGCCGGCAGGGATTTGTGAAATCATATAATTCCCATCTTCGTCCGAAGCGCAACCTGTGTGAGTTCCCTTCAAATAAATATTCGCGCCTATTATAATTTCATTCGTAGCTCCATCTTTAAGAACCCCTTTCACTATTCCGCCATGTTGTCCAAATAATGGCTGAAATGATAAAAGAAATAGAAAAATACTGACGATATTTTTTTGTAGGATTTTCACATTAAATACCTTTTGGTTGTTTTAAACTTGATCTGGATAGTTTATGCTCTAATAAAATTAATGAGAAGCGCTGTGGAATTTATTTAGCAGTAAGAGCAAACAGTTTTCAGCAACAGCGCTTCTTGTAATTCTGATTAATATTTAATGTAAACTTAACCCAATTGTCGCTCTAATTTCTCTTCCTGGCATCGGGTAACCATCACTTAGGCGATAACTTTTATCAAATACATTATTCAAGTCTAATCTGAACATCCAGTTCAATTGAAACAATTTCGGTTTTACACTAACATTAGCGTTTACAAGGCTCAAGTCAGGCAATGATTCTGAGTTATCGACATTAACATATCTTTTACTCATAAATTGATAGTTTGCGTTGATTTCATACATTCCTATAACATAACCTGCATTTACATCCAATTTATTGAATGGGCGGTATATCAATAATTTTCCGTCGTTTTCTTCACCACTAGCATCCTTGGCATCCATGTATGTATGGTTAATATCTAATTTCATAGACTCGTCAAAGAATTTAAAACCAATGTATGATTCTAAACCGGAAGTTTTAGATTTTTCAACATTTGTTGGTGTCCATTTAAAATCAGCTCTTGGAGCCCAAATAATCTGGTCGTCAATTGAACTATTGAAATAATTAATATTAATCTGAGCATTATTTAAGAATGGAAGCTGGAATCCAAAACCTACTTCATAACTTGTCCCTTTTTCAGGTTTTAGATCAGGATTACCTACTGTATAGGCATCTTCCGGCCAGTAAAGGTCATTAAAAGTTGGAGCGCGGTATGATTTACTAACATGCATATTAAGATTAAACGCATATGCTCCGCCATTAGCAAACATCAAACTAACTTTTGGCGAGAGTACTTTTTCAAAATCATCAGGTGCGTCGTATCGCAAAGCGGGAACTACTGATATAGAATTAAATAAGAAATTTATATCTTTTATTCCTAATGTGGCGGCAAGATGACCACTGTGAGTTTCGCGACTCTTTTCCCCTAAAGAACTGCTATTTGCTTCATCATGTCTGAAAACATAACCATAATCCAAAGAAATTAAATCACTAAGCGGATTATTTTGTGCCAGCTCAACTCCATATGCTTTATTTTTATGATCGCTGGAAGTCGGACCGCCCCATGCATCGGGATCATCATATCTTGTTCTGAAATTATGGAAATATGTATTAGCCGAAAAGTCTGCTTTGCCAAAAACTTCTTTTTGGGCATAATTTAAATTAAAGAACATGTTGTCAATTCTTAAATATGCGTTTGGAGTTATAATAGGCCAGTTAGCTAAACCCTGCACACTTCCGGGTGTACCACTTTCAGATTGTGTATACTGTGTCGAAAATGTTAAATTACCTTTTTCTGATGTGTTATAGCCCAGTTTAAACATCACATCATTAGATTTTGTATAATTGTTTTCACGGGTGTTTTTTGTTCCGTCTATTTCTTCATATTTAAAATCCCCGTCACTATCTGTTCTCTTGTAAGATAGATAATAATTTAAATCATTAATCACATTGCTTGTATATAGATTCAAGAACTTTTGATTGAATGATCCGTATGTTGCTCTTAGCCCAGCATCCATTTTTGAATCTTCTGTAGCTTTTTTTGTAATGAAGTTAACAACGCCACCAACAGCATCTGCACCATAACGAGCCGAGTTGCCTCCTCTTAAAACCTCCACTTTTTCAATTGCGTCAATTGGTATAGTGGTTACGTCAAAATCTCCACTTTGAGCATTATTCATTCTCTGGCCGTCAATTAAAATTAAAACCTTGTTGGCCGATGCTTCCCTAATATTAATAGCCCCCTCACGAATAAAAATACCGGGAACTGTTTTTAATGCGTCTGCCATATCTTCAGCATTGGTCTTGCTGGATAAGTTTTCAGCAGATATTACATCTGCGCTTTTTTCTTTCTTTTTCTCTTCTTGTGAGAAGATATTGCCGGTGTAAGCTACAAAAAGAATAAAAATTACAAAGTAGACATTCTTTTTCAACATTTTACCTCTCCTTATTGTGGTTTAACATCCTCAACTGCATGTAGTTATTTTTGTTGCTTATAATGATTCTTCCAATAAATTGAATATATACTTACTGTTTTTCCAGTTTGAAGGTCCATCCGGAATAGTAATATTCGGGTGTGACTTAAATTTATTCCATAACTTCACATCATTCGGTTCAACCCACTCCCGCACAGGCCAATCACCGAAAGGGGGCACATCCACAAAGATAGGATTAGTGATTGCAAACATTGGCCATTCTCCAAAAACCTCAACCACAATCCAGCCGTCTTTATCAATCTCAATAGCTACAGAATCATGAAATGTCATAGTACTTGCTGTTGCAATTGATTTTACTACTTCTCCATTATAAATAATCCTTATTGCACCCTCGTTTTTAAGAAGCGGATAATTTGATAATACTTCAATAGAAACTTTTACTTCATTATCTATTGATTCCAATATTTCACCCGGTTTTTTATGATTGACTTCAGCAAGAAGCAGCGGGCCAAAACCTGATGTAAGAAACAAATTGCTCTGCATTAATGCGCTTTTGATTTCATTTTCGTTAAGGTTATTTATGTATGCATATGATCGAGGATTGCCAACGGTGGTATTCCAAAAATATTCTCCTTTAGGGTAAGAGTTAACCCCTGTATTATCATGATTATCGGAGCCTGCAAGACCCGGTATTTTAATTCCGCAGTTCAAAAAAGAAAACCAACTTTGTACTGCCCACGTATTTCGGTTTGTAAGATTCGGGTCGAATGTGGAAGTAGTAAGAGAGTGAGGAGGTTCACAATTCCAAATCTCAATGGCATCAAAGTTTTTAACTTCTCCCCAAGATTTGAATCGTCCCGACCAGTCCCAATTCTGATATGGATGATTAATAACAAGCATTCCCTTTTGCTCATGAGTCTTGTTTATAATATTTTGTACGTCGTTATGATCATTAAAAATGGCTCTTGCCCAAATATTTGGATTATTAGGATCTGCGCCGTTTAATGTATCGATAAATATTTGGTTCATATGTCCATAACCATTTTCAATAGAGCTAAAAGAAGCTTCGGAAGTGATCTCATTACCGATTATAGTAATAAAATCTTTACTTTTACAAGAAGACCATTCTTTCGCTCCTGCAATCGTATTATGATCTGTTAGAATGCCCCATGACAAGCCTACGCCTTTTAATGCATTAGCAATTTCTGTGGGTGTTTGTCGTCCATCACTAAAGACACTGTGCAGATGAGTGTCCCCACCATACCACCCTAACTTCTGAAGATTATACAAATGTTTAAGTGTCGCATTATTTTCAAGTCCGCCAAATTCATTTTCTAAAACAATAATTTTCTTAATTATCAATTCCCATTCTGGACCCTTTGAGATGATTAAAAGCAAAGTATCTGCGGGAACTTTTATAGAATAGAAACCATCGATAGTGGAGTAAGTCATACCTATCAAATTATCTGTTCTTCCCTTAACTTCATCGGATGTGAAACTTGATACAACCTCCGTAAAGCTGTAATACCACACCTGTACTTGAGCAATTAATGGATCGCCTGCTTCATCTACAATTTTCCCGTGTAAAAGCTGTGCTGATCCAGGTGGAATATTTATCTTAGCTTTTTGCGCGTATAAAAAATATGATGTACAAAAAAAGACTAATGCAATAAAAAAACTGTTAAAAGATTTGTGTCCATATATTTTCATGGATTTACTCCATTTTTTTTGCTGTTATCTTCCTTGTAAATTCATGTGCGTATTTTTTTAGGTTTAGTTTGTTAACTTCTTCCAGTTTATCAATTATCTCCTGAGGGAAAGCATCTGACCCGGCGTAGGCACCTGCAATGCTTCCGGCAATAGCGCCAATTGTATCGCAATCGCCTCCCATATTAGCCGCTCCCATAATGGTTTTCATCGGATCCCCTTTGTAGTAAACAAATAAAGCAAGTGCAGTTGGAGTTGCTTCCGACATCACGACACCCGCACCAATATAATTGTACAGGTCACTTAAAAATTCTTCTTCACTTTTTCCAGATCTCGCAATTTCCAATGCCCATTTTGCACGGTGTGATATTGAGGCGCTATACCATTGTGTTCCGAGAGCCATACCTTTATTCACGCCGTAATAATATGCATCAATTACTCCATCTATATCTTCTCCAGCCATACCAGCTGCTACCGCGCAGGCAACCGAAGCAGCTCCTGAGATTGCGATGTTAGTATTATGAGTTGGAATACAAACTTCATGAACATCTTTAATTACCGCATCGTAATCACCCGGATTCACAATTCCCACGGGAGAAATTCGCATTGCGGCTCCGTTTGTGTCACCCATTGTACCGGCCTGGTCAATAGGAACTCCATCTTCAATTCTTTTTAATGATCTAATCGAACTAGGTCCTAGTAGTGTGTTAGTGAAACCATCCATAGCTTTAGCCCATGCAAGAAGACGTTTGGCTACACTTTCTTTAGAAAACTTACCTTCTTCCAGATAAATATCGGCAAGCACCAATGTTTGTTGAGTATCGTCTGTTATTTCACCCGCTTTCATGCCAAAGTGAATTATGTGACCATCCGGAGCAGGAAGAAAAGATGTAATCTTTTTCTTAAATGTATTTTTAATTGCTTCCGGGCTCATCATTGAAGATGGCATACCAAGCGCGTCTCCGGTTGCCACTCCTAATAAAGTTCCATATGCTTTTTTAAATATTTGTTCTTCTGTTAAATTTGTTTTTTGATTATTCATTATAGAACTCCAACATTTTTATTTCTCGCCCAAATGGCTGAAACTAGTATTATCATTATTATTATTGATATAACGTAATCTTTCGTAGTCATCTTTATTTCTTCTAAATCTGTAGATGTTTTCATTGCGCCAAATCCGCGATTCAACATAGCCACCGCCAAATTATCCGACATACGCAGAGAGTTGACGATCATAGGAATAAGTATTGGGATAAATGATTTAATTCTTTTAATCATCCCACCCGTTCCTATTTCTGCACCGCGTGTTATTTGTGCTTCCTGTATCATCTCCGCTTTTTTCTGCATTGTAGGTATGAAACGAATTCCAGTTGTAATTACAAATGCTAATTGATATGGCATTTTCATTTTTTTGAAGAGTTGAAGGATATCTTCAATTTGTGTAGTAAACGTAATAACAGAGGAAGCTAAAACCATAGTTAGAATTCTCATTACAAGAGTTAGTCCCAATTGAAATCCTCCAACAGTAAATGGAGCACCCATATCCGGAAGGAGATAAAACAAAATATTTCTATTGAATTCTGATTCGAAAGCAGAGGGAGAATATGTAAAGCCGGTAATTACCAGCATAATAATAAAAATCGGGATTAATGGTTTTATAACGAGGTTCAATCTTTTTATAGGAGCCTTAGCCCAAATGAGCATCAGTAAACTTATCAGAACCAGAAAAAAATTAATTACAGGCGATAAAAAAATAAACGCAATTATAGTAATAGCCAAAAAACCAAAAAGTTTGGTCCTAACATCTAACTTGTGTAATTGTGTGTTTATTGGGTAATATTCAATTAACAAAATTTCGCCTTAATTCAATTTTGATTTAATATTTTCAACTAGTTCGTTAACTGTTAAAAGGTTATCCATAATTCCAAATGGTTTAAGATTTTGTGCAACTAGCACAGATTGTGGTGGTGTAATGAAATATTTATTTAAGATATCTGTTTGTTTAAAAATGTTCGCAGGCGCATCATCAAGTACAACTTGTCCGTCGGCAAAAACTATCACACGATCGGCATAATCAGCTGCCAATCGCATGTTGTGCGTTATAGTAATTATCGTATGACCTTTAGCATGTAATTCTTTTAAGAGACTCATCATTTTTAGTGCGCCTTCCCAATCCTGCCCTGTTGTTGGTTCGTCAATAACTAAAATTTGAGGAGTCATTGCAAGAATAGATGATACGGCTAGTTTCTGCCTCTCACCTTTACCAAGTGAAAATGGATGACGTTCTTCATAATTTTCCATTCCAACAAACCTGAGAACATTTTTTACTCGCTTTTCTCTTTCTTCTTCATCGAACCCATATGCCTTTAAACCATATTCTATTTCTTCTTTTACGGATGCTGCAAAAATCTGATGATCGGGATTTTGAAAAACATAACCGACAGTTTTGCTCAACTCTGCAGTATTTATATTGAAGGCATCTCTGCCATTAATAAATATTTTTCCATTAGTAGGTCTAAGCAGACCGTTTAGATGTTTTGAGAAAGTTGTTTTACCGGCACCGTTTTTTCCTATTAGGGCCACGAATTCGCCCTTATGGATTTTTATGTTTATATTTTTTAGAACACTCGACTTTTTATCGTAAGAATAACAAAGATTATTTGTCTCTATTATTATTGGAGAATTCGAATTATAATTAGTTGCTTTATTATCAATTGGGGTACTAGAAAGTTTTAGTTTCTTTGTAAGGTCTGCAACACATTCAGATACCGTTAGATATAAGGTTTCCTTATCACCATTTGAAAGTAGTTTCCCTATCTCAGTTATTTCGGGCGGACAAATTCCCAAATTTTTAGTTAGTGTAATATCGGTGAATAATTTTTCCGGTTTCCCTTCCCAAACAATTTTACCATTTTCCATAACCATTAAACGATCAACATAATGAAGCATCTCTTCACTATCATGGCCCGAAATAATAATTGTAACGTCTCTTTTTTGTCTCAGTTTATTTAATAGCTCATAAATTTCAAGTTTTCCTTTCGGATCGAGTTCGGATGTAGGTTCATCCAAAACTAATATTTCGGGCTCCATTGCCAGAACACCCGCAATTGCAACTCTTTGCTTTTCACCCCCAGAAAGTCCTGTGGTCATTCTACTTTCATACCCCTTTAAGCCGACCGCTTCCAAAGAGAATGTAACTGCATTTCTAATTTTATCTCTATCAAATGCTAAGTTAGAAGGTCCAAATGCGACATCCTTATCCACTGTAAGGCTAAAAATTTGCGTTTCCGCATCCTGCAGCACCATACCTATAAACCGAGAAAGTGTTTGAACCCTATATCGCTGAGTATTCATAGTGTTGGAAATAACGTTTCCTTTGAATTCACCCTCAAAAAAATGAGGAATCAAACCATTGAGCAGCATTAGCAGGGAAGTTTTTCCAGAACCGGTTCTTCCCATCACACCAATAATCTCACCTTTTTTGATGTTTATCTTAATATTAGTAAGAGTGTCCGCAGTGCTGTCGGCATATCGAAATTTTTCGACATCTCCGAATACCGATCCTCTTTCTAGTTCTGGCCTATTATTCATCAGCTATTAAATGTCCAATAATTGTAAATGGTCTGTCTATTTTATTCTCTAATTCTTTCACTTTGATGGGAGGAAGTGAAATAAGAAAACAAGTTGTGGGTCCACCCGATTTAAGAGTGTCAATTTCTAGATTCTTTTTTATTACTGATTTTAATCCAGCCGAGAGTCCCAGTTGATCAAATTCATATTTAATACCTTTAGATCCAACCGGAAGAATATCATTTATATAATCCAATTTACGGACTAGGCGGATCGTTTCAAGATTTGCGATTTCCTTATCGTTAAAATCGACTTTATCAGCGGGTGCTGATTTCGGGAAACCTATACAAATCACCAAATCGCCGGATTCTGATTTACCGGGTCTGAAATCTTCTTTTTTAACTAGTCCAATAACAACAACACCCAAACCTGTTTGAATAGTAACAACATTATCTTCGGTACTTCCCGTAACAACGAAATCTTTTTTCATACCGGCTTGAGCAGCTTCATCTCTAATACCTTCAATAATTTCTTTTCCTGTAGGATCCATCTCAACGGCTAGTACATCTACAATTAAAACAGGAATAGCGCCACAAGCTAACATTTCCATAAGAGGCACTCGTGCCGCAAAACGTCCTAGTGAGTAACCCGAGCATTGAACAGTATCTTTTTCTTTTGGTCCAATTCCGCCATCTGAGTCACATGATACAATCATCCAAAAATCTTCCGTTAACTCCGTAACCAGTAAATCTCTAGCTGAACGAACATTTAAAAAATCAGAGTCGGGATTTTCCTTCATTTGTTTATATTTTTTTAATAGTTCGTCGTTAAGCATAATTTTAAATTATTTTACTCTTGTTAATAATTAGGTAAGCTGTAACCGCAACAAAAATGTTAATTGCCGAGCCAATTGTAAGTGGTAAAATTAAGGCTGCCATAAGTCCAAAGCCGCCGACTGGCACGACAAGTAATGAAGAAACTGGTCCGTTAAGGAAAACTCCAACGATAATCCCTGCCCACAGATGAATTTTCTTAGCTATTACAGCAAATAGTGAAACCCATGCAGCCATTTGAAAAGCGATAAAAATATGAAGGGGAAAACTTAAGGGAAATCCTGTTGTCAAAGCTGTCAATATATGTCCGAGAATTGCCACAATAGATCCCTCCCGCCAACCAAATGCAATCGCGGAAAAATATGCAATTGATGCATCTAGAGCTACAGTGCCAGTGGGACTAGGCACTTTTATCATTGAGCCAACCGCACTAATAGCTATAAAAATAGACATGCGTGCAATTCTTTTGGGGGTCCAAAAATTTTTTTTATCATCAATATTTATCTCTTCTGCAGGTATTATAATTAATGACATTTGGCTCTCTTTTTATCAATGTTTCTTATTGATACCGATACTCACATATTTTTCCGGTCCGATATAAAATTCGCATTTATCTCCTGGTAAGAATGAGCGGGCAAATTCTATTATTTCATTATTTTTAGACAATGTTTTTCGAGTGACCAGAAATAGAGCCGAACCCTTTTTTACCTTTAACAGATCAGCTTCGTATTGGTCGGCACTTACACAGGAAATTGTTTCGCTGAAGTGACTGAAATTATTGCCGAATTTATCTTTCAATATATTTATTAATGATTCCTTTTCTAGATCATGTTTTAATAAACTTTTACAAAAATGTTTAGGAATATATGAGGTTTGTAATGATATGGGTTGATCTACAAGCAATCGTAATCTTTGAATTCTGAAAAGATCTATGTTGTGTTTCAGGTTCAAATACTTAAGGGCTTCTTTTGATTCTTTAATTTCTTCTGTAAAAATTACTTTTGTAATTAAATTGCCGTTAAGTTCTCTAAATCTAGCCGAGAAACTAAAAAGTTCAGATAGGCCGTCAAAAACTTTTTTTTCAGCAACAAATGTTCCCTTGCCTTGTTCACGGTAAAGAATGCCTTCCGTCACAAGACTGGCTATTGCTTGCTTCGCTGTGTTTCTACTGATACTTAGCTTTTCACAGAGTTCATTTTCAGATGGTATCCTTTCACCCGATTTATATTTACCTATATCAATTTCTTCTTTAAGAATTTCTTTTAGTTGATAGTAAAGAGGTAAAACGCTTTTTTTATCGATTTCCATTATTGATTTCCTTTACAATTATAAGATCACTTAATTACCAACCACCTCATATTGTTGTAAAAAACAAATATTCATTGAATTAACAAAGGGGACAAAAAAGGATAATAAAGTTTCCATATTGTCTGGGACTTTATCCAGTTTTAATAGTTCAAAGTCGCCATCGGCATGTATGGCTTTACCGAAAAGATCCGCAGCTACGGAAATTTGGGGTCCTGCCTGTTTAGTTTTAGCCGAGTCGATATATCTTACTTTACCGTTTATAACCGCTTTTATATTTTTTGCACCTGGCCTATTTGCTACTTCATTTGGTGTAGTTGTTCCATATCCGGCCTTTTTTCCCTCGAAATATGGTCCATTTGCATTTGCCCATAGAGGTAAAAGGATTACATCGGGATTCGCTTTTACAACCTCTTCCCATGTAACACTCGGCGCAACACCGGATCTGTCTGAAAATATAGGATCTCCGCCCGCTATTTTAATAAGTTCTGTCATGAAATCATCTTGACCCGGGACACACTTATAAAAGTAATTTATCTCGTAATAGACCGAGACGCGTGGTAAATCTTTATATTTAGACTCCACTTGTATCAATTCATCTTTTATGTTGGCTACAAGTTCGGTTGCATTTGATTTTTTGTTTATAGCTTCTCCGAGTTTGATTATGTCACCATATACTTCATCCAGAGAATTAAGATTCATGTGTATAACTTTTATACCATGTTCAATAAAATAGTCCCGCAATTTTTCTTGTATTCCACTACTTGTTAAAACCAAATCCGGTTTCAATTCCATAATTCTTGATTTATTAATGTCTACAAACCCACCAATCACTTCAAGTTTACCATTTTCAACAAGTCTAGGTATTGAGTCAGGGAAAATACAATAGCGTGTCACACCAACAAGATTGTCTGTAGCGCCAAGTACCGCCACAGTATTAGTCCAATTTGGTGTGCAGGATACTATTCGAAGGTGCTCTTGTGCGAATTGTGAGGGGGACGAAAATAAGACTAGGAAAATGATAAAAATAAATTTTTTCTTAATATTGATATTCATTTTCTACTCCAATTTAAACATCAGTATTTCATAAATGATAGAGTTGAGCATTACACTTGTTTGGTTGTACCAACAACCCAACAAATATAACAGTTAATTTATCTTATTGTCAAGGAGAATTAATCTTGATTACCTTTTAATACTTTTATTCGCTCTAGTTTGTACTAATAAGAAATTTTGGACTAGACTTTTAATTTGGCTAATTTGGAATGTGTCTCAATAATATTTTTGATAGGCTGAACGATATTCTTTCCCTCAAGCATTTTTACTCCTTAATCCTGATTAGATCATATTTTTGGTGCAGTTTCAAAGCTCGCCTGAACAATTAATATATGCTTGAGAAAAAGAACAATATTTTAAATATAGTTCCTAATTTCCATATATCAGTTCTTTTGAGATTTAACTGCTAAATCTAATAAGTACCCGATTTATCCAATACAATCTCATCTTAAAAAGATAATACTTTTTTAGAATTTTAATATTTTCTGAAACTATTTTAGCAGTGTGAGTTTTTTAGTTTCCATGAAATCTTGCGTTTGAAGTCGATAGAAATATACCCCTGTTGGCAGGTCTCCAGCATAAAACTCCACCTCCATTTCACCCGCTGATATTTCTTTATCCACCAATTTTCTAACTAATTTACCTGTGATGTCATAAATATTTAGTTTAACAGATGAATCTTTTGAGATCGAAAAATTTATTTTCGTGTATGGATTAAATGGATTTGGATAGTTCTGCTTTAAACCGAATCCCTTTTTTACCCCATTTTCTGTTTCATTATCTTTAACATCCGTAACAAGTGGTTTAATTGCTTCGTAAAACCCATTCCCTATTTTTTCAAATCCTTGCCTGTTGGGATGATAAGCGTCGCTCAGCAAATCATCGGGTCCCATCATTGCATTAATATCGATAAACGAAATATTTTTCCCTTTCTGTTTGTATGCTTCAACTATCCCGGGTGTAAAAGAGTTCATTGTTTGTATTTTACCATTTGCAATAGGCAAAGGAGTAGGAGGAATAGTAGAAACTATTAGATGCGCGTTACCGGCTGATCTGAGGATTCTGGCAATAAGAGTATCCAATCTTGTTGGAGCTTCAGCAAGCAGATAACTGCTTATAATATCATTCGTACCGATCATCAAAAGAATAAAATCCGCGGGATTATCGGAGACCATCTGCTCAACTGTAACTTTTGGATTTCCTCTAGTATTTTTTGTCATGTCTGTAATTTCATGAATTTTTAATCCACCCCAGCCGTCATGTTCAATGTCGCCTTCAAGTTTATTAAATAATTCCTGATTGTCCTGCCATGTCGCACCAACATCCGCTGCATGTGTACAAAGTCCAACAAAATCGACCTCAATATGAGATTCTGTTCTCAGCTTTGTTTTTAAATAGTGTCTGTAAGCGTCTCCTTCTTTTCCTCTTGTTATTGAATCACCAATTGGATGGATTTTTATTGTATCCGAAACTGTTACACTAGATGTGGTTTCAGATTTATTTTCATCAGCCAAAGTAACGCTAATCGATAAAAAAAATATTACAAGAAATAATTTTATATACTTCATTTTGTTTCTCCCTTGAATTCTTTACATGTAATTTTGCTTCATTTTTTAAATTAGTATTATTTCAATCCAGTTTAAGAGTTTCAATAATCGCGTCATTTTTATCACGCAATTGAACGATGATATTTCCTTTTGTTTCTAGTCCCTCTACTGATAAATTTGATGAATCATCTATCGGTAAAAGTGCAATAACTTTTCCCCCGTCATACTCGGCATTTAGAATGTATCCACCATTAACTTTTTTTAGTTCTGAATTGTATTTTTTTATCTGATCTTTTTTATGGGGCCGATACAAAGTAATGAACTCTGTTGAGTTTTTATCATTTTCCGTTTCAGCGGTTAAATGCCAATCACGATTTGTAATTTGCGACCATGGGTTTGGATCATATTGGTCAGTCTGACTAAATTTTAACGTCTCCGGAAGAAGCATTTCTATATCGCAAACCACATCTCCGGACTTAACTTTAATTTGATTATTTTTTTCAATTTCAAATTTATTTAAGGCATGTAAACGATACTCAAAAGTAGAGGGCTCTTTCGCTTTAAGTTTATCATAAATAATAATTAGACCAGGTTTAATAAAAAGAATGGAACGGGTATATAGATCCAAAATATTTTTTTCTACGCCTTCATTATTAACTCTATACGCGTCACCGGCTTCTCCGATAACAATATCAATAGAAGGCGTTGTTTTGAAGTGAGTAATTTTTCCTTTAGAGAAAGGCGAATGTTTAACTTGTCCCAGTCCGTTTACAGTAATATTATTTTGTGATTTTGTATCCCAAACCCAATCGGCATGATGAGGAGCGCCATACATATAATAATGACCTGTACGAATCAAAAGCCTTTCACCATATGCCCATAAAACGAAGGTATTATTGGATTCTATTCCATGAGATTGTGTACCCATTTGAGATGATTTAAAAAGTATTTGTACGTCATTATCAGCACTATTAATATTAGAATTTAGAGCAGCAACTCCGATTCCTTCGAAAAGCCGGGATGTCGGTAAATCATCGGGCGGAATTGCCTTGGGCGGTTTTGGCAAAGGATGTGTAAATCCTAAATAACCTGGTTCCTCAACTGGTCCTCCTAATTGATTTACGTACCATTGCCAGTAACCATTTCCCGATTCTGCTGCCAGACGACTCATAAGCGGAACTGCATTAACAGATTGTTCTCTTAGAAAAGAACCTTCCCCGAAAAGAGGAACAATATTTGTTTCTTCTACTCTCACAGAACCATCGCCGAACTCGGCCGCGTCTCTTCCAGGCGGCATATGGTACATAGCATAATATCCGGCGGATTTATCAAAATAAGGTTTTTTAAATACATCGATATCAAAAGCCGATTTAATAGCAAAAGCCCAAAACTTAAATCGCCCGAGATAGCTATGCCAGTAGCTGAATCCCTCGTGCCAGCCGCCATCAACATCAGACCAAATTGGATACTCATTAAATGTGACATTCATAGCAAACCATAACCAGTCATCCGCTCCTTCAACTTCGCCTGAAAATGCAATAGCCATTTCACCCAAAAAATGCCAGGCTCTTGCGTTATGGCTTACATAAGAGTCCCACAATTGACGCGGAAATAAATGTTCGTACATTTCTTTTCCACGCACTCTGGCCACATCACGACATACTTCCCTTTCTTCTTCCGATAATAGATCATAAGTAAATGTGTAAGCTCTTGAAAAATAATATATATACGGCATTCCGGCTTCATCATTATACCGGTAACCAGTAGCTCCCTTAGGATCCCAGGCGGCACACTCAAGAAGAATTTTTTTCGCGAGCCGGCCATATTCATCGTTTCCACTTAACAGATGTGTAAAACCTAGTGTGGCGGCGGCATCCAAAGTGTTAAGAACTTTTATCCTGTTTCCCCACCATTGTATAACCCAATCGTATCCATATTTTTTCACCGTGTCTGGGTATTTTTTCGGTTCTTCGGTAGATGGAGGATTCTTTAGTAATTGATCACTTTTTTCTATTAGTTTTTCATACCTCTCCTTAAAATCACCTTTCGCCAAATCTCTAAGAGTTTGCAATTGTTCAGGACGCATAAACAAACGAGGATGAGATTTAGGAATTCTAGATATCAGTTCAGAACGCGGAGGCATAGGCATTTCGACAGCTTTTTCCGATATTTTGAATGAACGTTCAACACTCCATTCTGTTGAGGTACCAGTTGAATCATAACCTCTGTAACGCCATTTATATTCACCTATAGGGAAAATTTCCGCGGGACAATGCACATTCATGTCAATTTCTTTAAAATTATAAGTGAATGAATTCGAAATCCCCTTACATTCTAATTCCCAGTTATTAATTCCTTTCTGCGGTCGCCAGGAAAATGATGGAGGATTTACATCAATTATAACATTCTCCGCCGGATGGTATCCCCACTCCTTTTCAGTCGCAGGAGATTCATCGAGGTTAACTTTCGAAATTCTATTGGATGTACATGAAACTGCACTTAAGGCTATAAATACAAATAAAAGTAAAATATAAGTAATTCTATTAATCATTATTTCTCCAATTAATAAACATTTTTTTAGGTAATATGAAGTTTTTTATTCCATCGGAATGTGACTTTTTCATTGATGAATTTCCTCAATTGAACTGTTTGTGATCTCCTTTTTATTCAGATCTAAATAGATAATAAATGCCGCTATTATTCCGATTAACAGGATAATAAATCCAAGAAAATATTCGTGAAAAATTATTTGACCTATACCAAAAAGGAAAGAATACACAACTACCACACCTAAAATCCAAATTAGAAAAAGTCTGCCGAAACTTTCCTCATTATTCATATTTTGAATTTTATCGGAAATCCTTTTCCATCCCTTTCCACCTGGGTAAGTCCTTTTATAAAATTCTATTAATTTTGATTCCTCAACTGGTTTTGTTAAAAAAGTAACGACAAGCCAAACAACAGTAGTTCCAAAAACAATTGGATATAGAGTAATTGGGGATTCCATTCCAAAACCATATTTGGCAATCGGATAGATAATAAGGGGAGCAATCATAGCTGATATTTCAGACCAAGCATTAATTCTCCACCAGTACCATCTTAAAATCAAAACGGCTCCCATTCCCGCGCTGGCGTTTATTATAAATTCCCACGCCCCGGAAATAGTAGTTAAGAAATATTTTGTAACCACCAGAGAGAAAACTATCATGAAAACAATACCGATTCTTGATACTAATACGTAATGCCTTTCATCAGCGCTCTTAACAATAAATCGCCTGTAAAAATCATTTATTAAATATGAAGTTCCCCAATTTAATTGTGAAGCTAAGGTCGACATATACGCGGCAAGAAATACCGCAAGAAGTAAACCGAGCAAACCATTTGGCAAATAACGCACCATTATTTTTGGATACATAATACCCGGGTCCACAGTATTTTCATATTTCTCATAAAGTTCTTTGAACTCAGCAGTTTGATAAATAGGATCATTCGATTTTAATAATTCAGAGTTGTTATAAGAATCAACAACTTTTTCAAACATTATTGGATTTTCGGATTTTATTATTTCAGTGTTTTCTGCACGCGGCAAAAGAATAAGTGCCGCTAGAGCTACCAATATCCAAGGCCATGGACGAAGTGCATAATGAGCAATAGTAAACCAAAGAGTTGCGAACAAGCTATGTTTTTCATTTTTTGCCGACATCATTCGTTGTGCTATGTAACCCCCGCCTCCCGGATCAGCTCCGGGATACCAGCTTGACCACCATTGTAAACCGAGATGAGCGAAAAAGGCACCGATGGAAATAGCCATTACCCCTCCGGTAACACCTTCAACCGATACTTCTCCAATCCTCGGAAAAAAATTTAGAACCTTAGGATTTAATTTATCTTTTAATGCCGTTATGCCTCCAATCTCGGGTAATTGTATAACTATCACTGCAAGAATTATGCACCCCAACATTGCAAAAACAAACTGGAAACTATCGGTTCTGGCCGTTCCCAGCAGACCAGAAGCTGATGTATAAACCGCTATAATGACTGCAGTAATTAAAACTAAATGGAAAGGATCTACTTCGGGAATAATTACTTTAAATATTTTCTCCATAGCTTTATGAACCCATCCTAAAACTATAGCGTTCATAAACAATCCAAGATATAATGCCCTGAAACCTCTTAATAATGAAGCCGGTTTACCTGAGTATCGCAGTTCAACAAATTCTACATCAGTCATAATATTAGCACGACGCCACAGTTTAGCAAAAAAGAAAACAGTAAGCATTCCTCCTATGGCAAGGTTCCACCAGAGCCAGTTGCCCGCAATTCCATTTTGTGCAACTAGTTCTGTGACGGCTAAAGGGGTATCGGCCGCGAAAGTTGTCGCGACCATCGCCGTACCCGCAATATACCAAGGCATATTTCTTCCGGATAAAAAGAATTGATCGGTACCTTTGCCGGCTTTCTTCGAAAAATATGCAGCAATAACAAATATTATCAAGAAAAAAACCAGAACAATACTTATGTCTATAAATTGAAGATGAGCCATATAAATCCTTTATATCTGAACTTGATAATTATTCTGATAAATATGGAATTTGTTACCGCACATAATTAATCAATTTTTCAATCGATTTTAGTACGGCTAATTCCGATTCTCCTCTAGGAACTGATGCAGCCTTCAAAGAGGCCAATCGAGTATTAACCCAGGATTCGTCAGTTTTGGTTCTATTTTTAATTAAATTAATTGCCTCTAAACCAATTGCTGCACTTTTTGATAAATCTTCTGATAGAGTTTCAATTTCTCTTAGCGCCGGTGATTGGGCTATAATTTTCAACATATTGGCATGATTACCTTTCCACAATTCCAGCCATTTGGATATTGAATTTAATTTAACCGGATCGTTCATGTTTTCGTCAACAAAAACATCAACCATCCTATTAAACTTTCTGGCAATATCGGGATCAGGTCTCGCGGCATCAACAACTCTTGTAAGCGGATAATGAGTTATAAATACATGGGGCCTATCGCGCGAATACGTATACAATGGTTTTGTAACATCCATAAAGTTCTTTAATATTTCTGTATCCACTCCATTTGATAAACGGCGTAACATCATTTCGTAATTTTTTTTGTGAGCTAATCCATAATCTTCCAACTGATTGCTAACTATTTCAAGTCTTCTATACATATCATCCACGTTATTTACTATCCCAGGCGACCACAATCGTTCCGCAATGGCAGCTGTTCTAGGCCATATTCTAGAATCGATAGTTTCTGGTCCTACAAATTCAGCCCACATTGTAGCTTCACCACCAAGTATCAAATTTTTAACGGAATCTGTTAATATTGAATCAGGAGGAATGGGATCATTCAAATAGTGATATTCAGTTGACTGAACAAGATCGATGTAAAAACCGTGAGAAAGCAGACTACGATAACCCCTGCGCGCTGCTTCATATAAAGAAGTTCTGCCTTTCCAAGATTGGATTATATAATCTTTTGTTAAGCTTGGCATTTCATCGGTATACCATCCAATCATAGTTTTATTATACTTTGAGAGAATTTTCTCAAGCCTTTGGTTGAAATAATTTTGCAGCGCATGATTATCTTTAAGTTTATTTACACGCATAAACTCTTGAATTTTTGAGTTCGCCATCCACTGTTTTCCATTATTTTCATCGCCGCCGATATGCCAATAATTATATGGAAATAGCGTACTCATTTCTTCGAAAAATTTGTCGAGGAACTTATACGTTTCTTCATTTGTAGGGTCGAAAGTAGGATCAAAGATTCCCCATCTCCTTTGAATCGTATATGGTCCTGGTGCACTTGCTAATTCAGAGTATCCGATAAACCATGCTGTAGCATGTCCAGGCAGATCAAATTCAGGGACTACCTTTATACCTTTGTCAGAAGCGTATTTTATCACATCTAAAATCTGCTCTTGTGTATAATACAATCCTTCAGAGCCTAGTTCATGCAGTTTAGGAAATGATTTACATTCGATCCTGAATCCATGATCATCTGTAAGATGCCAATGGAAAACATTCAATTTCACCGCGGCCATAGCGTCAAGGTTATTTTTAATTATATCTACTGGTATAAAATGTCTGGACGCATCTATCATTAAGCCACGCCAAATAAAACGGGGTTTATCTTCAATTTTAACACATGGGAAATAATATCCCTTTTCATCCGCATGAAGAAGCTGAATTAATGTCGCAAGTCCTCTTATCGCACCAATATCATTTTCGGCGTTTAACTGCAAGTATTTTTCTGTTATTATTAAGCTATATGATTCATCCGTATCCAGCTTAATTTCTCCAATTTTATTAACATTAATAATCAAGGAACTGCTATTTGATGAATCATAAATACTTGGATTATGAGTATTAAAAAACAATACTGTTCTTCCGGCAAGAATCTCCATTGTTCTTTGAGCAGACTTAAATAATCTTTCGGATTCAATATTAATAGAAATATTAAAGGATTCATTTAATCTGAATTCTCCATCCGATATTTCACAATTGAATGGAATCGGCATTAATTTCATATTACTGCAGCCGGATTGTGCAGATAGGTCTAAGCTTGGGAAAACAAAAAGAAGAGTAATTATAAATTGGACGAACCGTTTTTTTATCATTGTTCTCTCTAAATTGTTCATATTATTTTATAATGATACCATCATGATTATTAAACACTCAGCATAATTTATTTTTATCGATATTCATTGATGAATCCTGATCCAGGTACAACTTAGCATTTTTATGTTTTCTTAAAATGGACGCGGGGCATTCCTCTGAAATTTTACCGAACAATGTTGAGTATACCGCCTTTGCTTTGGAAGGGGCCGGTACGATAGCATAAATTTGATCCGCTGATAAAAGAGCCGGAATTGTTAATGTGATTGCTTCTTTTGGAACCTCCTCAAAACTATTAAAACACCCATCATTAACTTGCTGCTGCCTTGATACATCATCAAGCTCGACCACCTTAACTAATTTCGGATCGTTAAATTTTGCAAATGGCGGATCATTAAAAGCGATGTGTCCGTTTTCGCCAATTCCCATGCATACAATGTCAATTTTCTCTTCGGACAAAAGTTTTGAATAATCCTCACAGATGTTTTCAAAATTATTGTTGGCGGCGGTTATAAAATTGATTTTTTTAAAATCCACTTTGTTGAAAATTCTTTCGTTCAAATAGTTTGCAAATGATTGCTTAGAATTTGGCTTTAGTCCAACATATTCATCCATATGAAAAGCGGTTACTTTTGACCAGTCTACATCTTTAATTTTTGAAAGCTCATTTAAAAATTCCTTTTGTGAAGGAGCTGCGGCAAAAATCATTCTGACTGATTGTTTTCTTTTAATAATTTCTATGATAGCTGCCGCTACATCATAAGCAGCCGCGGATCCCATTAAATTTCTGTTTTCGTATATCTCAACTTTCAAATCATCAATTTTAATTTTTTGTTTACTTGCAATCTTAGTTATCACTTTCAGACCTTTTCTATTATAAATTTATCAGTTTTTCACACTTTTATAAAAATTCGTTTATTATATAAAAACCACATTATGGAACACCATATCAGGCAATATGTTAATGCCTGAATGGCAGAGCCGGTATAATTACCAAACAGCATTGAAAAGAAATTTTCATATACCCATGCCTTTAAATGGTAAGTGATACCATTAGGTGATTCAATTTTGATAAGCATAATTAGCTTTGCGAAAACTATTGAAAGTACATAGGCTGTAATCGCATTCATTCCAAATACAAATAAAGGTTTAGCCCATTTTTTATATCCTTTAATATCTATTAAATAGTAAAAAATGCTCAAACAGATTAGAGCGTAACCCGCAGTTAAAACCGCGTACGAACTTGTCCATAAATGTTTATTGATTGGCAGCCAAATACTCCAGAGCATTCCCAGCATAACGCATAAAATGCCCGTTAGGAATAAGTTAACAGCTTTTTTATTAACGGTAACATTTGCTTTTAGGAAGTGGCCGGTTAAGACACCGAAGAGAGTTGTGGAAATGGAAGGCAATGTGCTTAAAAATCCTTCAGGCTCTCCCAATTTTTCATAAGACCCCATATGTCCGCTTAATATCAACTTATCAAAATATGTCGCAGCATTTGTAAATTTTGCGTAAGGATCGCTGCCCATCCCCGGAATTGGAAGCCATTCCATCGCAGCCCAATAAACGAAAATTAAAACAAGGGCTATTATCAGCTGAGTATAAAGCTTTGTGTTTATCACTATTACGGAAACAATCATGTAACAAATGGCTATTCTCTGAAGGACTCCCATTATCCTTATATTGGGTAAATTAAAATTCGGGAAAGTGTTTATAAATAAACCGAGCCCGAAAAGAATAATTGTCCTCCTGATAATCTTGGCGTATAATGACTTATTATCAATATTTTTTTCAATATTCTTGGAAAATGAAAACACAATTGCCGCGCCGACAATAAAGAGGAAGAATGGATAGATTAAATCGGTTATCGTCCAGCCATGCCAATTAGCATGACGCAGAGGAGGATAAATAAATTTCCAACTGCCCGGATTTATGACAATAATCATTCCCGCAATTGTTGCCCCTCTAAAAGCATCTATTGATTCAAGTCTTTTGTGAGGAGAATTATTTTCATTCATAAATAAATGTCCAATACAATGGTCATCATAATATTCTCCCCTTAGAGAGAACTGAATCAATTTTTAATTTATAACCCTGACTTCTTTCTAATAAATCGGCAATAATTATGTCTGCAGATTTATTTATTTCAATACTGCCAGTTGAGTGATTGTTGTTATTCGAATGAGAGTAAATGCCCAAAGCCTTTGCAGGATTTGCACTGCACATTTTAGATGCATTTACAATTGCTTTATTAATTGGCATAGGCAAATGAGTTTTATTCCAAATTCCTTCGATGGGTTTAGTAAACCAATTTAGCAAATTAGAAAATCCTTCGTCCATAGTTAAAAGACTGCCGAATAAAGAGTTTTCGTTTTCTTTACCTGCTATATGGATGTATTTCCTATTATTACTAATTTTTCCTTTTATACCATTAATCTCAAACTCGTCTATTTTCTTCATTTTTGTAACAAACATACTATCGGATATGAGCAGGCATTTATCAATTCCTTTTTTCTTAATTATGTCTAAGACATAAGCTTTGTCAACATGATAACCGTCAGCAATTACTTCTACGTACATTTTCTCCGATTGAAGAAACGACTCTAACGCCCCACCTTTGTTGAAAGGTTTAAAGGAGGATGAAGACGGTCCATTGAGAACATGGATAGCCAATGTCAGTCCGTTTTCAATGGCAGCATTATATTGTTCCCCGGTTGCGCTTGTATGTCCGGCGGCGCATACTATATTCTTTGAAGTGAGGTACTTGATCAGTTTCAGTGCCTCCGTTCCCCATTCCGGTACAACATTAACAATTTTAATGTTACCATCAGCGGCTTCTTGGAATTCCTTAAATAGTTCGATTGACGGTTTAAAGAAATACTTTGGATTATGAGCTCCGCAATACCTCTTATCTTTCATGAAAGTGCCTTCCATATAAATACTGTAAAACAAGTCCTTATAATTACTCGCGCTTTCATTTTTGTATTTTGCTATTAATTGGAATATACGCTTCATTCTTTTAACCGTAGATTCCAATGTAGTGAACCCAACCAGTGTGGTCCCATGTTTTCCGAATTCTTGCAAAGCGTTATCTAAACCAAGTAAATAATTATTTTCCTCTATTGTAAATGCATTTGTTTCTGAATTATACAATCCGTTTGTCAGATCAAATCCCGCAATACCATTGGTGTGGATATCAATAAATCCAGGTAAAACATATTTTCCCTTTGCCGAAATTTTCATAACCTCGGAATTATTTTTTATTTTATTTCCAATGCCTGTTATTATGCCGTTTTCCACCGTAATATTTACGTTTTTTATTCCGTTTGGTAATACAACTTTACCGTCAGTAATTTGAAATTTCATAATAATTCTGTCATTTAATTCTTAAAAATAATTTTCTCACTCTTTCTTCTTCATCTGGTGTTTGCAGATTTAGTTTTCCTTCAAAATAAAATACTGAGAACGAAACTAACAGTTCTACACCTGTATAAAATGCAAATTCCGTTGGGATACCTGTAATCAATGGAACGATATATTTTACGAGTAAAAATGCTAAAAATCCTGCGCCCCATGAATAGATTGCTCCTCGCCATGTAGGTTTACTGAATATCATACCAAACAGCAATGGAATCGATATCGGACCAAGAATTGCTGCATACCATTCCACCATAGTATTAAAAGCACCTTCCATTTGTATGGTTATAAGCGCCGATACAATTGTCAGTAAACCAAATACGATAGTAGATATCATTCCTATGCCGATTAATTTCTTTTCAGTCGCGTTCATGTTTACCGAACGTTGATATATATCTTTTGTAAAAACCGCAGCTAATGAGTTTAGGTCAGAACTTATCATTGACATTGTGGCGGCAAATATTGAACTAACAAACAATCCAATCATGCCTGGAGATATTTGACTAAAAAACCTTTCTGCCATAAGTACGTAGGCGTGTTCAGGATTTTCTATTTCGCCAATAACTAATCGGGCCGACCAGATTGGAACATAAATAGCGATTGGATATACTAAATACAGACAAGCTGAAAGTATCGCGGCCTTTTTAGCATCCGCAGGTTTACCAATTGAATAAAATCTTTGCGCCAGTCCCCATGTACCACCGTTATAACTTAGTATAATTACGCACAGGTAAACAAGTATAAACCATGGTGAAATAGCGTCACTAAAAAGAGAGGAGTGTCCCGGAGGTAAACTTGCCCACATGTTCGTCCATCCACCCACCTCTTTCAGAACAACGTATACTAAAATAAATGATGTTATAAATTGGACGAGAAACTGAACAAAATCCGTAAGCATTGTAGCCCAAAGCCCGCCAAACATTATATATACCATTGTTACTAAACCGCAGGCAATTATTGTAATTTCTAATGGAAATCCCGTGACCACATGAACGATAATTGCCAATGAATAAAGTTTAACCCCTTCATCAATAAATTTTATACTAATACCGCTCCAGGCAAAAAGTTTACGAGTTTTTAAATCAAATCTTTCTTCTAAGTATTCCACAGGTGTAACCACATGAAGTCTAACCCATTTTGGAGCCCACATATGAGAACCGATAATCATTGCAATAAAAATGGGCACAGCAAAAAAAGTCCAAATAGAAAAACCACTTAGATAAGCAACAGTAGCATGACCAACAAAAGCAAATGCACTATATCCGGACATATGATGAGAAACTGCGGCCATCCACCATGGAACATTTCTGCCTCCTGCAAAATAGTCTTCAATATTTTTTACTTTTGATTTTGCATAATATCCTATTAAAGAAACAAGAATTGTATAGGCTAATATTACAATGTAATCAGCAGATTGTAGAAGCATATTTCTCCTTTAATTTTTAGATAATAGATATTCCACTAAACCATCGTTAATTATATTTACTACCCATGTTTATTATATATTATGCTCGCCGCACTAATTTGTTCAGTATTAATTCGACTTAAAATAATTTTCAATCGCGTCATAAATAAGACTTGAATTTGTTTCGGCTGATTTATGTGTCATCCATTCTTCTGCCCAGAGTGTAAATTCTCTTTTTAATGATCTAATGATTGCAATAATTTCCGAATCCTGGATTCTATTTTTACCTTCGGTTTTATTTATAATAGAATTAGCTATAATTGACTGCCAATATTGAAAATACCCTGCCCTTGAAATATTATTAAGTAACTTAGTTCCAAGAATAGTTTTAGGAATTAAAGTGTGTATTGTAGTTATGCCCGAAACAATTGTATCAGTGGAATTCATAACTCTTTTAGTTACAAAGTCCCACTGTTTGCCCGAATTATTCTTTTTCCATTTATCAATCATTTCTTTAATATAATTTTTAGGAGCCGGTTTTGAATCCTTCATTCCAGTCCACATAATTCCAGTAGATTTCTCATTTGCAAATGGGAAAGAATAACCAATTTGATTTATTGCCTCAAAAAATTCGAGGGAGGATATGCCTAACATTTTTTCTGAAGCTTTTAATAATAATTCGTTTTTCTTTAATGACGGATATTTAACAGTAAGCGGGGCTAAATTTAACCACAGCTCCTGTGTTTCATAATTATGTACTCTTACTGCCCAACTTGTAACACAATTACCAAGTAAATTATTATCTGCGACCTTTCTTGCGGCTCCAATTATATTATCTGTATGCAAATCGTTTCTACCAATAAAAACTCCATCACCATGTGAGCGGGAAGAACTGCAAAGTATAACATCGTAACCGAGTCTTTTCAGCATATCACTGGTATAGAAGGCTTTCAAATTTCCTTTATCATCGATAATTTCCGGAAAATCTGAGAGAATAGATTCCGATATATTATTTATTCCAATTTTTTTGCCTTCACTCCAAACCATAACATTTTCAGGAGTGCTATCTCCATCCCAATAATTCCAATCCCATATAACAAAGTTTTTATCAATTACATTTATTTCCTTCGGATGCTTTAATATCATGTCGCACCAAATACCAGGACGTATTCCTTTTTCAATTAAAGATTGTGACAAATCATTAATATGCTCAGCATAAAGTTGATTTTCCCCTATTGACTCCGCCCTAGCTTTGCATTTGGCGCAGCTTGCGAAGGCGTATGCTTCATCACCGCCGAGATGGAAATACCTTATGTCCCCGAATAATTCCAAATATTCGTCTAACCATTTTTTTAGAAAATTCCGCAATTCAATATTTGTTGTACAATAACAATCATACCTTGTAGAATCTTCACGAAAAGATCTGTATTTAATATTATCTAATACATATTCTGCATGTCCAATTGTTTGAAATAACGGGATAGGTTCAAGACCCAATTCTTTAGAGTACTCCAATAATTTTCGAAAATCTTCTTTGGAAAAAGCATCTGGGCTCACGCACTCAGGACAAGTTTCCCATTTTACTTCGTCTTCTACTTCCCATAAAACTGCATTATAGCCCATGTCGGCAGCTTTTTCCAACCATTCCTGTATATAATCCTGGCGTAAAGAAACAGAATTTAGATCAAGATGAAATATTACCAATGGTTTGTTATCGGAATTATTACCGGCATATATTGTAGAAATTAAAAAGAGTATGTAAAAAAGTATCGTTAATCTTTTCATAGTAATATAATTTTTAGTGTAAATTTTAGAGTTCAATAACTGTCTCTTCTTCCAGACTTAAATGAATCGCTTCAATAATTTTTGTCACTTCGTGTCCTTCAGCGCCAGAAGGATATGTACCTTCCAGTTCCTTTAAGGAGCCGCCGGCTTTTAGATAACTTACATTTTTCGCAAAATGTTGTATACTATTTATACCATATCCTTCATACTTAATACTACCTGTATTATCTTTTATAGTGTGTATAAAACCCGAGTTATGCTGTCTTACTCCATTCTCGGAGGTGAAACATGAAGATGTGCCACGGTCATGTGAATTAGCTTCAACAATACCTTCTGTACCGATTAGTCTAAATCCCTGATTTACTATTGAAGAGAATTGCTCGGGAAGAATCCATGAATTATCAAATGTGATTACGGCATCATTATCAAAACAGAGCATACTTTGAACCGAGTCGTAAGTATCAATACCAAGCTGTTTTAATTTTTTCTTATGACCTTTTGCGTAAACATTTTTCACCTTACTTTTCATAAACCAAATCATTAGGTCAATAAAATGACAACCCAAAAACCATACAGGTGAACTATGATCCACCCATTCCTTAAACCAATCGCGCGGCACCACAACTTGGTCTTCCATATGGCAATAACCATATAAAAAATCGCCAAATTTATTTTGTTCAATCAGTTGTTTAATTTCAATATGGTATGGGTCGTAACGTTTATGGAAATCCACTTGAAGTAGTAAATCATTTTTAATTGCAAGTTCAACAATTTCTTTAGATCCTTTATTGGAAATATCAAGCGGTTTTTCGACAAATATATGTTTTCCGTTAGACAGTGCTTCCAGTGCAACATCTTTATGCAGATGATCCTGTGTGGCAATAGATATAGCATCCACTTCTTCATTGCTAATAAGGTATTTTAAATTACTATAGACGGGTATATCAAATTGTTCTTTAATTATTTTTTGTTTATTCGGGTCCGATTCGGCAGCGCCAACCAGCGTAATATCATATTGGTCTTCCATCTGCCTGAAAGCATGCAAATGATTAATGCCAAACCTTCCAACACCGACGGTAGCAATTTTAATTTTTTTCATAAGCTTTTCCATTCGATATTTAGGAAATAGAGAATCAAAATTAATTTATACAATCAGTTATTTGGTCCTGGAAGAATTTTTCAATAATTGGAACTGTTGCTCCAATAGTTCCTGAACGGCTTCCCATCTCAGAAAAAACTATTTCGGTATTTCTTCTTGGAATTTCTAGCGCCCTTTTTTGAACTATATTAAATATTGAATTATTAATTAGATTATTGGCGCTAATAATCTTACCGCCCAGAATAATTCTTGAAGGGTTAAAAAGATTTATTAGTGTAACAATTCCTTCACCCAAATTTTGTCCCATTTTATCTATAAGATTATAGGCAAGTTTATCACTTTCATTTGCCGCCTGACAAATAAGTTCAAAATCAAGTTTATCGGGGTCATCATTAGTCATGGTAAGTAAAACTGAAGATACTCCCTGTTTAAGTAATGTTTTTGCCTGATTTACTACAGCTTTTGTACTTGCTACGGCCTCCAAACATCCTAAATTACCGCATTCGCAAAGAGGTCCATGATCATCAATAGAAATATGACCAAATTCTCCAGCTGTGCCGGAAACACCTTCATAGAGTTTCCCATTAAGGACAATTCCCATACCAAGTCCTGTACCTATATTTAGATATAAAATACTGTCTTTCCCTTGTCCGGCTCCGTAATTTAATTCGGCCAATGCGGCAGCATTAGCAACGTTATTTAGGTAGCAGTGAAGTGCGAATTTGTTTTCGATTATGTCTTTGATGGCAACATTTCCCCATTTAACCAAATGCGGAAAAGGAAGAGTCATTTCGTCTTTAGGGTTAAAAAGACCCGCGATAGAGACGCCTATGCCAAGATACTTTTCACGCGGTATGCCGGAAGTTTTCATTAAATTTTTAATTGTATCTACGAGCAGTTTCATAACAGAATCTTTACCATCGGATTTATTGAACGGTTTATAACTTTCAAAAAGTATTTGTCCTTTTAGATTCCCTATGATAACATGAATTCTTGTATGAGAAAGCTGACACCCTATAGTATACATATAATTTGGATTCAGCTGAAACAAAGATGAACGACGGCCTCCGTTAGATTCCTCTTTACCACTCTCAATTGTAAGACCAATTTTATTCAACATTGTAGTAATAGTATTTACTTTTGCAAAACTTATACCTGTGGTATTTTCGATTTCACGGTTTGTAATTGGCCCTTCCGAATTAATTTTATCTATTACAACCGATACATTTCTTTGGCGAAGTAATGTTTGGCCTTTTACGGTACTATTTTTAGAAGCCTTCATTTCTTGATTCCATTTCTATTTTTATTTTTATGTTGAACATTATCCAATTTATTTCTATTTAGAATTATAACATTATTAAACGTGCTGTTAATTGTAGCGGCCAGGAGAATCGGCCTGAAGAAAATATTATATAACTAATATCGACTTTTATTCCCATCGTATTTGATATTGAATATTTTACACCCGCACCTGTTGTAAAGTTACCCTCATCATAATTTAAGCGATATCCGCCTCTTACTTGAAAAAGACCCAAATAATCATATTCTATTCCTAGATTCAATCTCTCCGAAAAATCCCTCGGATGTATAGCGTCAATTGCCAATAATAAATTACTTTTAGATTTGTTATCAAATAAATCAAGCACATTGAAGGAAGTACCTATCTTAAAAATTAATGGAGTACTAAATGATTCCTGCTGATATTTAAGATCAGATGAAAAGTTTTGAATTGACATAGAAATAGCCAAAGATTTGAATCCGGGATAATATAGAGTGCCAAAGTCAAAACAAAAAGCTGATAAAATATTATCTGTAATTTCCTCTTCTCCGGAAAATGATATTGTTTTATTGCTTCCGTAATTTTCATATAGGTATCGAACTTGGCCGCCGAAAGAAAATTGATCAGAAATTTTTCTTGAATAAGCTAATCCGATTGCAATATCGCTCGGTGAATACAATCCTTCATCCACATAACCATAAGCGGCTGCTTCTTCGGTGGATGTAGCCACTGATGTTTTATGTAGATCTCCATAATCCATCCATAAAACACTCAATCCGAAAGTACCGATATTATCAAAATTTAATCCAATAGCGGCAGCATTCATGGAAATATCGGCTATCCATGCGTTGTGGCTGAATAACAACTCGTGGCCGTCCATCTGTGACAAACCAGCAGGATTCCAAAACATTGAAGAAACTCCCCTAACCGCGGATATTCCAGCTTCTCCTCTGCCGACCATAGCTGCGTCAACACCAATTTTTAGGTATTGCATCCCGCTCTGTGCAACCTTATTAAAATTATTTTGTCCATGCATTACCGAAAATGCGCTGAAAAAAATATAAGCTACAACAATAATTTTTTTCGTCTTTTTCATCTTATTACCACGAATTTAATTATTTCATTTCCCAAGTCAGATTCAACATGAGCTATATATAATCCACTCACAATAAATTGATTTGAGTCGGATACTTGATTCCATTCCTCAGATCCTAATCCGTTTGTATGGTGTATGGTTTTTACTAAATCGCCTGATATTGTAAATATTCTAATTGTACATTCTTCCGGCAGACCAACGAATAATAATTTGTTGTTTTCAATACTGCTAGGATCATTTGGATTACCATAATTTCTCGACCTGATATTAAACGGATTAGGAACTACTCTCAGATTATTTTTAAAACCTTGTTTTGTAGTTTGCGCTTCCCTTGCAGCGGAAGTACCAACGTATGCCGTAGAAGCAAGCCGGGAACTTTCTATTGAAACTCCCGGATTAAGATAATTTTGCGTACCATCATCAAATGCAGTAACAGCGTAATAGTAATCAAATCCCATAATCAAGGTGGTATCCACATAAGAATGAGTTATTGGATTTCCGGATTTTCCTCCCATTTCGTAAATCATTTCCCAGGGATTATCAGGAGTAATAGGAGCTCTGTAAATTCGATAACCTGCAAAATCCTTAACTTTTGTGTCGGGGTCCAATGCATTTTCGGAGCTGGCCGACCATCTTAATTCTATCCTTCCAACACCTGTTGATACAAATAATGAATCGGGAGGAGGCAGAGGGTCAGGCAAATTAAATCTTTTTTGCATGGCAATCTTAGCAGCATTCAATGATTTAAAGAGGGAATCTTTACCCGTTGAAATCTCATTTTCATATTCTTCTTTTGTTAATTCTCCGCTAAGTAGTTTTAATCCAAGTTCTTTCGCTTTTTCACGGGATATACCATCAATAATCTGAACCAAAACTATACGGACATCCTCATTCAGTGGAATATTGTATGGACCACAACTTATAAGGAAATTCTCGGAACCATAGCCCGTAAAATTTTTATTGCCTCCTTGAGACATTTTTTGTATTTGCGAGCTTGCGCTTGATTCGAGACCAGAAGCGTCGCTAACATTTTTAGGCTGTGCTGGATCGTCGGACGAACCAGATTCCAAATCATCCACCGCCTGTTTATCTACATGTAAAATTCCAACACCATAATATCCCGGAACTCTTGGTTCCGCTGTAATCGGATCTGGATCGAAATTGCCGGCGCCTTGATTTCCATCCCAAACTATTAGAACTCTGGCGGAATCAGAATCTTTATCACCATTCACCCATTTGTCATAATCCGCACCATAATATTCATAATTGTCATCTAGTTCTTTACCACCGAACTTAGGTTTAATATCAGTTGAGTAAGAAAAACCAAACCAAACATCATTTAGGGGATTTGACAATTCTTTTGTTAAAGTGTTTTTATCGACATTGCCCGTGTTTATAAATTTATAATCATAAATAATATAATTACGGTGCCCTTCTATACTATAAGCGTAAGTTTTTAATTGCGCCGTCAATCCCAAGGAAGTTGTCCAAACGCTTTCAATCTGTTCATCGCAAATGAGGGATGTTACTAAAGTCGCGTTATCAAAACTTTCCGTCTTAATTCTGCCACTACCATCATTTACTTTTACACTGGGATATTTGTATCGAATTCTTTTTTGTAAAAGTAGCGGAACAATATCGTTCAGACTTAAATAAAAATTTCCGCACGCTACAAAACCATCTTGGGGAACTGTATCATTTACCCCTATAAAATTTTTAGCGCCCATCCATACTCCCCAGGACTCCTGGTAATTTTTTCTTGCGGAGAAATTAAAGTATCTGGAATCATAAGGCCATGTAGAATAAAGGATATTGTTTTTCCTATAGAGTAAAGCTCCATTTTCACTTACTTCATTAGCTAATCTATTAATATGATGTTCGTACTTTGACTGAGCAAGAATAATAGCCTGAGAAGCGATTAGTAATAAAATTATTATTTGAAATATGATACCACGTTTCATTACGGCTCCAAATTAAAAATTTATCTTAATGCCAAAATAAATATCTCTAGGTGTATTAAATAGCAACTGAGTTGGAAAGTCGCCCGGATCCGGCAGTTTAATATTGTCGGCCTTATAATCACCCGGTTGGTCTTTTCCACCCTCTTCAGGTAAAATTAATGAGTCTAAATAATCATTATACAACTTAAGATATGGCAGTAAAAGTGATCGCAGGTTTCTATTCAATTCTTTTACATTAAATAAATTATAAACCTCCATATAGATCTGACAATAGAAACCTTCAAGACTAATGCCTTTAGACAGTCTCATATTTGTAGATTGATGAGGTCTCCAGCGCATGTTATTATTTACACCCGGAAGTCCTTTTGGATTATATGTAAATGTATGTCCGCTTCTATATTCATGAGTGAAGTTGAGAATCCAATCACCTAACAAATCAACGCCCAGAGCATCAGCACCCCAGTTTGGTGGAGTTTTAAAGGTTACATTAGCCAGAAAAGTATAAGAAGCTCCCGGTGTATATTGACTGCTGCTGCTTTGCTGAGGAGTCTTTAATACATCTTCATAATAAACAGCATTCCCAAAATTACCCGAAGAAGTTATTAGATAATCAAAACTCAGACTTCCTGTAAAGAAGTGACCGAACTTTTTCTCAAAAATGGCTTCCAGACCCCTTGAATCCGCATAATTACCATTATTGTATGAAGAAATTTTGTCACCTCTATCGGAATAGTAATCGACCCACATTATTTGATTTGTAATGTTTCTATAATAACCCGATAAATGAAACAAATACTCATCGCCAATCTGTTGTTCAAAACCTAGCTCATAGGCTATAGTTCTTTGAGGTCTTAAATTTGAGTTTTCAACTCTATCGTACAATCCCCCATATCGTTCCCGTTTATTATATAAATACAACACTCCGGGTTCGTCGTAAAAGTGCCCGTAGTTGAAAAACAATTTACTCTTACTGCTGATAGGATGAGCAATACCTATTCTGGGACTAACATACAAAAAGGGTTTCGTTTCACTGGTCGGCACTAAACTCAAACTATCCACAGTAAAGTAATCAGAAAACATATCAGTATAGTAAGTGCCTCTTCTATTTGTATAATCGAATCTTATCCCAACATTGGCGATCATTCCGCTAAATTCAATTTTATCCTGAAAATAAAAAGCTGCTTTTATGGGAATTCTTCTAAATTTATCATGTTTAATTAAAGGAGGTGAAATCTGGACAAGACCATGATCCATGTCTAAATCATTGTAACTGAACTCAGCGCCGCTTTTAATTTGATGATTTTTGGTAACCTGACTAACCAAATCCAAACGGGTGTTAAATAATGTTTCCCTTGAATAATCTCTTTCTTTACCATGACCTCCAAAAAGAAATGAAAATCCTTTTGTTGTCCACCCGAAGTCACCTTCCTTGCCTCCAAAGTCGTAAACAGTCGGTGCATCAACATAACCATTGGGACCAGTATCAAATGAAAATCCGCCAACCGTAATTCCAACATCATCGCTTCTGTAATCGGCATGGTTAACAAAGGAACGCCTTAATAAATATGAAGTTTTAAAATCATAGAATGTTTTTTCCGATGGAGCATGAGTAAAATTAATAGCGATTTGATTTCTGTAACGATCCGCGACCGACCTCATACCCTGATAATATTTAGTCAATGGGTACTGCATACTATAAATTGCCTGTTCCGGAGTTGCGACAGAAACTTGAGGAGTATTGTATGTAGTACTCGAAAAGTTTTGTTGATAAGTTCCTTGAACATTCAATTTCATTGCCTCACCGGGATGAAATGTTAATTTCCAGAACCAATTTAAATCGTCATAATGATCCCGAGATAGCGGTATTGAAAACATATTTTGTTCAAAACGTAAACTCGTAAAAAAAGTAACAAAGTTTTCATCTGTTAAATAATTCAATAGCGGAATAGGTCCGCCCAAACTTGCATCAACTATATAGTCTGGCTTATGTCCGTACTTTCTTTCACGATGCTGATATTTCCACACTTCCTGAGCTTGTTCCGGAGAAAATCCATAAACGGTATCCCTCTTTGACCACATCTCCCAATAGCTGTCAATATTTCCGGGATCATGAATACCATCTGGTCCGAGCAGAGCATCATCATGCCCATATAATATCCATTCGGGCGCAGAGTTTTGGTCGAAAATCGAAGGGCCAAAATGTTTTCTGGCAGCGGGGCTATACTTTACATCTGCGCTAAAATTATATTTGTCAGAACCGTCCTTTGTAACGACGTTAATAACCCCTGATCTAATGTTGCCGTACTCAGCGTTAAAACCGCCCGTAAGAATTTCCGCGGCTTTAAGAGAACTCATATTAAAATTTGTCAACGAACCGCTGGATAATGCTTCAGTTATATTTAATCCGTCAACAAAAACACCAACTCCGGTTCCACCTCTAACTGATAATTCAGTAGTTATTTGTTCCTGACTATCGTTTGTTCTTGTCCTAAAGACTGTACCAGGCTGTAAATTCAGCATATCATTAAAATCTAATAGCGGAACTGCGGCAACTTCAGATATTTCAATATCCCGCTTGCTGGAAGATACGTCCATAGCAATTGGAGGTCTTTTAGCATTTACAACAATTTCATTTTTCAATTCGATGGATGTCTTATTCATTTCGAAATCAACAGAAGTTGTTCTATCAATCACAATTTTAACATCGGTTACAATAATAGATTGATATCCGATATAAGACATTTTTACCGAATAGTTTCCGGGTGGAATACCTATAATCGAAAACTTGCCTTCGATGTCGGAAGCGGTTCCTTTATTGCTTCCTTCTAGTATAATATTAACCCCTATTAAAGGTTCGCCCGTATCCGCATCTTTTATTGTACCGGATAATTTACCTGTATTACCGGCGAACAATGTTCCGCATATAAAAAGGAGCAGAAGGGTTAATCCAAGAGATATATTTTTTTTCTTAAATAAGTGATTGGCCATAGCAAACACGCTAATTTTTATTAAATAAAAGTTTTATCTAAATACATTTATAAAAATGTTTTTACTTTAAGAGCATCATCTTTAATCGTTGGGAATTATTATCCACACGCATTTCGCAGAAATAAATACCCGATGCTAAATCAGATGCGTTGTATTCTAGTTGATATTTGCCTTTCCCTTGTAATTTATCCACAAGTATATCGATTGTACTGCCTAACAAATCATAGATTGTAAGTTTTACATGAGAATTTTTATTTACGATATAGTTAATGACTGTTTTTGGATTGAAGGGATTAGGGTAATTTTGAATTAGTTTAAAATTATCCGGCAAACTGTTTTCTTGATTTACACGGGTTATTTTATTTCTAGTAAAATCATCGAAGTAATATTTGTATTTTCCTGTATCACTACCTTTTCTGAAAGTAAAACTAATAAACTTAACTTTCGTAAGATCATATACACCATTACCATTGGATTCCACAACATCAAAATTGGACTCTGCCAGTTTAACAGTGTACTGCTCATAATTAGTTGTCAGATTAAAAGTATTCTTCAATCTCCAGCGATCACCGTCCTCTTCAATAATTTCAAATTCAATTTGGGCGTTGTTCTGAATATTTGTTTTTCCAAAAAAATAGAGTTCCGTTGACATGGACCAGTCCTGAATCAATTTCTGACCGGGGGCGCCAAGCTGATATCTAAGCCCTCCGAATGTTCCGTTATTCCAATCAGCTCCGTAATAAATTGCCTGCTTTCCGGAATGAACATATTGGCTCTCTTGGGTAATGCCGGCACTTGTAAGAATTGTGCCGTATCGCGTCCACTCACCCGGAGTGCTTGAAGAAGGTCCTGTATTACTAAACTTATCCAATTCAATTGAAGTAATCACATTATCCGGATATGTTTCAATTACCTCACCGACCAGAATATCGTCGAAATAATAAATGTTTTCACCTAAATTAGGATCAGCTTCGATATAGAATTCAATAAATTTAATTTTCTCTAAACTGAAACCCCCACCTCCTGCATTATCAATTAATACTAAATTTTCTTCAAAAAGATTTACAGAATTTTTCTCATATTGAGTTGAAAATGTTACAGGATTCTGTAATCTCCAATGATCCCCGTCTTCTTCAATAACGCCGAAAAAGATTTTAGCGGAAGTTTGTAGTTGAGCTTTCGTATAAAAATAAACTATCGGAGTATTACTCCAATTCTGAATACCTTTTTGATAAGCGGTTCCCAGTTGATATCTAATAATCACATTTTCGGAGGGAGCTTTCCAATCAACTGTAGCAGAAAATGACTTGGTTCCATTAAAAGCCGTTTGAATTGAATCGATTATACCTGCGCCAGTTATGGAAGAGCCATTTATTGTCCATTCTCCCGAACTGCTGTTTTTAGGTTCATCAAACTCAAAAAGATCTTCTTCAACCGATGTTATTAAACCATTTGAGTATCTGTTATCATATAGATATTGTGTTGACTCATATTTAAATACGCAAGTGCCTAAAAAACTGGGCTCTTTACCAAAATATTGATGAAGAATTTTATCCCCTCTATCATAAGCAAAATAACCTTCGTCATAAAATGTTATTGATGGATATTCCAAATCATATTTTGTATCCATTGCCAATACTATAGATTTTGCCCTGCTTGCGGCATAAATTTCATCGTCTACATGGGTTATAAGACTGTTCTCGTTATCCGTATAGTCAAAGAGTGTAATAAAATCAATATATTTCAGCAAATCATTAACATGCCCCGTATTTAATTCCCCCGCAACAGCTTTATCATGAATCCAATATGTTTGGTCGGCTGATATTATTAGAGTATCAGCTCCGTTCGATAAACTGAGATCTAAGACTGACCTTAGAGTATCGAGCAATCCGATAAAATTACGCATTATTGTTTCATTTGCATTACTGCCGGGTAGATATCCATTTGGTGAGGTCCAATTAGGATGTGTGTGAGGTTCAACGTCTAAGTGCACACCATCAAATTTTTCCAAATCTTCAACATCATTGTTATAGTTAATAATCTTATTTGTTCTATCAATAGCTCCGGAATAAACATCAATAAAATGGTAGCTTTGAAGATGCATGGCATGAACAAATACCCCTCTCTGATGGGCGATCTTTATAAAGTCTCTAACATATTTTCGATAATCAGAATTTACATTATTCAACAATTCCGTATCAGTACTAAGAAGAACCGATTTGATTCCCAATTTTTCAAATTTATCTATTAGGCTATCGTAATTGTTTATATACTGATAAAATGGGAATGCATAAAGATAACATCCTCTACTCTCAAATTTATTGTTTCGGGCAAAAGTTGAACTGCAAATCAACATTAGAATTAAAACTACACTAAGAATTCTCATATTTAATTAAAGGAGCCCAATAAGAAATTCTTGGGCTCCTAAGACTCCAATTTATTTGAGTAATATCATTTTCTTCGCCAAAATGTTCGAGCCGGAATGTAATTGATAAATATAAACTCCGCTGGCCAATCTGGACGCATCGAAATTAATTTGATAAGATCCCGCATTTTTATATTCATTTACCAATGATGCTACCTCCTGACCGATAGTATTATATACCTTTAATGACACAATACCAGCGTTTTTTACACTGTATTGGATTGTTGTAGCCGGATTGAACGGATTAGGATAATTTTGTTTCAGTTCATACTTTTCAACAATTCCCACAATTTCATCGGGTGAAGATGTTAAAGTAGAGTCACCTAATCGCATAACTCTAATATCGTCAAATGAATACGAAGCAGATATGCCATCATTAAGTTGTTTTTTGACAACAAGCACGGGTTGAATAAGAGAAGTACCTTTCGGCATTCTTTCAGTTATCGAATAATCTTTCCATTTGCGGCCAACTCCTTCCTGAAGAACTTCCCATACCTTAAGATTTGTGCCCAAACTATCCTTTGCCGTAAATTTCAAGAAAGCAAAATCACCTAATGAATCGGGAGAATCATTTTTAATAAATGAATGTAAACTCCATACTTCACCCGGGTTTGCCGGCATTCCGTTTTGATAAAGTACATACCATCCATTTCCTTTATCAACAGTTACTTTAGTGCAATAATCGCCAAAATGAGCAGTAGTGTCTTTAACAGTTTCAATATGTGTATCGGAAGTTCCGCCGCCTAACCAGAAATTTGGAATTCCGTCCCCGTCACTGTCACCGTTTTCAAAACCCGGATTATCTTTCAACTCGTGCAACTGTTCTAAACAAACGTCATCAAAACCATAAGTTGCTTCTGCAGATCCGCTTTTGCCTAGTACAACAAGAACCGCCTGTATGTATTCTGTACCCTCGGGCATCCTTTTTATGTTTGAAAACTTCTTCCAGTATGATTTTACTTCTTCAGCATATTCCTCATAATAAACGAAGGTAGCTCCCGATTTATTTTTAGCAGATATTTTTAATGCTGCATAATGACCGCCTGGATAAGCAGGAGAAACATCTTTTATAAACGAACTAAATTTCCATACCTGTCCTTCGCGGGCCGGGAACGTTTGCTGATAGAGTAGATAATATTTGCCATAAGTAGATGTACATTTGGCCCAATATTTTCCATTATTAGCCGTTAAATTATCACTTACGAACTCCATTTTCGCACCGGTCTGAGCATATCCAATCCAACCATCTGGAATTCCATCCCCGTCAGTATCCCCTTTCTCAAAACCGGGATTGGCGAGGAAATTATAATCTGAAGACTTAGGCGGATTTTCATCAATCAATTCAAGTTTTACATCGTCAAAACCATAAGCTGCTTCCGGTGCCGCATCAGCACCATGAACTACAATTACAACCTGAACTAAACCTGTACCTTCCGGCATAGTCTGAATATTCGAGAACTTTGTCCATTCCGATGTTACACCATCATAATAAACTTCCCAATATTTAAAAGTCGCACCGGCGCTAGTTTTGGCTGATATTTTAAGAGCCGCGTAACTGGCCCCTGGATTCGCGGGAGAAACATCTTTTATAAATGAGCTGAACTCCCATACGTCTCCCGGTTTTGATGGGAAGGAATTCTGATATAGTAAATAATAACCCCCTTTTGTGCTTGTACATTTTGTCCAGTACTCGCCGCGGTACGCTGTTGAGTCGTTTTTAATTAATTCCAATTTAGCCCCTGTTTGAGCATAACCTATCCAACCATCCGGAATACCATTTCCGTCTTTATCGCCATCCTCAAAGCCCGGATTTGCCAATAGATTAGTAGTTTCAGGAGCCTCATATTTTAGATCAAGTTTTACATCATCAAATCCGTATGCCGCTTCAGGAGCTCCGTCAGCTCCGTGAACAACAATTGTGGCCTGTAAAGAAGCAGCCCCCTCTGGCATAGTTTGAGTAACTGA